>JAEIGA010011860.1_pt1 | contig 13214 bp, 9 predicted proteins | sample 9270691 | NCBI WGS metagenome assembly JAEIGA01 (sample SAMN17057246, study PRJNA624740) | gut metagenome | biome: biome; isolation source: fecal sample | host: Bos grunniens | place: China: Xizang | collected 2019 | reverse complement strand
GACTCGTACCATCCCTGCGCATCTCCCGCTATGAGGATGGCGCTGCCGGAAACGCGTTCAAAAAGATTGCCGACACACTCGATGCGTTTGGGAGTATTGAAAAGCGCACCGCGGGCCCGGTTATGGCGGACGACATTATTACTGAAGACGACGGACGGCTGATAATCCGCGCTCTCTACCGCATCCCCCTTGCCGTATATCTCGGGCGCATCCTTCTCAAGCGTGACAACTGCCTCGTTTACACGGAGCATCTCAAAGGCGGAAACACGTATTTCAGGACCATCCTCCAATGTAGGACCCTTAATAAACCGCAACATCTCCCCAGGCGCGAGAACCTCGAATCCTACCGCCTGAGGATGACGATAGCGGCAACGGAACCGGCGGGAGTCAAGCCTTTCCTCTATACCGAGACACGTGGAATGGACATTGATCGCATCATCCGCCATACCCTCGAAGCGGGCGTTCGCAACGACTATTCTGCCGCGGCAGTTCGAAAAATGCGTAGCGTCCGCAGATGTCGAGGCATAACGCCCTTTCTTGGGGTACATCCCGCCGCCAAGAAATGAGATATTTTCGCTTCGTTGGGCCAAAAGCCCCATGCCGCAGCTCGAATGAACCGTCACGTCTGAAAATGAAATATCTTTCGCCCTGTAAAGAAAAACGGCGGGATTCGGACGAGACCAATTTCTGAACGCTAGAACATCTCCCTCTTTAAGCGGCTTTGCTCCCTGAACCTGACGAGGAATTCGGGAAAAGTCCTTCGGCAAAACCAAAACCCCGTCCGACTCTTCCACGACCTCAAGACGATTATCCCAAAGTCCGATATCGGCCGTACCCTCTATAAGTTCTCCGGTTTTCCCGTCAAACGCCAGCGCCGACGTGACGTTGAAAAATCCTGCACCTCCGTCGTGAAAAAGCAAGCACCCCGAACGAGTCCGAGACTTTGTCTTATTATTTATAAAACCAATAATCTTGTACGGAAACGCCTTACGATCGATACCGACCCGCGTAGTGCCGTTTGTAAAGGAAAGTATCTTCGATTCTACGGTATGGCCCCGCAGGCAATCGACCGTAATGCCTTTTACCGAACACTTCTCCGAATCAACAAGCGCCACGGCGATGGCGCTTCCGTCGAGCTCGAAAACCGCACCGTCGCCGCAGATACTCACATCCCGCATTGCCACGATCGGAATTGCCACCGGATGAGTCGGTGGCTGATCGTGATTTGAAATGTGATCCGGGCGATGAGGCTTAGTCGCAACTGAAAACCTATACCTGCCCGGCGCAAAGTGAATCTTCGCTCCGCTCTTCAGCGCCGCACGGACCTCGGGCCCCCGGTCACGATCTCCGTCAGGAACGAACTTCGCGGTCCACTCTTCAGCCGAAGCGAACATGGACACCGACAAAACGGCAGTTGCGCTCAAAATTTTCAAAGGAGAAATCTTCATCATTTTAATCAGCCATATTAAGTTAAGATACCCGTTCTTGCGAAAAGATCAAATCGGTGTTTTACGCCTAGCGCCTGGAATGTCTGCGACGAACCGCGGAAGACTTAAACCTCCGAGCGACTCAGCCGCGCGGCGCTCGATCTCTCTCGCCTTTTCGACCGGAACGCGGAAGCGCCCGATTCCCGCGACAGGATCGCACATGAAAACGTAGTAAGGGCGGATGCGCGCCGCCGAGAGAGCCTTCAGAAGTTTTATCATTTTCGGCGCCGAATCGTTTACGCCTTTCAAGAGAACGCTCTGACACGAAACGGGAACACCTCTGTTGATTAGTTTCGCGGCGGCTTCGCGCGCCTCGGCTGTAAGTTCATCGGCGCAGTTGAACTGGGTATTGACCCAGACTTTCCCCGATTTTGAAAGAGCCTTCGCGAGCCTGTCGGTGACGCGCCCGGGGTTCGTGCACAACGCACGCGTGCATACGCGGACGATATCGATCTGGTCAAGCGAGGCGAACGCGTCGACAAAGCGCATCACCTCCCTGTCGCTCAATGTTAAAATATCTCCGCCGGAGAGAAGGACGTCCCGCACTTCAGGTCTCGCCCTCACGTAATCGACGCATGCGTCAAGTTCAGCCTTTGTCCGCACGACCTGGGCTTTACCTAAAAGTCCGCGCCGCGTACAGTGCCTGCAATTCATAAAACATCTGTCGGACGTCATTATGAGAACGCGGTCTTTGAAACGCTGCTTGAGCCCGAAGCATTTCGACGCGTGCGTAAGCTCGCCGAAAGGATCAATTCCGTACGACTCACATTCATCGTCCTTCGTGCGACGCGACGACTTGGGATCGTATACCTGTTTTGCGAATGCGGCCGAGACCGACGCGAGGCGCTTTGAATAATCGCAGGCGTATTCTGGGAAATCAGTTTTCATTAAAAAGCGAAGCGGGTATAAACGAAAATGCGAGCGCATGATCTTTAACTACGCGCGTCGAAACGGGTATGTCGCGCCCGGTGAAATTCTTGAATACGTCGACCCACGCCCCGGTGAGACGCATCGTGATGTTTCCTGAATCGGGAAGGTAATCCGTGATCACCATCTCCTTTGGCGAATAACGGATGCCCGTTCCCAGAGCTTTGGACACGGCCTCCTTAGCGCACCAGAAACGGATAATCGCCTGCGATGCGTTGGCTGCCTTCGTCGCGAGTTCCAGCTCCTCGGGAGAGAAAACTCCGTGGGTGAACTCTTCGGAAAGATTGCGCAAAATGGACTCGACGTCTACGCCGATCTTCGCATTGGCCGCAGCAAGCGCGATGACAAACTGCGACGTATGGGCGATAGCGACATCGATTTTGGACGTCAGATTGTCGCCCCACGCGCCGATCGCCTGAGGCTTGCCGTTCTCGTTGGGCCATATCTGGACATCGGCGTAACTCCAGCGCGCCTGATGGAAATTTTTAAGATAGCGCCTGACGGCCTCCTTGACCGCGATGCGTCCGAAGAGCCATTCGGTGCGACGCGCGACAGAACCCTTCATCTTCGCGGCCTCTCGCCTTTCTGGAGCGTTCAGGACGACATTGCTCAGGATCTTGAGCCACAACTCTTCGTTGCGCTCGAACATCGCGTACGGAACGTCTGTTATCACGGCCGACGCGACATCCGTCCCTGGATCTCCGAAAACCTCGGCAGGCACGCACTCCGAAATAAAGCTTGTGGCGGGCTGAAGAACAATATCGCAAAAATTCTTCGGCACACGCTCGGTAATCTCCTCCCAGCCGTCGATTTCCATGACGACGTTGCCGTTTCCGCCCGTCACCGTTATGTCGCAAAGATGGGAACGCGGAGTTACGCCCGTAAGACGCAGATAGCAGTTGAGACGCGAGCCCTCCTTGAGCCCCGGTCCCTTCATCTCAAGATGCCTGAAACGGAACGGGAACGAAAACGCGCCCGTGAACTTCTCATGGCAGCGCCACAGCATAAATCCGCTCGTCACGATCTGGAGAAGCAGCGGATTTACCGTCCACGACGGCATCAGGGTAAACGTTACGCTGCCCGACGACGAAGGAACTTCAACCTCGTAGTTGATTCCGCTTTCGGCCCAGCTCTCCGCGAACACGATTCCGCGCAGGCGGCTGCCGAAACCGAGCTTAGACGGATAGATATCGCGCCCTGACCAGTGAACGCTGCGCGGATGTGCAAGCGGCTCGACCTGGGCGCTCGTCGGCTCGAGCCGCTCGGCGGCCATGATGAAATTGGCCTCCATGAGCGGCCACGTGAACTGGGCGTCTGGAGTATCGTCGCGTATCTGAACCTTGACCGCGGCGGTCGACGGGTCGGCGGGCGAGACGCGCTCGGCCTTCACCGTAAGCTTGAGCTCGCCCTTCGAAAAGGCGACACGGCGGCGGCAGATGAAATCCTCGATCCTCACGAGAACGCGGTTCGGAACGACGCGCTGCGCCGTCTCGGCCATGATCTCGACCGCGAACGGAATCGGAAGCAGAACGAGACCGCGCAGATTGGGATCGGAATACGAAAGCTGGCTTACGCCGTACGCGAAATCGGCGATGAACGGGGCGTCGGAAATCCTGAAGAGTTTCGTGAATTCGTACGATACGCCCGGAATCGACTCGGTCGGCGGAGCGTCGGAAATAAGCGGATCGCTCGTTCCGGCGGCGAACTGGAGACGGGAACTTTCGCGGGCCGCCTTTACCGCGGCGCGCTCCGCCGCGCGCGAGCCGCGCGCCTTGGGCTCGCCAGTATACGCCAGAGCCGTCGCGACAGGCTCGCCGAGAAAAGTCATCTTGGGGAAGGATCGCGAAAGCTTCCTCTCGATGACGGTGCGGAACTCCATCGAAAGCGTCGCGTCGAAATCAAGCTTCCTGGCGCGGCGGCGGACGAAAAATCCCGATATGTCGAGGCGGGCGCCGAGCGCGGCCAGCTGCGCTAGCGCGTGCTGCACCTGAAGGAGCGAACGGCGATGGATCGAATTGAGCGCGACCGCGGCGAACTGCCGCCCGGAAAGAGTCTCCTCGACGGCGCCCGTCATGATTCCGCGCGGTCCGACTTCGACAAACACCCTGTAACCGTCCTCGTGCATCTTGCGGATCGTCTGGGCGAACAGGACCGGCTTCGCCCACCGCTCCGCCGTATCCTTCCGCGCGGCGCGCGGACTCTCGGGGAGTCTATCCGCGATAGCGCACGAATAAACCTCGCATACGCTTTTATGCTTCATGTAGTCGGTCGCGAACCTCTTGATCGCGGGGACTATAGGCGAACAGTCCGGCGTATTGAACGGCTTGTCAAGCTCGAGCCTCAAAATCCTTATTCCCGCGTTCGCGAACGCCTTCATCGCCGTTTCCTCGAAGTCGGGCTCGATCGCGAGGGTTTTCATCTTCGGCGAAAAATCGCAGACCAGATAGACCTTCTTTTTAGGAAAGGACGAAAGAACCGCGTCGAGATCCTCCTCGTGGCGGACCATCGCCGTAACCATGACGATTTTAGGGAGACCCTTGTTGTCGACGGCCTTGCTGACGATTTTGTAAATATCGCGAAGAGCCTTCACGCGCTCGGTACGCGACGTTGCTGCGGATGTCGCCCCGGACTTCATAACCGCCGCGAGGTCGCCGCCGCCGCAACCGACCACGCCGTCCGGCTTAAGCCCCGCCGCGTCCAGAAGACGGGACATCGCCGCGCATCCGGCGTACGTCGCGACGAGCGCCTGGGAATACGCGCCGGAACTGAAAATGTCGGCGTCGTGCCTGTAATAAGGCGCGGGCGGAAAAATGAAATTCGACGGCGTGAAACCCGGCTCGCCGACAAGAGCCTCTTCGAGCTCATCGAACGGCGCGCGACATTCCGGATGCAGGACGACCAGATCGCGCAGCATGTCAGGATAAAATGAAATCGCACCGGGGAAAACAAAAGCGAGCTTACCCTTGCCTTCGCCCAAGAGATGATCCCGGAAATAATAGGTTCCGCTCTTGTCCTTAAGGCGCGTCACCGTTCCGGACTCAAGACGGTTCTTCGCCGACGAAAGGCGCTCGCGCAGATCCTGGACCGACGAGGCGACGAGCGCGAGAACGCTTTCGCCGCGCATAAGGCTGCATGTATAGGCTACGTTGACGAGCGAACAGTCGGGTATTCTGTCGATGAACGTTATGAGGCGCGAAATCTCTTCAACGAGTTTAGCGTCGTTCTCGGCAGAGATGACAACGAGCTCCGTTCCTCCGATGATCGAAAAATCAGCCGTCATATCCTGTCCTCCGGCTCCTCTTCAAGAATAATCGCCGCGCTGCGGCCTTCGCGGCTCGCGACGCCGATGGGGTTGCTTGGAATGAAGTTCGACGCCATAACCGCCGCACGGCGCGGGTTGGAACTGTCGCCCGTGATCCACGGCCTCGGTTCGGTAAGCAGATAGGCGCTCGAGCCGAGATTCGCGATCGTCTCCGACGGATGATCCGGTGTAACCTGCGGGGGAAGCACCCTGTAGCGCAGCGCGAGCGCGGCCTTTACGATCCCCGCCGACATCGAAGCTCTCATCGTGTGGCCGATGTTGCCCTTCACGGATCCTACTCCGACGAGAGGTCCGCCCGGACGGTGCTCGCCCCAGAGCCGCTGGATCGCCTCGATTTCGCGGCTCTCCATTTCCGTTATCCCCGAACCGTCAGCCTCTATAAGTCCGATCGACGGAACCGTAGCGCCCGCCTTGTCTATGGCGTCCGAAAGAATGCGCGACGGATCGTCTTCGGGGTTATGGCCGATGGAAACGGATTTTATAAGAGCGTAAATTCTGTTGCGCGCCTTGAGCGCGTCTTCGCGGCGTTTGAGAACGAACATCGCCCCGCCTTCGCCGGGTATCGTTCCGTCGCCGTCCTGTTCGAACGGATGGAGTTCATGACGCGTCGAAAAGCGCACTTCGCCCGAAAGCCCCTCGAGATAAGCGCGGCTCATCGGAGGAGTTATTGCGCCTGCGAGCGCGACGTCGGCATGGCCCGACCTCAAATCGTCGAGCGCATCCATCAGCGCCGCGCCGCCGCTTAAGATGCCCGCGTCGAGAATCGTCGCCGCGCCCGAAAACGAACATTCGCGGGCGATCCACGAAACGAAGCGGTAGCCGGATCCGAGCAGAAAAGACGCGGCGTTCGGCTCGGGAAGAGATTCCTTGAGCTTGGAGCGCATCGACTCGAGCGATTCAAGCGGCGCATTGGGCATGAACCGCCTGATGATATCCATCGTCTGGTCGAGAAAGTAGGTATGCTGGAGCCAGTTGATCGTCGATGCATTGAAAGGCGGCGCGTAGCCGAGACGGACGCTACCGCGGATAGGTTCGCGAGAATGAAGGCGGATCGACGCGTCGGTCAAAGCGTCGAACGCAAGCTGGGTCGCAAAATAAAGGTCCTGGTTCTCGCCTGCATTCACCTGCCGCGGAAAATTCTGCATCGAAGGAACGCACGAATATAAGTCACCGAGCTGACCGAGCCTGACGGGATACGGCCGTCCGAAAATGCCCCGCTGTCCGTGGGGTAGCTCGGCATCGGCGCCCGGCACCGTAAGCATACTCCGCCTGGCCATGATCGCGTCCCAGTACGCCTGGGGCGTACTGCAGCCGGCGAAACGGCAACTCATACCCACTATAGCTATTGCTGTATCCATCTTTTTTCCTCTAGCAGATATTTTATCATAATCCGCAAGAGTTTAGTTTTATTAAAACCTGTTAATTCCGGCCTTGAGGGTTAATGTCGTATTTTTGTACTTAAAACATCCTTCAACCGGCGTATCAACATACCCAGAAACGCCATCTCCCAAAAACTCGAGATCTACGGTTATCATACCCTTTGGGTGAGGATGCGACGCCTTGATCCGCTTAAGGCTTCCAGGCGATGGTTTTATCAGCACTCGGGAAAAGAACTCTCCGTCACTCTTGATTCCAGCAAGTCCCGTCTGCATAAACCAGATCGGATGGGCGCCCCATGCATGACAATCGCTTCGCGCTTGAATCTTTTCATTTTCAGGGCGCTCCAGAAGCGTGGTTACGCCCAGCTTTAGGTAATCACGCCAGAGATCAAGACGCTTCAGGAATAAGTCCCCCCTATCCATCTTGAAAAACGCTTCAAAAAGATAATACGAAAAGTAGACTGTGCAACGCGCCAAATCCTTATCCTCCAAAAGATGCTTCAGCGCAAGTTCCGCATTCTTACCTTCGAGAACGCCCGAAATAATGCCGAGCGCCTGGGCGTGCTCCGAGAAATGCTTCATCTGTGGCGTATCGGAAAGGAGTTCTCTCTTAACGCACCAGAACTTTTCGAAAATCTTCGACTTTAATTTCGTCGCCTTTTTAGCCCAATGCTCAGCAATATCGTCATTACCTAACGCCTTCTCGACTTTTACCGCCGACTCAAGCGCGAGAAGCCAAAAGAGATTTATCTCGGCATTTACGCCGTCTCCTACGAAACTCCCGGGCGCCATGCCGCCGTGCCACCCTACCGGCCAATCCATAAACGGCCAACCCGGCACATCCTCCAAAAGTCCTTCTTTATTCTCGTAATACTCTACTCCGGACATCGTCTTTCTGAATCCTGACAAACGCGCCTTAAGCCACTGACGATCGGTGCCGTTCATTACATAATCGCCGTACATAAGAAGATAGGCGAGCGTATATGTAAACGACTCCTGGATTCCACGCTGAGGCCAACTCATCGGAACTGTACCGTCATCGCGCGAAGCTAGATCGTAACACTCTATCGCGCGCTTAATGAGTCTCTCATCGTTAGACATGGCCGCTAAAACGAGAAGCTGAACGCGGGTGTCTCCGGCATACATGAGCTGCTCGTAATAAGGACAGTCAAAAAGAGTTTCATGTGCGCACATTTGCATTGCGCGCGCGCAAATCTCGCGGATTTCGCCGAATGCCGCGTCGGGCGTCGCCGAAAAAGCAGACTCCATCTCAAGAGGATAACGGCTCGAAATAAGATACATCTCCGAAATCTCCAATGGCTCATCGAGAGTTTCGACATCGATCCTGCACCATCTGCCGCATCTAAACCAGGGAGTGGAAAACTCTCCTATAGCTCCATCTGAAATAAAATCATCACCATAGCCGCGCAAATACTTACCGATAATTTCATTACGGTTTGCTTTTCGTTTCGTCTTCGCATCTATCGCCGACTCTACCCAAGTCCACGAAACGCGCGCGCCCTTAGCGCCCTTCATTTTTAAAATCGGATATGCGCACTTATAAACGCCCAAATCAACGGCAGCCTGGAATCGCGTATTCGCCGGAATTACGAGCTTACCGCCATTTTTAAGAAAATCGTTTATTTTACCGACAAGCGGATCGCGGCAATCCTCTTCACTGTACGTATGGCGCGATCTCCATTCCACATTTCGCGCGACGGCTCTAACGGCACCGACCGGAATGCGCTCTTCAGTCTGATCGGGGAGCTGCGTCGGGAAGAGCATCCAGCCCACCGTTCTTACACCGCAAATGCCGCGCCCCTTCATGCCCGCATGATTGCGCACTACGACCGCGTCGCGCCACGCCTTAGGCTCAACGGCATAAGGTCCGCGCCCTTTCACCTCAAACTGTCCGCCGACCTCCCACGCTTCATTTGGAATTTTCAATGCCTTTACATTGTCAATTTCAGCGACTTTCCACGTGGTTTTACCGGTAGTAAGTTTTGCGTCGTATACTCCCTCGGCGCTAAAAACAAAACCGCCGCGATGAGAAACTTGAGCCATGGGCGAATGGATTCCGACCTTCCAGACTACCGCCTCGAAAACATGTCGGCCGGGCTTAAGGTTTTTAACCGAATACGTCTGATACTGCCAGTTCTCGACAGGACCGCGATTCGGCCCTCGCGCTACGAACACGCCGTCCAACGTAAGATAAAACCTCTCATCGCCCGACACATCAAAAATAAGCTCGCCTTCGCCTTCTTTAACGTCGAATTCCTTACGAAACTTTAAAAACTCAACATCACTGGAACCTTCTGCCATCGTATAAGTGCTCCAGTCATCAAACTGATGCATAACAGGCCTGTTCGTGGTCGCCCATATCCAGGAAGCGTCATCGACATGCTGAACTGGAATAAGATTGGTATTGCCGCGTGAATAACGCACCGGACGATAAACACGAGTTATATCGGCTCCATCGGAAGTTATTGCGAAGAGCGACAATGTCAAAAAACAAATTTTTTTTAAATTCATAACATCACTGTCGATTAAATTATCCATTAACCCGCTACGTTCACGGCGGTGTTATACTATAGCCTGTAGGATTATAAAAATAAACCCCGCAGAAACAACGAAAACAGTATACCCAATCACTATTGAGATAGTCAACCCGATTCCTTGAAATATCTGAAGGTTTAACGTGTCTGGAGAACGGAAAAAACAACCCGAGTTATCGCCAGACCCCAAAACCAGCCTATCAAATCATCAGGGGCCTTCACAAAACCCATCATCGTCGCGACTGCGAATGCGACGGCATAAACCGCATGCACAGGAATAAACCATTTCAGAAATCCGAAATTGCCGACCGAAACTTCGGCATTCGTCACAAAGACCTGCACCGACGTAAGCGATGTAGCCAACACCAAATGCGGCATTAAACGGGCATACTCCGAATACTCCGCGCCGTTCGGCAAAAGCGACAAAAGCCGAATTCCGCAAAACGCATACAACACGGCCGCGGCAATCGCGACTGCAAGAGTTATGGCGGAGCACCCGGCGACGTACTTCATGCGCGAGCGCTTATCGCCTGCCTGAGCCGTATACGGAAATGAAACGATCAAAAGCGGGAATGTCAAAAAGAAAAGAAAATCGGAAAACCGCGACGCCATATAATACCCTGCCGAGTCGCATGCGCTCATCGACGTCCGGATAACATACTGCTCAAGAAGCGCAACCGCCATCGGAACAGCTTGATAAACAAGAATGAGCCCAAACGATGCCGCAAACCTCTTTACGGTTATTCTGTTCCAGTAGCATTCACCATTAACGCGAAGCTCTTTGCGGAGCGCGAAAAGGCTCAATAATATTCGCGCGAGCGGCTGTGCCGCCTGTGCGGCAAAATATCCCAAAAGCGCCTTCACTGGCATTATAACCGCCATGACGGAAAATCGCGCGGCGGCCGAGACGATTTCAACAGCGCCAAGCGCAGTGAAACGCCTTGTAGCCTGAAGAGCGTCTGTGTAGACAGGTGCAACACAGCCGAGAAACGCCGACGCGACAACCGCAAAACCGACGCCCCGGCGGGACACTCCGAGTGAATCCATAAACTTCGGCATGACGAAAGCCGCTGCGAGAAGCCCGATGACGATAGCCACGGCTCCAGCAGCGAACACTCCCGAAAGAAGATTTTTAAGACGACCTTTCTCTCCCGCCGCCGACAACGCCGCGGACTCCTTCATCGCGGTCATCGCGAATGCGAAAAGCGGCAGCGAAAAGAATGTCGCGAACGAACTCAGCGGCAGAACGGCTCCGATCTCCTCGCTCGAGACATATTTAGGCACGAACCACACGCCCGACGCGACATTGACCGCATCGGCGAGGCGCAACGCGATAAACACCCAGAGCGCGTGCGCGAAAAAATTTAGTCTCTCACTCCCGCCCATGCGTCAAAACGTCTAGCGGCGAGATCTTTATATTTGGCCCCCGCAGCGCCATTAACGAACGGGTCGATCGAGATCCCGCCGCGCGCGGCAAACTTACCGTAAACTTCAAGATACTTAGGCTTCAGAAGCCTGAAAAGGTCGTTGTAGATCACATTGATCACGTCCTCGTGAAAGTCCCCGTGATTTCTGAAACCGAATAGATAAAGCTTAAGAGACTTCGACTCGACCAATTTGGCGGCCGGGATATAACGGATCGTAAGCGTCGCAAAATCAGGCTGGCCGGTCTTCGGACATAGCGTGGTGAATTCAGGCGCCGTAAACGTAACCCAGTAATCGCGCGAGGGATGGGCGTTTGAAAACGCCTCCAGCATCCCGGGGTCGTAGTCCTTGGATGCCTCTACCGTCTTGCCGAGAGTCTTCAGTTCATTCAGATCTTTTCTCATCATCTTTCCTCCAAATGCAAATTCTCGTTTTGCCGTATATGCGATCTCTTACGAGTTCCCATCCAGGCGTTTCCTCGGCATGCTGGACAGCGGTCATTTCAGCGACAAAAACTCCACCGGAACGGACGACCCCGCGCTCGGCGAGCGTCGCGAGAACCGACGCATACCCCTTCTCTTCGCCAAGAGCATAGGGAGGATCCGCGAAAACGATATCGAAGCCCGCGCCGGCATAGCGCGCGATCCAGCTGTATGCGTCGGCGACAATGACATCCGAACGCGAAGACGCGGTATCTTTCAAAATCGTCTCAAGGTTGGTTTTGAGCGACCTTACATGCCGGAAGCTCGCCTCTATGAAGGTCGAGCGTTTCGCGCCGCGCGACAGGGCCTCCAGACCGACAGAACCGGATCCCGCAAAAAGATCAAGAAAATCTGCATCGGCGATTTCCGGCGCGAGCATCGCGAAAACGGATTCGCGAACCCTGTCCTGCGTCGGACGGATAGCGTCGGATTTCGGCACAACCAGATTGCGCCCGCAGAATTCACCGCCCGTTATCCTCACGGCCTGTACTCCGCACAACTGTCGGCCGTCTCCCAGACTCGTACGGCGCTCAGACCGCGGATGCGCTCTTCAAGCTCACCGTAAAAATACCGCGCGAGATTCTCGGCTGTAGAGCGAAACGGAAGCGCGACGGTACGCATCGAATGCTTCTCGACGACAGCGGCGATTTCGCGCTCTCCTTCCGAAGCCGTGTTGTAGATGAATGCGTGGTCGAAGCGCTCGCAGATGACTTCCGTCGCAATCCGCTTCAAGTCCTTGAAATCGATCACCATGTCGGAGCCGTCGCCGCCATACTGCGAGACGGAGATCTCGACACGATAGGTGTGTCCGTGAAGATTCTTACAGAGCCCGTTGTGATTCGTGAGAACATGGGCCGCGTCGAACCTTACGCTTTTTGTTACAGTCGTCATTCCATCCCCTCCGCGATAACCGCCGCAAGCTTTTCGGGTGGAGGCATCGGACGGAATGTTTTAAGATCGATGAAACAATGCCTGGTAAAACCGCTGACCAACGGTTTCTCTTCTCCCTTTCGGCGAATCGCGCAGGCGATTTCAAGACGAACGCCCTTCATCGACTTTACCCAAGCGGAAATCTCAAGAAGATCGTCATACTTCGCGCTCCCACGATAATCGCATTCCGAATGCGTTACGGGAAGTCCCCACCCCTCCGCCTCGCATTCCTTGTACGTATAACCGCATGCCCGCATCAGCTCGTTGCGGGCACGCTCGAACATAACGTAATAGTTGGCATAATAGACGACGCCCATCATGTCCGTATCAGCGTAGGGTACACGATAATCAAGAACAATCTTCTTCATGAAGGTATTATACCATATTTGGCCGATTTGCGCCGCATACCAATAACTTGGAATATCCCCAGTTTTATTTTCACCGACAAAACATTCCGTGACTTTACATAACGCGGCGGATGTTGCTGCAACCGTGCTCACCTTTTGATATGGGCGATTTGCGCGTCCTTGCGACCACTCGACGTACACAAGTACGTCTTCGGGTCGCAGTCCAGCGCAAATCGCCACATCTGAAAAGCGTCCGCTCGGCTAGCGGCAGCAATCTCCGCCGCACATGTCATGCTGTAGGAGTTCGTCGCGTCGCAGCAAGTATGCTTACAGCATGCGAAGCGAAACTTACATTCTTCG
>JAEIGA010011859.1_pt1 | contig 13214 bp, 14 predicted proteins | sample 9270691 | NCBI WGS metagenome assembly JAEIGA01 (sample SAMN17057246, study PRJNA624740) | gut metagenome | biome: biome; isolation source: fecal sample | host: Bos grunniens | place: China: Xizang | collected 2019 | reverse complement strand
TTGGAATATCTTTCCATAAATCCATTATCTTCGGGCATATTACCTTTCCATGGTGTAGGCGTAATAATACCGATCTGCATAATAGGATTGATTGCGAGGATATTATCAATAGTAGTATTAATGCAGCCTGCCAGTGTATCCGTGCCGGTGTCGTCCTTTTCACCTAACGGGAGGCCTGCTCCGCCGTCGTTACCGCTACCAAAAATAGTAACAATATCAGAATCAGCCGGAACACTTTGAGCCTGTGACATAAAATTACTGGAGCCCCTTGCGTAACCCGTACCGCTTACCGCGAGATTAACGCAGTTAATGCCGGTTGCTGCCTGGATATACTCAAAATAGTGGCAAGTTGTGCGCATATTAAGCTCGGTTAAGCTGTCGCCAATCAAAGCCCATTTAATATCGCTCCATTTTTTATTGGCTGTGTTATCAACCATTGAACCGATAAACAAAGCGGGCTCGGGGTAGCTGACGTGATAAAGGAAACCAATGACAATATATTTAGCATTAGACGGTGCTATAACCATTTTATTATAAATCTTTGTATATGAAGATCCTGCATTAGCGCCAAAACCCGAAATATATCTATAATTTTCATCATAGAAAACATACATACCCTGACCGTAATAATGTTCAGTAGAAATAAGATATTTAGCGTTGGGCGTTACTTCTATATAGTCTGTTACTCTTGCTGATTCCTGAGCTAATGAAGTAATTATACCATTTGAGGCGTTTACAACCTTATTTACTTCAAGTGTTCCAAGATTAACGGGCGTGAATTTAAAAGCGTTTTTCTGTAATGAACTATAAGAGATCGAACCCAGTTTAACTAATTCAGCATTAAAATACTGATTAACGTTCGTGACTCTGTTAAGGTACAATCTTCCTGTTTCAACCGGTATAAATTCAATATTGGTATGCTGTGTCGCCGTGCTTGTAGGTGTAACGGGTGCAACTACTATATTAGTAGAAGTACCGACAAAAACAAATGGATAAATTTCATACCACGCAGAACCGGAAACAAGTATTTTCTTATTTACCATATCGCTTGAAATATCAACATAAGAAAAAGCAACGTTGGCTGATGAAGTTTGAACACCTGACGCATTAATATAATATCCTGATGTTTCGCCGGAAATAGTGAGCGTATCAAGATCTTCATTAAATGCTGAATCAATATCGCTAATTTCTTCCTGTATCATATCAACCTGTGCGCGCACTGCGTCGCCGGCGCTCGGATATGTATAACCGTTGGCCGCAACTCTTATATCAACTAATTCAGCGTCCGCCGTCGTGGATCCGTCCGGTAATGCCTCAATTTCGTTAATACGGGCATTTAAAAGAGTATCAGCGGTTGTTCTGTTGTCGATTTCCTGATTTAATGCGGTATCAATGTTATTTACTGTTGTTGATAACTGCGTCCTGGTTGCTATTTCGGCATTTAAAGCGCTTGTTAAACCATTGATAAGCGTGTCAATGCTCGTTATCTTGTTAGTAATTACGCGGTTAGAAACGGGGTTAACTGAATCACTTGAAAGTGAATTATCAACCTTAAAGGGCGATACAATAACCCAATAGTCGGTGTTAGTGACTTCAATTCCTGTTGGAACCGGCTGACGTGAAATATATAACGTTTCTGTTATTGTGTCATAGACAATAACATTGGCCTTATATGTTTCAGTAATAGACCAGTTAATAGGGTCATGAAAAGTTATCTTGTTAAGGTCAAAGAAATTATTGTAAGCGTCCGTGAGCTCTTCGAGCTTTTTGATGATATAGCCCAGGTCACCGTCATAATTACGGGTGTGCGGAAATTCAAAATAAGACATATTTATTTCTCCTTTACTTTAATATACAAATAATGTTAACTCGTTTTCGAACAACCCGGCAATAAAGCTATAAGGGTTATATGTTGCAAGCATTTCATATTCTTCAAGTTGCATTTTATTATTGGTTGTTACACCAATATTACCGTGCTGGTGCCTTGTTACGGTTGTTGTTTCGTCCTCGTCAATTGTTTTATTATCCGTGCGGTTTCCGGCTATCTGCTTTGCGCTGCTGCCGGATCCTGTTGTGGATCCGTTGCCCGCGTCGGAGATTACTTCGCCGTGCAATAATGAAGAGGTATTTTTATTATTGTCCTGGTAGTCGCTGGCGTTATATGCGGAAGTTTCAGCCTCGTCGGTGGTAGTGTCCGTTCCTGAGTGTGTACTTACTTTCTGCTCCGTTACGGTTGTGCTGTTATTTGTGCTGAGGTTTTCGGATCTTGTGTTGGATCCGGTTGTGTTGTCGGTCATATCACGGGAGCGGCCTATTGTTTCGTCCTCATAATAGTCTTTATTCTCAATAGGAGAATAAACAGCATTAAATATCTTACCGACGTGCGCGAACGTATACTGATTGCGTGCGCTCCATATTGTTATGGCGCTGGCCATTATACGGGGATCCCCATACATGGGTATATTGAGCCCGCATTTCTCAATAATAGTATTAATCAATATATCACGATCAAGCGGGTTGCCTTCCGGGAGGTTAAGCCCTTCAAACATGTCAATATCAACATTCAAACCGAGTTTATAAAGCTGTTCTAATGTCAACATTCTCAACGCCCTCCTCAGTATTGTAAGTGTTTTTCAATTCAATAGAAAGGTCAAGTCCAAACATTTTGTTTGCTTTGTCAAGGCCTTCCTTGATATTATCCAACCAATAGCCGGCATTTAGTTGTATTTCGTTATTATTAGCGTTTGCCTCGTCCGTGATTAATCTTTCTTTCTTATCAGTGTTGGCGTTATTTATGCCTATTTCTGTAAGAAATTCACTCATGATCTTACGCTTTAATATCTGAACTTCACCGGCAATAAAATTTTCCTTAACGTGATTATAATAGATCTGCTCAGCATTGATCTGATCTCCCTTGACGAACACGGCCGGAGAACCTTTGCTGATTTCATCATACATTAACTTCATGCTTTGTGCCTGCTGTTTTGAAGTACAGAAACCAATAAAAGCAACTTTACTGTTTTGCAGGTTAACGGCTATGGATCCGTCGCAGTCTGCAAGCATTGTGGCATATTTATAAACGATAGGCATAATGGGTGAACGGTAATTATAATTCATTTTAACCAATACGCCGTCGCTGTCTATCTCGCGCTCCAGGTTACCTAATATCGGGTTAGCTATGATAATGCGGTTCGGGTGATTAAAGACGTTTATTCCGGAAACGCCGCATTTTAACGGGAGCACGCCCATAGCTGTATCCGTAATTGCTATTATACCATCGCCCAATAATACGGTAGTAAAATAATCATAGTCCCAATTCTCAGGCATGCCGTTAAACTTATATACGGATTGTGCTTTTCTGAATAAAGAATCAACATAATACATATATGTAGTGCTTGCGGGATCGACCTTTTTGGGGTTGGTCGTGAAATAATCGCGCAACATATCATCACGCATGATCTGATCGACTGTTAAAAATTCACTCATTCAAGATATACCCCCGAATTTAAGTAATTGTTTATCATTTCTATCTCTGTTTGTGTGGGGTATGGCTCCCCGGAAACTGCTGTATTATTTACTTGAGCATTAAGGCACTGGCAATAGCCTAAGCCTGTGGAAAGTGTTTTTAACTGCCTTGTTGGCGTGCCAATGACCGGAAGTAATGTACTTGGCTCCTGGCTTGTTTCATGTACTCGGCATATACAGATTATTTCATTTGATAAACCTACACCGGCCCCGCCGCCTAAGCCTCCGACAGATGTAACCATTTCATTAAAGGACATAAGCGCATTTGTTCCGGCTCCAACATAGTTCTTGGTAACCGTGGATCCGATTGTATTAATAATTGCGCCTGTATCAATGTTGGAATCACCTATTAAGATAGGCATGGCGCAGTCGGTTCCATACGTTCCTATCTGTGCGCCGTCGCATGAAACCTCAACGGCTAATGCTCCTGAGTAAAGATTAAGGGAAAATTTAAGATCTAATGTGTTATTACCTTTGAGCACGTCAGAAGGAATATTAATACAACCCACCATTGGAATATATAACATGACTTCGGTGCATGCTGCATTTCTCCAATCGGAAAACTGCCAGGGAATAGAAACGGAAATGCCGACAGAAGTTATAACCGGGTCTATGACCTCTTGTAGCCCTGTTATTACGTCCGTGTAATTACCTAATGCTAAATGTGTAGGATTGGCAACCGGAGGCGTTTGTGTAGCTCCTGAAGGCACTTCAAACGGGATCCAGTATGAGGCTTTTATATTGGATAGTGCTGAGCCGGAGCCTAAGATATTACTTGCAAATAATCTGAAAAACTGCGTAACATAATCTAAGCTGTTTTGGAAAGTGTAAGAAATACCTGCGCCGAAATTTGCAATCGTGGTTAAGGGGTCCGGGTCAATTACAAAATATGTATTTTTAATGCGTGTTTTTTCCGTATTATATGCAGTATAAATTGTATTGAAACCTGCAACCCAATCCGTAAGATCAAACCCGAGTTTTTTAAGCTGGTTTTGCGGTATGGTATAAACGCCGGTTCCTACTCTGTTATCGGTCTGATCTGTTAAGGTAATAAGATCCATTTTATCCGTGTTTCCGGTGGTGGCTATAAGATATGTACCCGCGCCGCTGCCTGTTGTAAATGCCCACGGCATATTAGCTGTAGAAGTATAAGCCGTGCAGTCAGTTTCTACTCCTAAGCGGTTATCCGGCAATTGTGTATTAGGCGTGGAATCATATAAAACAAAAGCCGTTGTATTAAGGACATGGCCCCGGAAAGAAGTTAACGGATCCACTGTGCCGTGGATCTCCCATAATTCATTAGCAAGTGATACAAGATCAGTAAGCCAATAATAACGATCTTCAAATTTAAAATAATTAAACGTCGGGATAGTGGCAGCCTTAATACGCAATACGGGCTCGATAAAGGAACAATTATCTTTTAGTGTGCATGATAAAGTATCAACGGCCGTGGGAGCCGTTTTTGTGCTGTTAAGCCTTTTCGTGTTGTTATAAAGATATACATTCATATATTAACCTTTGTTTTAAATTACCCCGTGCTGCCGGTCTGATAGCAACACGGGGCTGGGAACAAGATAACACGGAGGCAGGTTGGCCCGTGGAATCAGTTAAGAGTGAAAATTACGCAATTTTCGGAAGTATCAACAAACCTCGCCTGCTTTTCATGCCAGAACTGATTATAATACTGTCCTGCTGCGTTTACGGGTGTTGTGAGAACGTTTTCATCAATCTGATAAATGCCAAATGCGTCGCGGTCATGAATGCAAGCAACGATATTATTGATCTGTACTCGGTCGCCCATAGAAGGACGAACAAGAATATCAATGGAGCTCGGTGTCTGCTCAGACTGCCAAAAATTAAGTGTTGTGTACTGTCCGTCAATCTTTACAAACTGATCGTGGAATGCTGCGTACTCGGTAACGGTTTCAAGTCTGCGCTGGAAACCGGAAAGAACCTTAATGCGCATATTTTCTCTATTAGTGAACGTCGGCATGGTGCCGTCACAATAAAGAACGCTCATATCCTGCATATTATCAATGGTCTGATTAATACGCATGATTGCCCACCTGAGAAACTGATCCGAATGTAATGCGGTTGTAGCCGTCAAAGCGTCGTCGCCAACAAGCTCGTATTCTGTATTGTACTCCGTAACAAGGTTTACGCGCTGCCTGTTTCCGCTGTCTGCTGTTTCAGACATAGCAACGGAAAGTGTGAGACGGCCCAGGTTTTCGAGTGACAATTCAATAGCATTTCTAACTTCGCCAAAGATAAGGGCGATAAAGGAGCCCATGGCCTCAATGCTTAAAAATGCCTCTTTCAGTGTTTCGCGCTGAATCGTAATCTTGAACATGTACGGTGTACGTGTTACAAACAATTTCTGTGTTGCGGAAGGCTTTGCAACCGTATAATGATCAATGGCCTCGCCGTTTGTGAGTGAGTAAGTAGGGTCTGCAACTGCCTCGGGCATAGCAACTCTAACCTTCTGCATGATCGCTCCAAATTCCATATCAGTAATTACGAGATCCTTGAAACGGTTTTCAAATAATCTGAAGCGGTACACCGTGCGGCCTATGCGCTGTGCTAAGCTATTGAGGAATGCCTCAGTATTGGTGCTGGAAGATAATACAACGGAACCAAGTGAAACTAGATCCTTTGTATCAATGGAAGTAAGCGCGGTAGATCCGATAGCCTGAGAAACTGCGCCGTTAACGATAGAATAAATCTGTTTAGTATCCATTTCGTAGTCCTTTCATAAAATTAAATATTGTGGTTTCTGCGTCCTCTTCGGGTGCTGTGTCTATCTTTCGGGCAAGTGTGAAATTCATTTCTTTTGTTGCCTTCAATTCTTTATTATTTGCCTCCAACTGAGTTTTTATTGTATCGTTCTCAGTCTTAAAGCTGTCACGCTCCGCGGTAAGATCGTCAATTGACTTTTGTGCGGTTTCAATGCTTGTTAAATAAGCGGTTTTCTCTTCTTCACTTAAAGTGTTAAATTCATCAAGTTTCATAATCTCAGACCTCTTTTATAAAATGTGGCGGCTCGTCGGCTGGTCGGGCTGCGCTCCCCTTCCGGGGTTGACCGTGGCGCGTTCCGGAGCCGCCTGTACTTTGATTTTACTTGACTTTCATTTGAAAATCAATATTTTCATTTGAAAAAATTAGAAAAAGTATTGATTTATAACTAAGTATATGCTTATAATGAGTTTGTCAGTGGTCGTCATTTTTGTCTTGTTTTCTTACAATTAAATATTCGGCCTAACATGCATTAGTCAAAGTATAATTAATCACTCACACCGGCCACTGATACCAACGGCAAAGCCGTAAAAATAATTTTTATTGGAGGTCTGAACAATGGCACAGGCAGTTAACAATTTTACACTCACGGGAAATCTTGCACAGGTTCCGGAGATCAAGATAACGGGATCCGGAAAGAAGTATGCTTTTATTACGCTGGCCGTTAACGGCATGAATAAAGATAAGGCTGATTTTATTTCTTTCTGTGTTTGGGAAAAGCTTGCGGAGAACGTCACAAAATATTGCACCAAAGGTGATTGCGTTTCCGTATTGGGTTTTATCTCAACATATAAGGATAAGGAAGGACACAACCAAATGCAGCTTACAGCGGACGCGGTAACATTCTTACATAAGGCTAAGAAACAGGAGCCCAAACAGGAAAAGCCCGCCACTCCTGAGAATGACGCATTTATGCCCGTTAGCGCGGATCCGTTTTCACCGTTCTGATTATGTCTATTAATTGGTATAAAATACCTGATAATAATAAACTGCGGCCGTTCACATTTATTGTGGGCGGTCGTGGTATAGGTAAGACATACAACAGCATTGAGCGGGCAGTAACTGAATATAAAGGAAAATTCCTTTATTTAAGAAACACCAAAGAACAATTACAGGAATCATGCGGAGCTTTTGGAAACCCTTTTAAAAAGTGGGCCCAGGATCATGACAAGGATATTGTTATGCGGCTCGAAAAATCACACGCGGTTGTATATGAAACCATTTCAGAAGGCGTTAGATCTGAGGTTAATATTATCGGGTTTGGTGCTAACCTTTCAACATTTGAAAACCTGAGAGGTGTGGACCTATCAAACGTTGAGTTTATTATATTTGATGAATTTATCGAAAACCGTACACTCACATTTGACCAGTTCAAAGCCTTTCTCCAAATGTATGAAACCGTTAACCGTAACAGAGAGCTATTAGGCCAGGAGCCTGTTAAGGTCGTTTTATTATCAAATGCTCAAAGATTAGGCAACCCGATATTAAGAGGTTTTAACCTCATTCCGGTAATTGAGAATATGCAAAAGGCTAGGCAGCGCTCCTACGCAAACGGATCCATTAGGATTGAGTTACCATTTTCAGAAGTTTCTGAGGCGAAAAGAGAAACAGCGCTCTATGCTGCCGTAAACGGATCCGGTTATAGCAAAGAGGCATTAGACAATAATTTTGTTAATGATAGTTTTACGGGCATAAAAACGGTTAATCTTATGGAATATACGCCGGTTGTGTGCATTGATGAAATATATATTTACAGGCATAAATCAAGCGCCATGTATTACGCATGCGCAACACCGGCAAACGTGAAACGTTATCGGAGCAAAGACAATTATATAATCTTTTACAGATTATACGGGCTAAGATTAAAACTTGCTTACGGCTCCGATCAATTACAGTTTAGTGATTATGCAACCAAAGTTGATTTATTAAATCTTTTAAAAATGCTTTATTAGGAGGTCTGAATTAATGACTAATGCAGAAAAATATAATGAAATATTTGGGTTCCCACCTGATACAAGTAATTGTCCGACAGAATCATGCAAAATTTGTCCCGGAAATACTGGCGAGCCTTTATGTGGCTGTAAATGGTGGGGCGAAGAATATAATAAACAACCCGCCAATGAAGATTGTGACGGCTGTATGTATGAAAATATGTCACCTGATAAACACCCCTGTATTGATTGTAAAAATAATCATAAAAATTATTGGAGGCCCAAAGAATGAGAATCTTTAAATGTGAAAATGGTGCCGAATATATATGTCCTGACACGGCTTGTGTATTTTGCGATCATTGTACTGACATATTTTATGATTATACAAACGGGCCGTATTTAATGTTTTGTGATTTACCCGATCATGACGCGCACAACGGCGCGGGCTGTGAACATTTTATAGAATCAGGAGGTAACAATGTATAATATAGCATCATACCAAGAAGGTTATACAGACGGATATGAGACAAAAAGAGAACGCGACAAAGAAATATTAAATCGTTTTATTTCTGAACAAATGGAAATAGAACCCATAAATGATTATTTAAAAGGCTACAATCAAGCACTCAGCGAATTAAAGCAGATAATTGAGGTATTATAATATGGCTAAATATCCCGGTTCCTTTATCATTAATGAAGTAGGCACAAGAAAAGAATTAGCAGGTCTGTATGGCGTTTCTGAGCGCACTATATACCGCTGGCTTGCTAAGGCTGCAAAGGAATCAGGGTTAACGCCAAAGCCTAAAAAGAGCATGCCGGCGCCCCGTGCGCTGGCAGCTTTTAAAGGCACTCGCAAACAATTGGCCGCTAAATATGGGGTAAGTGAGAGAACGGCATACCGCTGGCTTGCTAAAATGCGTGGTTCGTCGGAGATCCCCGCCGGATCCGTTAATAGGGCTAAAATGTCAAAATATCCCGGTGTTAATATCCTTAATATGTTGGGCAAAAATAAGGAGCTCGCTGAGCAGTTCGGAGTTTCAGACAGAACAATATCACGCTGGAAACGCAAGGCAAGATTAGAAGAGGCTGCAACAAGGCCCGAGCCGGCAAAGCCGACGGAAAGAACACCACAGCAAACAACGTTTGAGGACTTCTTTGAGGACGCTTACGCGCCTGAGAATATCATAGAGCCGACCGCACCGGAAGAACCGGAAGAGATATTTGAGGAGCCCGTTGAGGACGTGGGCGAGCCGTGGGAAGTTCCTGAGTACGATTATTATGCGGACGACAGGCCCGAATGGGAAAAGTTAGGACTAAAAGAAGAACAATACGCCGAGCTCGTTGAAATAATAAATATAATTACTGAGAACGAATTATTAATAGAAGGTTCTGAATTTAATAATCTTGAATCACGCACGGCAATTTTATATATGAATGATTATATTGATTATCAATATAATGAAGTGGATCCCTCCATGTTTTATGATGAGGAAACACACCAGGAACGTTTTGATAGTGAATGGGTGTCAGCGCTGCCTATATGGGGTGAAGAGTTTGAACATTGGCTAGAACAGAAAATAGAAGTTGACAGCTATGAGATATAATAAATATTGGAGGTCTGAGGCAATATGTTATTATCCTATTACACATGCGACGAAAATAGCACGCTCGTCAAATTACCGTCGTTATATGACGCAACGCCGAAATTTTATATTGATATGCCGGACGGTGAAAAAGCCCCGGTTTTTGATTTTAAGGCTTTTCCGTTTGAGATATTTGCAAACGCTCCGACTTATGCAAAAAGGGGCAACAGCCGCGATCAGATCAATTATATTAATCTTGCTTGCACTTTTGATATTGAAACTACTACCATAGAAAACGTTGAAAAGCCTTTCGCCTTCATGTATCAATGGCAATACTGCATTGAGGACTATGTTTTCATGGGTAAGACCTGGGAAGAATTCCAGGAGTTTAACGAGATCCTTACAAAAACATTCAACATAAAAATATATGAAGAATATGACTTCAAGAACGGAAAACCGATAACATTAATCAAGGGTAAAAGCCTTGTCTGTTATATCTTTAATCTTAAATATGAAATGATGTTTATGCAGCATTTTATAGGTGAATTGGTTAATCCTTTATTTACGGACATTTATGAGCCTTTATATGTGCCGACTAAAAGCGGCATAACATATCGCTGCGCATATCGCCTTTCTAATAAATCACTTGACCAGTTCACCAAAGGCATGCCACACCATAAATTGGCCGGGGATCTTGATTACAGCATACAGCGTACACCGGTCTTTAATGATCCTAAAAACGGGCTTACGGACTTAGAACTGGCTTATTGTTTTAATGATGTTAAGGGCTGTTCCGAGAAATTACGCGACATGTTTGAGCGTGAAACACGTTATAATATAGCCTCGATCCCGTTAACCGCTACCGGATTTGTTAGAAAAGACTGCCGGAGATCCGCACAGACGGATCCCAAATGGCATACAAATTTTATTAATGCAAAGTTAACACCGGAATTGTATGAGATATGCCGTGCAGCTTTTCGCGGAGGCAATACACATAGCAACGCCGCATTTACTACTAAATTGTGCGGCCTTCCTGAGCTCGGAGGAATCGGCGGCCTAATTCGTCATAAGGACATAAGGTCAAGTTATCCACGCCAAATGCTAACGCAGAAAATATATCCTACTTCACCATTTATTAAAATGGTTAACCCTAATAAGATCATTGAGAAGATAGGCGATAATACATATAAACTTAATGAGAAATATAATAACTATTGCTTATTGATTACCATGCGTTTAATAGGCATTAAATATCGCGGTTCTTATGGCGTGCCGTATATTGCTAAATCTAAGACATGGACAAGAACGCAGGACAAGGACATTATAAAGATTGATAACGGCCGTATATATTCGGCTCCTTTTGTTCAATTTTCATGTGTTGACCTGGACGCTAATATAATACTACGCGATTATGATATTGAACGCATTGAAGTAATATCTTGCTACACTTCACACAAAGGCATGCTGCCGGAGAAACTCAGAACCACCATTTTTGATTATTATAAAATTAAATGTGAGTTAGACGGCTCGAAGGATCCGGACGACCAGTACAACCGCGCAAGAGCGAAAGAAAATCTCAATGCATGCTATGGAATGTGCTGCCAACGCCTGGATCACTTGGATATTGTTTACGATCACGGGAAATACAGCATACAGCATAGACCGCTTAAAAATATGATAGAAGAGTATTATTCTTCTGAATCTTCCTTTTTATGGTATCAATGGGCATTATGGACGACAGCAGGAGCCCGCGCCGCCCTTGATAAAGGCTGCATGATATGCGCTCAAGACCTGATATATATTGATACGGACAGCGTATTTTATATAGGTGATCATGAGGCAGAATTTGAAACGCTTAACGCTGAGATTGAGGCAGAATCATATAAGTATGGGGCCGTCGCCTCAAACAGCAAGGGAACCGCATACCCGATAGGCGTTTGGACTTCTGAGCCTGATATTAAATTATTTAAAACATTAGGCGCTAAAAAATACTTATTATCTGAGGACGGCATAACAATTCAAAGCACCATAGCCGGAGTTAATAAGGAGATAGGCCAACAATATTTTACGGAACACGGTTGGGACGCATTTGACGACAGCACTATAATACATGTTTCCGGTAAGTTATCGGCTCATTATAATAATGATCTCCCCCATTATGTTACCGTTAATGGTATAAGGATCCTTACAGCCTCAAATGTTGCTTTGATTAATGCGCCTTATACGGTTAAAATAAAGCATGATTACGTTGATTTTATTAAAATGATAAATGATAATTTAAAAAATACTTATGAAGGAGGATAGTAAAATGGATATTCAATTATTGCTTACGGCAGTGTCCTCGGTGGGCTTTCCAATTGTGGCATGCGGTTGCATGGCATATTTTTTCGCCAAGACTAATCAGAATTATAGAGAAGATCTTAAAGAGCAAAACCAGCTCCACAAAGAGGAAACCAAAAACTTAGTTGACGCGATAAACAATAACAGCATGGTTATACAGCGTTTAATAGATAAGCTTGATAAGGAGTGATATATCATGGCAGCTTTTAATTGTGTTGACGTTTCCGAATGGAATAAAAATATTGATTGGGCCAGCGCTAAAGCGGACGGTGTTGAATATGCTTTTATACGCTGTGGGTTTGGCCGTGATACTGAATCGCAGGACGATAAATACTTTCGTATTAATATGGAGAATGCGATCAATGCAGGTGTTAAAGTAGGCGTTTATTTCTATGCATACGCCGTAGATTATGACAGCGCAATAGAAGAGGCAAAGCACTGTATTAGATTAATTGAGCCTTACCGTGATGTTATTTTATTCCCGGTATTCTACGACGTAGAAGAGGCACAGAACGTTAACAGGATCCAGGACGTAGTTATGGGCTTTATCAATACCATGAATTACTATGGTTATAATGCAGGCGTATATACTATGGTTTCGTGGTATGACGCTTATTTTGGCCCGATTGATTGTGATTATATATGGCTCGCAGCCTGGGGCCCGGACGACGGAGAACCACACACAAAACCCCAATGGTGTGATATATGGCAATATACAAGCAAGGGCTATGTTAATGGAATCGGATCCGGTTGCGATTGTGATATTGTTTATAATACTGATATGCGGCTCCTGATAAATCAGCCTGAACCGGAACCGGAGCCCGCGCGAGATCCGCATGCGTTAATTAATCAAATTAGATCTTTACTTGTTGAGCTCGAAGGCTTAATATAATTATATGCTTTACTCACTTTCAAAGTTTAATAATACTAAACAAGCACCCGAGGTTGTCTACACGGCCCCGGGTATGCTTGTTTCTTTTTCTCCTCCGCAAGCGACCAACACAGTGGACAGCAAAGCAAATACTAACAAAACTGAAATTAC
>JAEIGA010011858.1_pt1 | contig 13214 bp, 9 predicted proteins | sample 9270691 | NCBI WGS metagenome assembly JAEIGA01 (sample SAMN17057246, study PRJNA624740) | gut metagenome | biome: biome; isolation source: fecal sample | host: Bos grunniens | place: China: Xizang | collected 2019 | reverse complement strand
TTCTTTTCTAAATTCTTCGCCCTTGTCGTAAATTCTTTGGCTTTCAAAGAAGATTACGGGGTCGGTGCCGTTTAGAGCCGAGTTCATTAAGCCCTTAGCGTCGTAAGGAGTTACGGGGAAGCATACTTTCAAGCCGGGAACGTGTGCGGGAAGTGCTACCCAGTCTTGAGAGTGTTGAGCACCGTATTTACTACCAACTGAAACACGTAGCACTACAGGCATTTTTAGTATACCACTACTCATTGCTTGCCATTTTGCAAGTTGGTTGAATATTTCGTCACCCGCTCTACCCATAAAGTCAGCGTACATTAGTTCTACGATTACTCTACCACCGCATAAGCCGTAACCTACTGCGCTTGATACGATTGCTGCTTCAGATATAGGAGAGTTGAATAGTCTGTGGTAAGGAAGCGCTTCGGTTAGTCCTTTGTAAACTGCGAACGCTCCGCCCCAGTCTCTTACGTCTTCGCCGTACGAAGTAAGCGTGGAATCTTTGTAATATTTGTCGATAATTGCTTCAAATAAACCGTCACGGATGTTGAAACGTTTCATATTAGAAACAAGTTGACCCTTTTCGTCGAATGCATAACGGTTTTTACCTGCAATTTGTTTAACCCTTGGGTTTTCTTCCATAGGAATCTTAACGTCTTTGCCAACTTCGATTGCTCTATCTTCCATCTTTTCAATTTTGCCGTTAGAGAACATTAAGTTTTCTACGTAATAGGGGTCTTTATTGAAGTCAAGATAGGGTGATTCTACGGGGTCTGCTGCTAACTTGCAGAGTTTAAGCATTCTTTCGCTGATGCCTGAAATAATATCGTCGAACTTGCCGTCGCTTTCAATCTTAGCGTCAACTAGCGCTTTTCTGTAAGTTACCATCGGGTCGTGCTCTTTCCATGCGTCTACTTCTTCTATCGTACGATAGCTCATAGAGTCTGACGGAGAGTGACCACCGTAACGATAAGTTACTACGTCCATAAGAACGGGGCCGTCGCCGTCTAATAAGATTTTCTTCTTTCTCTTCATAGCGTCGATTACTGCAAGCGGGTTGAATCCGTCTACCCTTTCTGCATATAATTGCGTGGGAGAAATACCTGCGCCTAGACGCGCTAAGAAATCGTATGCCATGGTTTCGCCACGGGTTTGTCCGCCCATGCCGTAGCCGTTGTTGAAGAAGTTGAAAAGTATGGGTAGTCCACCTTTCTTTTCCCATAATTGACGGAATTGGTCCATAGCGGCAAAGTTCATACTTTCGTATACAACACCGCAACCAACAGCGCCGTCACCAACGTTACTGATTACGATACCGGGTTTGTCGTTAATCTTTTTGTATAATGCAGCACCTAAAGCAACGGGAGCCGCGCCACCAACTAGAGCGTTGTTGGGATAAATACCAAACGGTAAGAAGAAAACGTGCATTGATCCGCCCATACCTCTGTGGAAGCCGGTACGACGAGCGAATATTTCACTCATAAAGCCATAGAGCAAGAAGTCTACTGCTAAATCTTTAACGTTGCCCGTTTTGTTGAGTTTTTCTACGGGAGCAAGAGTTTCGCCACCCATAAAGTCTTTCATTATTTGGTATAGTTTGTCGTCGGGTAATTTGTAGATAGAGTTTAAGCCCCTTGCAAGCACTTCGCTGTGGCTACGGTGCGAACCAAAGGTCATATCGTCCATATCTAAAATATATGCTTGACCAACTGCTGCTGCTTCTTGACCTATTGAAAGGTGCGCAGGACCAGGATAAGAGTGCTTAAAGCCTTGATATTCTCCCTTTACTTTGATGGATTGAATCATGCTTTCAAATTCTCTTAGTACGGCGATGTCGTTAAAAATTCTAACGAAATCGTCTTTAGAAAAGTTTTTCTTTTCATCGGTAATAGTTTTGTCGTATACGTTTACGGGAATATCGGTAAACGCAATTTTGCCTTTTGCCCTAATTTCGTTAGGGTTTATAAATTGACTTTTTGGCATTTTATTTCCTCCTAAATTTTATATGTTGAATATCGCTTCTCTAACGATTTCGCATACCGTTGGGTGCGGGAATACTAATTTCTTAATGTTTTCAACGTTAACTTCTAGGTCTATCATTGAAGAAACTGAAACGATGTATTCACCCGAGTAGCTACCTATAATATGTGCACCGATTAAGGTGTTGGTATCTACGTTTACTATGAGTTTGCATATTCCGTCAAGCTCGCTGTTTTCTGCGATATATCTTCCCGAATAAGTTAGCGGAATATTAATTTCTTTTGCGTTTAAGCCTTTTGCTTTTGCACTATCTAACGTTTCACCAACAGAGCCAACTTCGGGGTTGGTGTATATAACCGAAGGTATTACGCCGTAACGCATTTTATCTTTTTTACCCATAATCGTGTTAACTGCAACTTCTGCTTCTCTGTAAGCGGTGTGAGCAAGCATTATCTTACCGTTAACGTCGCCAACTGCGTATACGTTTGCCACGTTGGTTCTCATATTGTCATCGGTTACGATAGCACCACGTTCTAAGTTAACGCCGATATTTTCTAAGCCTATACCCTGCGTTACCGCACGTCTACCGATAGATAAAAGTATCTTGTCGGTGGTAATTTTTTCACTCTTGCCGTTCTTTTCGAACACTACGCCGTCACTTTCGATAGCGGTTACTTTGCAACCTAAATTAAAGGTTACACCCTTTCTTTCTAAGGTTTTTTGTAATATTGCAGAAATTTCTTTTTCAGTTGGGCCTGCAATTTTGTCAAGCATTTCTACAACGGTAACTTTAGTGCCTACCGACGAGAAGTAACTTGCCATTTCTAAACCGATTACGCCACCTCCGATTACCACTAAACTTTCAGGAATAGTGGTTAAATCCAAAATTTCTTTGTTGGTTAGCACTAAACCGCTTGCAATATTTTCTTTTAGTCCAGGAATAGGTGGAACTACGGGCATTGAACCGGTTGCAATTATCAATCTTTTTGCTAGAACTTGTTCTTCGCCTACTTTGATAACGAAACCGTCTGCCGTTTTGCTTTCGATAAACGCGGTTGCTTCTTTCATAACTACTTTGTTTCTCTTTAATTGAGCCTTAACGCCCGAAACAAGCATTTTTACAACGCCGTTTTTACGTTCTACAACGAACTTTTGGTCAATTGAAGTCTTGCCTTCTACCTTAACGCCGTATTTGTCCGCGTGGTTAGCGTAATCGAAAACTTTTGCGGAGTTAAGGAAGGTTTTACTGGGTACGCAACCTTCGTTAAGACATACGCCACCAAACGAATTCTTTTCGGCAACTAAGGTTTTTAAGCCTGCGTGACCTGCTCTTTCAGCGGCTAAATATCCGCCCGGGCCACCGCCGATTACTACTAAATCGTAATTTTCCATTAGTCAATCTCCTTTATATGCATTTGCTATCTGCCAAAAGATTAAAACTGAAATTTTCAAGATAATCTTTAAGGTCTTTTAAGAATCTAGAAGCGGGCGCACCGTCTAACGCTCTGTGGTCGTATGATAGCGACAAGCTCATTGCGGTATATGGTATGATTTCGCCGTTTTTACCAAGTTTTACTCTCGTTTCAAGCGTGTTTACGCCGAGTATACCCGTTTGCGGTGGGTTTACTACGGGAGTGAAACTTTCTATTCCCATCGTGCCTACGTTACTTACCGTAAAGCTTCCGCCCGTCAATAGTGAAGGACTAATCTTTCCATCAATAGTGTCTTGCGAAAGTTTTTTAGATTTAGACGCGATTTCAGATAAACTCATTAGGTCTGCGCCGAATAGCGTGGGAACTAGCAAGCCCCTTGGCGTATCGGTTGCAATACCTACGTTTACGTGGTCGAAATAACGCATGGTGTCACCGTTGATTAGGTGTGCGTTTAAGTCTTTATGTTTCTTCAATACTCTTGATACTGCAAATACTATAATGTTGTTTATAGTGATTGACGGCAACTTAAGAGTTTCCGCATTGTCTTTAAGATATTTTCTAAACGCCATAACGTTAGTGCAGTCGAACGATAAGGTATGGGTTAATTGAGCCATAGTCGACAAGCTCATTACCATGTTCTTAGCAATAACTTTTCTTATGTTAGACATCTTTTCATCTTTATAAGACTTAACGTCTACGTTTTCTAACGTTTGAGCCTTTTCAACTTGAGCGGGTGCAGACGCTACTACCGTTTCTTTCGGGTTAACGCTTGCTTCTCTAACGTCTCTTTCTATTATTCTACCCTTAGGTCCGGTTGCGGTTGCACTACTTAAATCTACGCCAAGTTTTTCAGCAAGCGCTTTTGCTCTTGGTGATGCAAATATCTTTCCGCTATCGGTTGCGGTTGCGCTCGTTGCCGAAGGCGCGGTTGCTGGTGCCGAAGCAGGTGCAGGTGCGGTTTCTTTAGCAACTTCTTTTACTTCTACTGCCGTTGCGCCGGCGTTGGGAGCGTAGCAAGATGCGTCTTCACCCTTAGGTCCTATTGCGCAAACGTTGGTGAGCACGGGAACTTCGTCGCCGTCTTCACAGAAGATTGCAAGAACTTCACCTTCAAATTCAGATTCTTGGTCGAAAGAAGATTTATCCGTTTCGTAAGAGAAAAGGATATCGCCTTTCTTTACCGTGTCGCCTACCTTAACGTTCCATTTGGTTAGAATACAACTTTCTACCGTGATACCTTGTTTAGGCATTAACACGGGGTTAACGTTGGGGTTTAACACAACTTCTTTCTTCTCAACGGGTTGAGCGGGTGCTTCTGCAGGAACTTCTTTTGCTTCAGCAACGGGTGCGCCACCAGGTGCAAATGCAGAACAATCTTCGCCTTTGTTTCCTATTACGCAAACGTTGGTTAGAACGGGAACTTCGTCCCCTTCTTCACAAAATAACGCAAGCACTTCGCCGTCGAACTCGGATTCTTGGTCGAAAGAAGACTTGTCGGTTTCGTACGAAAAAAGTACGTCGCCCTTTTTTACGGTATCGCCGACTTTAACGTTCCATTTGGTTAAAATGCAACTTTCTACGGTTATACCTTGCTTGGGCATTAAAACGGGATTTGCCATTTTTTGTCTCTCCTATTATATCGTTTTATATCGTTATTCGTTTTTTGTCTTGAATTATTTTTATTATATTTTCTTTGCGTTTGCAAGAACGTATTTTTCGGCTTCATCCGACCAAATTCCGTTGTTCTTCTTGCAAATTGCGTCTAAGTCTGCAAAGAATTTGTCCGTTTTGCCAAGTTCTTCAAAATCAGCAATAGCGGTCATGGGCATTGAAATGTGCGTATAAACTAATTTCTTTGCGCCTTTTATGTTGGGAAGATTTAACGTCGTGTCAACAACGCTATCAAGTCCGCCAACGTGAGAAATCATAATAGACGGGTTGATTTTGCCTTCGCCCGCAAGTTTAAGCGCTTCTCTTAAGTCGTTGGTGTTTCCGCCAGACGTTCCGGTTATTCTGTGGAAAGCATAGTGAACGTCATAGAAATTGAATTTTGCAGAGAAATCGGTTTTAGTGGGGCCTGCAAAGAAGTTTAAGCATCCGTTTTCACCAAGCAAAGCGTCGCCTTGTTCTACCAATGCAGATACGGGAGCATATACGAACACGTCGTCAAAGCCGTTGCCACCGTTTAGATCTTTCATGTATTTTACGGGATCTTCTACGGTTGAGGTGTTAACGTATACTAATTTTACGCCGTGTTTTGCAGCGTCTTCTACCGTTAAAAGAGTTGCCGCTCTATCAAGTCTTGCTTGGTCGATATCGGTTACTACCATTAACGAAGGTCTTCTCGGTCCGTGAATACCGTAATCAACTGCGCCAAGCCCCATAGGACCAACGCCTGCTAGAATTGCAACTGCGCCACCTTCTTTGATACCCATATCGTGCGTATGGTTTTCGTATACGCTGTGATAGTTTTCGTGATAGCCTGCAATTATACACGACATAGGTTCTGCAAGTGAAGCCTTAAAATAGCTTTCGCCTTCGTAAGGAATTAAGCAGTCGCTTTCCATTACTTCGTTGGGAATAATTATATAAGTAGCGTCGCCACCGATGTTAACGTAAGAATAGCCGGGTGCAAGATAAGGATTTTCTTTTAAGTTCATAGCCGGTTGAATACCAAATTTGCTTCCTTCCTTAAATTTGCCTTGCCATTTTGCGCCAACCTTAACGATGTCACCACAAAATTCGTGACCAATAATAACAGGGTTTTCTGCAATATCATTGGGTACGCGTTTGTGGTTTGCGCCTTGTATTGCCGCCTTGTAGCTTGACATACAAATACTGTCAGATACAACGCGTGCAAGAATTTCGTCTTCTTTGATTTCGGGCAATTCGAATTCTTCTAATCTTAAATCGCTTTGTCCGTAAAGTCTAACTGCTTTAGTTTTCATTAAAAAGTTCTCCTTTTAATTAAATTTTTACGTGTTCAATTATAGCACAATTAAAAATAATTGTGAACAACTTATTAATAAGTTGCAAAAAGATTTTATTTGTGTTAAGATATAATCATAAATAAACACAAATGAACAAGATTTTTACTGGTTTTGTTCGTTTTGGGGGTGAAAAAATGCTTACACTTGAAAGACAAGAAGAAATTTTAGAAATTTTGAACAAAAATAAATCCGCAACGGTGGAAGAACTTGCGCAAGAACTTTTCGTGAGTGGTGCGACTATTAGGCGTGATTTAAGGATTATGGAAAAACAAGGACTTATTAAAAGGTCGCACGGCGGTGCTATGCCATTTAAGTCAAGTGCTGAAGAATCGGCGTTTGCTATTCGCGAACAAGAGAATATCGTTGCGAAAAAAAGAATTGCAACGCTTGCGACCAGGTTTATTAAAAACGGCGATTCGGTTTTTATCGATTCGAGTAGTACTACGGGGTTTGTTATTCCCCTACTTAATAACTACAACTATTTATCGGTTACAACCACAGGGCTTCGCAACGCTTTACTACTTTCTCAAACGAACAGTGTTAAAATTTATATTGCGGGCGGACTTATTGAAAACCATTCTAACTCGATAACGGGCACGGACACCATGGACTATATTTCAAGAATTCACGCAGATATTAGCATTATTTCGTGTACGGGGTTAGACCTTAAAGCAGGATTTACTGACGCTAGTATCGAGCAAGCGAAATTAAAACAGCAAATGCGCAAGAATTCTGATAAAGTGGCTATGCTTTGCGATAGCAATAAGTTTAACAAAACTTTTATGTGCAAGGACTTTGATTTTAGTGATATAGATTATCTTATCACCGAAAAAACACCACCTATTGAATACGTTGAAAAGATAGCCGAAACCAAATGCAAACTTATAACGCCTGAAAACACTTTCTTTTAATAATTTTTATTTGCAAAACGAAAACCCCGTGTGCAAACTGCAATAGTCATAGGGATATTAATTCAAAATAAAAGAGTAGCCCACTATACTTCGCAAAAAGCGGAATATGGTGGGCTTTATCTTTACCACAAAAATTAAAGATTTAAGTTATATTTTTAGCCTTGTGGCTAAAAGTGATATGCAAGTTTCTTGCGTTATATTTTGACCTGTGGTCAAAGTTATATTATATTTGCCACAACTTTCCCGAAAGGGAAAATAAAACTTTGCGTAGCAAAATATCACTGCTTTTAGCAATATAACTTGCCGTTAGGCAAATATAGTTGTGGCGTAACGATAAATCCCTATCGCTACGCCACTAACACGGGGTTTTTTATTGTTTCGTTATTGTTTTTTATTAATTCGTTACTAATTATTTTACCGAACGACGATATTTTTCCGCTTCCCAGTTATTGATAAAGTAAACCTCTTTTTCGTTCATAGTATTAACGGTTAAACCTGCATTTTTGATTGTGGTTATAACGAAAAGATATGCCGAAAGAGTTTCTTCTAAAGTGGTGGCTTGTTTAAGGTCGGTGTTGTAATAAACCTTGCACTTATTAACCACCAAAGTATCCGGCGAGTGTGCTAGTATATTGTTTAAGTATACTAGTTGGTCGGGATAAAGTGGATATTTATCTAAAAACGCTTTGTCTAAAACGTTTTCAGCAACGAAAAGTTTTACAATAGCGGTATCCGAAATAAATCCCGTGGGCGTTTTAGTTAAATTAACCGATCTAAAATTGTCTTCTAAACCGAAATAGTTGCGAATAGTTTCGTTAACGTCTGTATTAACCGCTTTAACTCTATCAACGCAATCAGAGTTAACTACCAAGCCGTGATTTTTCATAAATATTACTTCGGGATATTTGCCGTTGGTCTTTACGTACTCGTCTATCTTGTTTTTCATAGCCAAGGTAAGTTCAAAACCAGGGTTAATGTAAGGCAAGAATATAAAACCGTAGTCTTTTTCGCCGAATAGTTTTTGAGCAAGAGCTTCGCCTTCTACCGCACAAGTTAGTACGTTAGCGTATACCGAGTGGGTATGAATTACGTATTTTTTTAAGATTGCGTGAAAGCCAACTTCAACACTTGGACGAAGGGTTTTAACACCTTCTAAATCGATAACGGAGTTTTTAGAAACTTCTGCGCTTTCTTTTTCGTAGTCCTTTTCTTCGGCAAGGTTAACGCTTGCGTAATAATCGGCAATTTTCTTTTTGTCTACCGCAACGAAAGCGGTTGTTTCGTCTATGTCGGCAAGTCTATATCCCGATGCTTTTATGAGCATTATACCCTTTTCATCGTTTTTTACCGAAGTGTTACCACCACCACCTTGCGTGTAATCGGCGCGAGTACCTGCGTATTGTGAAATATCTATTAAATCTCTTATCGTGTTTTGCATTTTGTTATCCTTTTCTTTTTTAGTTATTTAAGATTGAACGCTTTATTTATTTCTTCAACCTGTTTTTCGTCTATCATAACGATATTACCTATCATCTTTGCGTGAATTATGGTGTTTGCAGTAAACTCTGCAACTTCCAACCTATCGAACGCATTGATTAGGTTTTTGCCCGTGCTGATTACGCTTTCGTTTTCAACTAAAACTACGGGCGATTTATCGCTTATCATATTAGAAATCATTTCCGGGTTGGTTATAGGTGTGCCGAAAGGTACTCTACCTATATCTCTCATCGCTATATACGATTCGGGTATCGTCCTACTATCAATAGGCGTTCTTGTTGCGCCAAAAGCCATAAGGTGTTTGGGGTGAGCAACGGTTATCGCATTGATTTCGGGGTGTTTGTCGTATATCAACTTGTGCAAAAGGGTTGAACGACTGGGCTTTTTACCCGCTTCACGCCAGTTAAAGTCTATTCTAACGATATCTTCAGACTCAATATATTTTCTATCTACGCCGTAGGGCGTGATAAGAAAACTGTCTTTATTAAGTCTTACCGAGAACGTTCCTTGCGTACTAGTAAATAAGCCTTGGTCGTAAGAACGGTGGATTAGCGCGCACATCTCTTTTCTTAAACGGCGTTCATCCGAACTGTACGTCGTGGGAATAAACTCGCCGAGTTGAACTTTACCCTTAGTTGAGTGAAGGGCTATTTGTTCGTCGGTTAATCCTTCGGGCTTACCTAAAATAGACGCCGTTATGCCAACCGATGCGGCAAAGTTTAACGTTTCAAAGCGTTTGAAGGCTTCAAACAAGTTGTCGGCGCAAGTGATAACGCCGTGGTTTTCCATTATTACGGCGTTTAAGCCCTTTTTAATTTCGGCAACTATGCGTTGAGCAAGAGCGTCCGACCCTGGAACTTCGTATTCGGCAATTCCAACCTTGCCACACACTTGACTAGGCGTGGGAATTATGTTTACATTTGGCACTTCCCTTATAAGAGAATAACTTACGAGTGCCGGTGGGTGTGCGTGTAAAACGGCGGAGACGTCGGGTCTGGTTTCGTACACTAGTTTATGGAAAGGTAATTCTACCGACGGTTTATGTTTGCCTATTACAGTTCCGTCGGGCAATACCTTACATATATCGTCGGGCGTTAGAGAGCCTTTGTCTATTCCCGAAGGGGTTATCCAAACGTTGCCTTCGCTATCCAGTATCGAAAGGTTACCGCCAGACGTGGTCGTTAAGCCTTTTTGATATACTCTGTTGATTAAAAGAACTATTTGTTCTGCAGGGTGCATTAAATTAAAGTTCATTGTTATCTCCTTAAAAATTATAGTCCGTCTTTTGCACCGATTTTTTTATGCTACATTTGTTGTCCGCCGGTAACGTTGATCGCTTGGCCGGTCATGTAGCTCGAATAATCAGATGCTAAAAATACCATTACGTCTTCTATATCGCTATATTCGCAAGAACGTTTCATAGGTACTTGGTTGATATATTTTTCTCTTACTTGTTCTTCGGTTATGCCTTGGTTTTGAGCGTATTGTTTGAACAAGCTGTTTACCCATAGCGGTGAATTTAATAAGTTGCCGGGGCAAATACAGTTTACTCTTACGCCTGATTCAGCAAATTCAAGTGCTAAACTTTGGGTTAAACCTACGCCACCAAATTTACTCGATGCGTAAGCGCCGTTTTTGAACGAGCCTTTTCTTCCCGATTTAGAGTTGATTTGGATGATGCTTCCGCTCTTTTTCTCAAGCATTGAGGGTGCAAACGCTTTTACCGTGTTGAAATACCCGTTTAAGTTGATGTCGGTAACGAGTTTGAACGCTTCGGGTGACAACGAGAAAATGTCTCCACTCTTAACGATTGCGGCGTTAGATACTAAAATATCTACCTTGCCCCATTTTTCTAAAACGATTTTCGCAGCGTTTTCGCATTGATCGTATTTGGTTACGTCTACTGCGATTGCAACGCTATCTTTAAGTTTGCTTGCAACTGCTTTTGCGCCTTCTATGTTGATATCGCAAACTGCTACTTTACAACCTTCTTTATCAAGACGGATTGCTAACGCTTCACCAAGACCTTGGCTTGCGCCGGTTACTACTGCTACTTTACCTTTTAAATCGATTATACTCATTTTTATTCTCCTTTTTAGTGTTTTTATATCTTTTTTATTTTTTTATAGTTTTTCTGCCGATTTCGGAATATTTTTGAACCCTATCCTTTAACTCGGGTATTTCCGTTTGAGTTTCTTTTGAGAACATACCTGCGCTAACGCCCTTTTCCGTAGAAATGCTTTCGTGACCGATAAGCGCCCAAGTCGCGTCTATTAAATGTGAAAACTGCGGGTTTGCTAACGCAACGCATTCGAATTTTTGGCGGGGCGAGTTAATATCTTCACCACTTATTTCAAACAAATCGTTTTCCTTACATAGTTTGCCAAGTCTTTCAAGTTGCGCGGAGGTGTTTCTCGTCGGCATATACGCTACCGCTTTTATGCCTATCTTTTTGATTTCTTTTAACAGTTCGGGTAAATACGAATCTTCAAACGTTTGAGCCTTTTTGTCGCCCGTTACCGACTCGCCTACGTCGCCTAAATATGCGTACGCAGGGATTGCGCCGAAACTTATCGCCTTCTTAACGAAGTCTTCCGCGTTCGGCATTTCTTCATCCGCGTCTATATAGAAAAATTTAGTATCCGCTTTTAGAACGCCTAGTAAATCGTATAGAAAATGTTCGTTATTAGCGTCTAATAAAAACGCTTTTATTCTTTCGCTTACGCCCAAATTTAAATCATTAATCAAAAAATCAATAAGCGCTTGCGTTCTACCAAACTTCCCTTCGAGTTTGCCTGCCAAAGCGTATAAAAGATGACGTTCTGTTATGCTTCCGCCAAACTCTGCTTGCGCTAACGGTAACACGTCTTTCTTAAAATCTAAGGTTATGCCAAATTTACCGTATTTGTCCGATATCGCTTTGCACATTTTTTGGTTGCGCTCGTTTCTCTTTACCCTAAAACTCGACAAGTATTCGTTGAACGCGTCTACGTTTTGTTCGGGTATACCGTGTGCGGCCATATAAATACAGTCGTTTTGGTCGGGGTGGTTTATTCTACCAAATCCCCTATCGAACTTTGCACGAACTTCTACACCGCAAGTATGACCAAGCGACAACATCTCGCACGCTTTCTTAAATTCTTTAGCGCCCGATAAACTGTCATGGTCCATTATTCCCGCACTGGTTAAGCCTGCTTTATACGCCATATATGCGGCTTTGGTCGGTGAATACGGTGAAAACGAATAGATGGTATGTATGTGGTTATTTGCGTCGTTTTGCCTTTGAACAGGTTTATCACCCTCCGTCTCGCTTTCAAGCAAGGCTTTTAGTGCCGATAAACGTTCTTCTGCCGTAGGAGCGTTAAGCCCGTTAAGATATTTTTCGTTCATTTGTTCTCCGCCTTTTTATAATTTAATTAAATTATAACTTAGATAAACCATACAGTCAAGTGCTTTTTACTCACTTTCACTTTTTAAGCAAAATTTATCGTGGTAAATTGCAACAATTCAAAAAAACGAGCGAAAGTTTGCAATTTTAATCACTTTCGCTCACGTTTTTCGCCGTTTATCTTGTTTTTTAACGCATTTTTTGGCTTTTTGTTTATTTGTGTTTATTTATTTTCGTCGCTTTTTTAGGCTCTACTTTTTCTCTATCGCCTTTTCTTTGTTATACCTTTCAACGCACGATAAATACTTTTCCGACAGCGATAAAGTGTATCTCTGTTTCTCTTCGTACGATAACGTATCGTATAATTTTTCGTCAGTTAAGCGACCTATCGCGTTACTTACTTCGCCTTCGTTATCTAAAAGCGTTTTTACCTTTTGATAAAATTCTTCGTTTTCGGCTTTCCCGTTTTTTATGTTTACAACAACGCGTTCGGCGTAATATTCTTTAACCTTGTTTTCGGGTATACCTTCAACTCTGGCGCGTTCCATTTCATTTTTTAAATTTTGACCGTACTCTTGCCAAAAGCCTTGCTTTAACCGTTTTTTTGCTTCTTTTGCGTAGTCTTTTATGCTTTTTTCGTTTGGCATGCCCTTTTCTCCCTTTTTTTTACATTTTTCGACTTTTTTCTACTTTTATTGCGCAGTTAAAAAAATATAACCTACCAACTATCTTTGGTAGGTTATCTCTTTAGCCTTTAATGCTTCTTTTTCTTGCCGCTTCAGATTTCTTTTTCTTTCTTACGGAAGGTTTTTCATAGTGTTCTTTTTTACGTAAATCGCCGATAATACCGTCTCTAGAACATTTTCTCTTAAAACGACGAAGAGCGCTATCTAAATTTTCGTTTTCACCAACTCTAACTGTACTCATTCTTTTCACCTTCCTTTGCCAAAAGCAGTTAGTCTGCAAAAAGCAGCATATAAAGTATATAAATTTTACAACCTTTTGTCAAACGTTTTTTAAACAT
>JAEIGA010011857.1_pt1 | contig 13214 bp, 4 predicted proteins | sample 9270691 | NCBI WGS metagenome assembly JAEIGA01 (sample SAMN17057246, study PRJNA624740) | gut metagenome | biome: biome; isolation source: fecal sample | host: Bos grunniens | place: China: Xizang | collected 2019 | reverse complement strand
GTCCTACTACGACTGGAGTGGCATGTATTCTACCATCGGTTATTGCAACAAGGTAATCCAGCATGGTGAAGAGGTTCTTGAAAAGGACAAGCAGTTCACTGCCAGCGAATGGCGTCAGATGAAGGCGGAAATGGTTACAATGCGCGCATTGAGCTACTTCTATCTAGTCCGTGCATTCAAGAGTATCCCCTACACCACAAAGGTGGTAAACTCTGATACAGAAGTAGAATACTTCCCACAGTTGCCTGTACTGGATGTTATGGACAGCCTTATCACAGATGTTGAAAGTGTAGCAGGTCAGGCCCGCAACCGTTTCGTTGACAAGCAAGAAACCAAGGGTATGATTACCAATGCTGCCATCTATGCATTGCTCAGCGACATGTATCTGTGGCGTGCAAGCTTGCGTCAAGGACGTTCTGCTGCTGACTCAACAATAACACAGGCAATGGTTATTGACGACTATCAGAAGTGTATCCTTAACAGCGAACTCTCTATCAGCAAGCTGAAAGAGCAGTTTGATGAAGATATGAAGGGTAACATCGGTGCTTCAAGAGAAAACTATATGAGTTGGGCCGGTGCACCTCTGTTCAATGGCAAGAGCATTGACTTCATGTACAAGAACGATGTTGACGAAGCCAATCGTGGTAATGTGAATCTAAATGCATACAGGGAAATCTTCAACAATGGCAACAGTTACGAAAGTATCTTCGAACTGCAGTTCAGCAGCTCTGACAGCCGCAAGAACGAAGTAGTAAACAGCATGTGGGGCAGTTCAGAAGGAACTCACCTTGTAACCACATTCTCTTCTGACAACAAGACCGACATGCGTTACTGGTTCAGCGGTTGGAAGAACATTGGCGGTGCTTTGACTGCAGCTGACTACTATTGTTTGAAGTGGAATAACCCATTAGTAGTCTTCACAAGTGGCATAGGTACCGAGCAGGTGGAAATCGCAATGATCGGAAGCACTGACGAATACAACAACTGGATTGTTTACCGCTTAAGCGATGTTCTCCTTCAGAATGCCGAGGCACGCGCATGCCTGGTGCAGTTGGGTGTTGACGCAGCAGACAACAAGACCGTGTGCCAGCAGATTCTGCGCATGATCAACCGTCGCTGGTGGGTTGATGTAGTAAATGGCGGTGAAGCTGCCAACGATGTTGCAACCAAGAAGGATTATGATATCGATGCTACAGTAAACGGCAACGACGCTTATATCAAGCATGTGATGGATACACGTAAGATTGAGTTCGTAGGCGAAGGCAAGCGTTGGTTTGACCTCGTCCGCTATGCAGAGCGCTTGAGCGACAGCGATGAAAGTGAAGCCGGCATGCGCGATATGTACGACACATTTATGAACATCATTACAGGATATGAGACTGCAAGAAACCGTTGTGAGAACCTTTGGGGTCTATACTCTCCCATCTATTATATGGAATGTAAGGCTTACCGCGCTGGAGGTTCTAACATCACCCAGAATCCTGTATGGAACAAGTCTAAGTATGATCGCTAATTGAGGAGGAAAACAATATGAAAATCGTATCTAAATTCAAAAGATTCATTCTTCTGCTCCCAATGGTAGCAGGGGTAGCTCTGACACAGAGCTGCACGGAGGAGATAGACACCTCTTCAAGATATACATTCACTGGAAACACAGTGATCAGCTATCTGGAGAGCCATCCTGATGTTTACAGCGAATACTGTGAACTACTGGACATTGTTACTGTCAGCGACTTCTCCGACTCTAAAGTGAGCCAGTTGCTCTCTGCACGTGGTAACTATACCTGCTTTGCCCCCACAAACGAAGCAATACAGAATTATCTGGTACACCTTACTGACAGTGGTGTCATCAGCGAACCAAGTTGGGAAGCTCCTGAGTTTCTGGAGGTAAATCCAGAGACAAACAAGCAGGATTTGCTCATCGAGATACAGAATACAATCGTTTACAACAGTCTTATTGATGCCGGTGACGAGCAGGAAGCCTATCAGACAAGCGACTTCAGCGAACGCGCAGAAGAAGGTCAGATGCTTGGTCTTGCCAATATGATGAACCGTAAGCTTCAGGTCACAGTGGGCGACAGCACCAAGTATGCCATCAACGGCAGCGACGTGTCTGACACAAACTGCGACATCTATACCATCAATGGTCGTATACACCAGGTGGGCAAGGTAATTGCACCCAGCACCCAGACTGCAGGTGATATGTTCCAGAAGATGATCACTGACCAGAAGTATGGTTTCTTCACACTTTCTGCACTTATCGATGCCTGCGGTCTGACTGCAGAACTTCAGAAGACCGAGGACGAAGAGTACTACCGTGCCCTGATGAAGGGTGATTTGGAAGACCTTCCACAGCACCCCACCTTCAAAGGTTCTGGCGGTCCCTCGCCAAAGACTCCCGGTAAGATGCCCGAGCGTCGCTACTACGGTTACACTATCTTTGCCGAAGACGATGCATGGTGGGAACAGGCACTTGGTTTGGGCGACAGCACCATCAACAAGATGGATCCCAGCGAGGTTGTTAAGTTGGTTGCAGAGAAGGTCGTTACAGAGAAGTGGCATCTCTCCGGTGCTACCACCGACGACAACTACACTGACGAGAACAATGCACTGAATCAGTTCGTGACATATCACATCATCCCTGCAAAGATCGAGTCAAACAAGCTGGTTATCCACTTTAACGAGCTATGGTACAGCCTTGAGGGCAAGCAGAAGAAGGCTTCTGTATATGACTACTACACAACATTGGGCAAGCGTCGCCTTATCAAGACCTATGAGGCAGCAAGACCTGTTGGTGGCAAGCCTGGTACCGTTTATCTGAACCGTTTCCCTGTGCTGAACAATGCTACTGACGGTGACTACACCGAGATTAGCTGCGAGGAAAGCAAGAAGGGTAAGGAAATCCAGCTGACAGGTGCACCTGAAACCTACAATACCTATATCTACCGTATCAACGACTGCCTCTACTACAATGATGAGGTTGCCGAAACTATGGGTAAGGAGCGTATCCGTATTGATGTTGCCACAATCTTCAAGGAGTTCATGAGCAACGATCTCCGTTGTAACGAGAACTACACATGGAACCATCAGTGCGTTGGTATGCCAAAGGATATCCACTACAGATACCTTGATGACTGTGAAATCAGCGAAAACACCAATTTCTACTACTTGACCGGCCGTATCAACAATACCAGCAGCTGGGCAAACTATCAGGGTGACGAGCTGAACATCGTAGGTAACTACGAGATCACCATCAAGCTTCCTCCTGTTCCAAAGGATGGTATCTATGAGCTTCGTCTCGGTGTATCTGCCAACGACCGTCGTGGTATGTGTCAGGTATATTGGGGTAACAACAAGAATGCTCTTCCTGCAGCAGGTATCCCATTTGATATGCGTATGGGCGGCCGTGAATGGTATGTTAAGGGCCAGGCAGCTCTCCCAAGTATCGTTGGTTGGGAAACTGATGTTGAAGATGACGACGAGGTAAATGCCGAAAACGACAAGAAGATGCGTAACAATATGTACATGAAGGCACCCAACCAGTTCTACATGTATGGTGAGGCAAATTCTATGCGTGGCCGTCATCAGGCTCTTAGAAGAATCGTACTGAGAGAGCATATGAGAGCCGACCAGACCTACTACATCCAGTTCAAGAGCGTATTGGAAGACCAGGAAACAGAGTTCTTCATGGACTACATAGAGTTCTGTCCCAAGGAAGTGTATGACAATCCCCAGGTTCCCGAAGACATCTGGTAATCAACGGAACGTTAATACATAACCAATACAGCGATTTAAAACAATAAACAAAAATATTCATTATTCATATTATATATATATGAAAAAAGGAATCAAAAAATATCTCGGAGCATTTATGATGGGAACTGCCTTAGTGGCAGTCCCCTCATGCACCGACACATGGACGGAACACTATGTGACAGAAGATGCCTACACAGCAGAGGAAAGCTTGTGGGAACTGTTGGAAAGTCGCGAGGATCTGAGCAGATTCTGCGCTATTGCCGGCAAGGCCAACTTCTATCGCGATGAGACCCATCCTGCATATAGCATTGAGGGTAATGATACCGTTTACTATACATTTAAGGATATTCTGAATGCAAACGCCCCCATCACCCTTTGGGCACCTACAAACGACGCCATGTCGGAAGAAGAGTGGCAGAAGTTTGAGGCAATGGCAGAAAACGACGGTTACAATCTGCAGCAGCAGTTCATCGGCAACCACATTGCTCTGTATCGCAAGACAATGAGCAAGACTGGCACCGAGACCTTCCGCCTTATCAACAGCAAGTTCGCTACTGTCGACTATGACAACGGCATGATGCAGAAGACAAGGGTTATCGAGAAGAACATCGGCGCCCGCAACGGTCTGTTGCATGTGATTGACAGCAGAAACGAGTTCCTCTTCAACATGTATGAATACATCAAGTTCAGCGGTGAGGTAGAGACTTTCAGAAAGTACATGGCAGAAAGAGATACAACCTACTTCTTGGAGTCTGCAAGTATCGAGGGTATGCCTGATGAGAACGGTAATCCCACATATGTGGATAGCGTCTACTTCCAGGACAATATGCTGTTCAGAGGTTTTGCAGAGAATCCTACAAACATTGATGCTGACGATGCATGGATGAACTCACAGAAGTGCCTCAATGCACAGCTCAACACCGAGGACTCTTCTTATGTGATGGTAATTCCCACTGACCTTGCATGGGAGACAGCAGCCAACAAGCTTGCTCCTCTCTACAGCTATGTAAGCACCTATCCTAGAATGGATAAGACCATTGTTACCGCAACAAAGGACAAGACCATGGACATCTTCGGTGCAAGAAAGAGCTACGATACAGGCAAGGGCTATGAGACAGTGGACTCATTGCAGGCTGTAAACATCAACATGGACATTATCAGTCCTCTGGTGTTCAATGTCAACCTCCAGCCACAGGACAATGGTCAGGTATGGACTTCTGAAACCTTTATCAACGGCGGTTACAGAAATTGCGAATATCTGCTTACCACATTGGGCGACACCATCCGTGATGTCTATGAGGAAGTCAATGGCATCAAGACACTGGTATGGAGCAAGAACAGTCTGTTTGAAGGCGAAGGCGTGCTGGCAACCCAGGAGATGAGTAACGGTTACGCCATCATCAGCAACAAGTGGAACTTCCCCCGTGATTTCTGGATGCGTGATATTGATGTTGATGCAAGCGTGTACAACGTATATGATAAGTCATCACAGACGACGCCATCAAACTACGACATAAACAACACAATTGCAGCAGACTGGATTGACCAGTACGGCCGTTGCAGCGAGCAGAACTATCTCCATGTTGCAGGTAGCCGTAACAACACCAACCCAGAAATTGCCTTTGCTTTGACTGGCAGTAAGAAGTACACAACAGGTGCTTCAGTAATGAGTGGCAAGTACGATGTACAGATTGTGTTGGTTCCCCGCTGGTACGAAACCAGTGAAGAAGCCCGCGACACAACTGCTGCTGTCTTGAAGAACAGACTTGTATGCACACTCTATTACTGGGATGAGAGCCTGATTGGTGGCAACAACCTGAAGTACGACAAGCAGAACAAGATCGTAAGCGACAAGATCGAGTATAGCGGTGAGAAGGTTGACACCATCACTGTTCTTCGCGACGTTGAATTCCCCGTATCATACCAGAATCTCCTTCAGACCTATCCTGTGCTTCACGTTAAGTGCGACAAGTTAGAAGATAAGGATATCAATGACAATTACTCCAGAATCTTCAACATCGACAGAATTATTCTGAAGAGTAAGACAGAGTGGTAATAAATAAGATGTCAACAACAAAAAGCAAAGAACAATGAAAAATACTATAAGCAATAGCATCGTGAGCAAGACTCAGCGCATTTGTCTCGGCTTCATGATACTTGCGGCATTTGGCTTCAGTACTGCTTATGCCCAAGGTTCTCAGACCGAAGAGACAGTAAAGGTGCTGAGAGTAAAGAAGAATGCTCCCAAGCACGAGACACGCACCGTAAAGGGTCGTGTTACTGACAGTGCTACAGGTGCACCCATGGGCGGTGTGCGTGTTCAGGCATTGGGTATGAACCGCTACTCTACCCTGACCAATGAAGATGGTACATACGAGGTTGAGATTCCCGTATTCATCAACACTGTATATGTCTATGCTCCTGAATACAACCCTCTGCAGGTTGCAATCAGCGAAAAGGCTACTGACATTCAGTTGATGAGCACTTCATTCGGTGCATTCTATGGCGAGGGCAACAGCATCACAGCAAAGAATAACACCAAGTTGGAAGAGACTAGCAGCTTGAGCATCGAAACAGATATGATGAACAAGCTGGCAGGCGACATCAACATCGTCAAGAAGAACGGTTTGCCAGCACAGGGTGCCTATATGACCATCCGTGGTATCAACAGTATCAATGCAGATGCACAGCCTCTTGTTATCCTTGATGGCAACATCGTGGACATGCAGTACGACCGTACAGCACAGCACGAAGGCTACTTCAACAATGTACTGGCAGGTTTGGATCCTGACATCATCGACGACATCCAGGTTCTCAAGAACGGTACCGCACTGTATGGTGCAAAGGGTGCCAACGGTGTTATCATCATCACCACCAAGCGCGGTAAGAGCCAGGCAACCAAGATCAATGCCCGCATCTATGGCGGTTTTGAGCTGATGCCTACCAAGATCAGCGTTCTGGACGGTCCCCAGTACACCACATACCTTGGCGACCTGGTTTCTACCGTAAAGGATATGAACCAGAACAAGCTGAACTCTTTCGTGTTCCTTGACCAGAGTCCTAGCAACTTCTATCGCAACATCTACAACAACAACACTGACTGGCAGGAAGGTCTGTATCGTACAGCCGCTACCCAGAACTATAAGATCAGCGTAGAAGGTGGTGACGATATCGGTATGTATGCATTGTCACTGGGCTACACTGATGCACAGAGCACAATGAAGAACAATGACATGAGCCGTCTGAACCTGCGTTTCAACACTGACATCAAGATCGGAACCAAGCTCAGCACAGCTCTGGACATCTCTTACAACCAGACCTCCTACAATATTCTGGACAACGGTTGGAGTGAAAGCTACGACAAGCAGAACATCGGTTCTGTAAACGTATTGGGTCTTGTTCAGGCTCCCTTCATCAGTCCCTACAGCTACTATGTTGATACTGATGCAAGCGGTCGTTCAAGTCTGAAACTCTCTGGCGACTGGGCTGGTAAGTATGCCTCTACAGCCACCTTGAGCGAGTATGTGAAGAACCCCTTCATGTTCTCACAGCACTTGAGCGAGGTGAACGAGGTTGCCCGCAATCCTTACTGGATTCTGGAGAACGGTCACGGCAACAACAAGAACTACGCCGAGATGACCCAGATCAACATCAACGTTGCTCCCAAGTACCAGATCAACAGCGATTGGGCTATCTCTGACCGTTTCAACTTCACCCTGAACCGTAACAACGAGAAGTACTTCCTTCCCATTGCGGGTTCTACTCCCTACATGATTCAGGACCAGGGTAACATCACATCAGTTCTGAAGAGCCAGTTCACAAAGCAGACCAGCATCAACAATGACCTGCGTATCGAATATGGCCATCAGTGGGATGAGCATACCTTCGGTGCTTTCGCAGGCTGGCGTCTGAACTCTTACAATTATAGCTATTCATATCTGAACGGTTATAACAACGAGAACGACAAGTTGCCCAACATCACCAAGAACATGCAGTTCATCAACTCAAGCGGTGTTAATGACAACTGGAAGGATATGACCTATTATCTGCAGGCAAACTACAACTATGCTAACCGCTACTTTGCAGAGTTTGCTGCCAGTGCACAGGCAAGCAGCCGTTTCGGATCTAATACCAAGGACGGTTTCCAGTTGGCAGGTGTTAGCTGGGGCTTCTTCCCCTCACTGCAGTTGGGTTGGATCCTTACCAACGAAAGCTGGTTCAAGCCCACTCGTAATGTAAACTACCTGAAGGCTACCTTCGGTATTGAGAAGAACGGTAACGACAATCTGGACTACTATGCTGCACGCACATACTGGGAGACCAACCAGGTATTCGAGAATGTATTCGGCAAGTATCTGACCAACATTGCAAGCAGCGAGCTTCAGTGGGAGACCGTACGCAAGATCAATGTAGGCGTTGAAGGTTCATTCCTCAACAACCGTCTGAATGGTCGTGTTGACCTGTACTGGAACAAGACCAGCGACATGCTCACCATGCGCGACCTCTCTGACCAGTACTACTATTCTGGTATCACCAACTTCTGGACCAATGAAGGTGAGATGACCAACAGCGGTGTTGAATTCAAGGATAATGGTGCCCTCATCAACACCAAGGACTGGAAGTGGGAAATGGGTGCAACCCTCGGTCACTATAGCAATGAGGTTACTGCCCTGCCCGAATCAAAGGATAACACCATCGAACTGTACACACGCGACGCAAATGGCGTACAGTATGGTGAGCCTGAAATCATCCACGGCTACACTTCAAGCGTTTACGGTGAGAGCAACATCCTGACAGCAGTAGGTTACAGCGCAGGTACATTCTATGGCTGGGAAGTTAACTACGACAACGAGAGCGGTTCCGGTGTATTTGCTAGCGAGGCAGAAGCAAGCCGTGCTACAAGCGCCTTCGGTGCTCCCAGCAAGCTCCGTTACTACACTGGTGTTGCAGGCACCTACCGCGAATTCGGTGCTGGCGACATGGCATTCGTTGACCAGAACGGTGACGGTTGGATTGACGACAGCGATAAGGTTGCCCTCGGCAATGCCAGCCCCGACATCTACGGTAACATCTTCACCAACCTGACATGGAAGAACCTCCGTCTGGATGTTATCTTCAAGTACAGCCTTGGTAACGATATCTACAACTACCAGCGTTCTCGTCTGGAGGCAGGTAACACCACCTACAACCAGACTAGCGCAATGGCTCGCCGCTGGAGCTACAACGGTCAGGTAACAGATATGCCTCGTGCATGCTATACCAACAACCTCGGCTATGTAGAGAACGAGCGCATGAGCAGCCGCTGGATTGAAGACGGCAGCTATCTGAAGATGAAGAACGTGCGTCTTACCTACACCGTACCCTACCACAACAGCTGGTTGCAGGGTATCAAGGTATGGGGTGAAGCCAACGATGTATTCTGTATTACCAGGTATCTTGGCACTGATCCCGAGACCAGTGCACAGAACGGTACCCTCTATCAGGGCATCGATGCAGGCCGTATCCCCAGTGGCCGCAGTTTCAACTTTGGTGTCTCACTTAACCTGTAATAATAAATATGAAGAACAAATCAATCATAACCATTCTCAGCCTCTGTTTGGGGCTGAGCATGTCCACCACCTCTTGTGAAGATATGCTGAGTTCTGACAGCGATCGTCACTCATATGAAGTAGCTGGAGATACCCTCTATTCATACTGGGGTATCCTCAAGAGTCTTCAGAACATTGGCGAGCGCTATGTCATTCTTGGCGAATGCCGTGGTGACCTTATCGACGGCGGTGAGTTTACCACCGACAGTGTGAATGCAATCTTGAGTTTCGGTCTGAATGGCGATACAGAGAACATCAAGGACGGTGCCAACCGCTATCTGAAAGTCAGCGACTACTATCATGTAATCAACTCTTGTAATGCCTATCTGGCCAAGGTAGACACCTTGATGGAGAAGGCCGACGGCGAGAGATACATGCTTCGCGAGTATGCACAGGTTGAGGCAATCCGTGCCTGGACCTATATGCAGCTGGTTGTCAACTATGGCGAGGTCCCCTTCTATCTGGAACCCATGCTGTCAACAGAGGACATCACAAACTTCGACTCAAAGAATCCTGCAAACCGTGTAAATGCAAGCACTCTTTGGGAGAAGCTTGAGAACAAGCTGATGCGTGCATACCAGATTGAAGAGCAGTGGGGCTATCCACAGTACAACGAATATGGTTTCACAACTGCTGTATGCCACTCTTCAAAGGCAATGTTCCCCACCTCTGTGGTATTGGCAGACCTCTATCTGATGGGCAACCAGTATGAGAAGGCTGCGGCCTACTACTATGAGTTCCTTGACGGAAAGTATGGTGGCGCACTTCCTCTGAGCTACTATTCATACGCATACCTGCCCCAGGGAACAAACACTCCTACCTTAATTTATGTGGGAACTCCCTGGACTGAGACAGGTGCAACCTCCAAGACCAATGAGAGTGTTACAGCCATTCCCTCAAGCACCAATGCCCTTTGGGGTACTGTACAGCGTGGCGTTAACGATCTCTACGGTTTCGTGGCAACAATCCGCCAGAGCACAGGTAGCGACTCTATTGCACGCGCAAGCATTACCTTGAGTCAGAACTGGGAACGCCAGTTGGGTCCCAGCGCAGGTTACGACACTTTGCGTCTGGCACAGAAGTTCGAGGCATACTTTATGTCACACTCTGAAAACATTGACGACGATACCAAGACTCAACTCGTAGTTCTTGACTCTGTAGGTGATGCACGTGGTGTCAGCGGTCAGTTTGGTATGGGCTTTATCAGCCGCTTCAACTCTGGCGACTACTATGTTGACGACACCAGAACCCAGCGTTACATCATGAAGCAGAACCCCAATGTTGTATTCAGCACTGTGTTCCCCATGGTTTACCGCAAGAGTATGATATGGCTGCGCTTTGCCGAGGCACTGAACCGTGCAGGTTATCCCGGTTATGCCTTTGCTATTCTGAAGAACGGTCTTACCAGAAACAGCGACTGGTTGCCCAGCAGCGAGAACAACTTTGCTGCAAAGAGCATGCGTATACATTATGTACATAACGGCATCCAGTTCAATGAAGACGGCACTCCAAAGCTTGACGAAAACGGTGCTCCTATAGACACTGTTATCATCCTGCCACAGGATTGGGAGACCAACGACGAACTCTGTCTGATTGCTGGCGAAGAATATGATGCAGAGGCATTCATGGCTGACACAGCAGCATTTGCACAGTATCTCCGTGAGAACTACGCTTCACACATTGACACCGTAGCAAATCCCATCAGCTTCATAGTACGTCAGACAGAAGAGTATGCTAACTTCCAGCCCAAGCATACCGAAATTGTCTGCGACTATATCAGCCGCGAGGAATGGCAGAAGTCTCAAGGTCAGATCTGGTTGGACTTCAACAAGGGCCAGTTTGATGGTAATGATGCGTTGATTGTATGCTATGTAAACAACTATCCTCTGCTGGCAGACACCAGAATGCTGACAACAACATATCCAACCACAGCAGCTACCAACGAGTATGTTAGCCGTGGTATCCACCAGAAGGGTTGTGGTATGCTGAAGTATAATGAAAAGCGCAGTGTTTACAACTTCGTTGACCAGATCAACCTCAAGTTGGCTGCTGCAGGCAAGCCCACTCTCACAAAGGCAGAGATATATGAGGCAGCAAACCAGGCTGATGTTATCGAGGCTATCGAGGAGTTGATCCTTGACGAGGCTGGTCTGGAACTGGCATTCGAGGGTAACCGTTTCTTCGACCTGATGCGTGTTGCTAGCCGTAAGGCTAACCCTGCAGAGTTCATGGCTAAAAAGATCAAGGCTCGTGGCGCAAGCACCGAATCTTGGATTAACGCACTGCAGAGCGATATCAAGAACTGGTATCTGCCCCTCCCCGACTATAGCTACCGTCAGCAGTAATACAAGTTTGGTTCTGGGAGACAATCTCCCGGAACTAAACATAACACATAAAGCAATGACCGAAGCCCTATTACTGGGACTTCGGTCATTGCTTTATATTGTTTTTACCAGAAATCTGCCGGTAAACTATCGCATCAACTTCTCCTTTAGGAAACGACCTGTATAACTCTGCTTACACTGAACAATCTCTTCCGGTGTACCAAATGCAACAAGGTTGCCACCCTTTTCACCACCTTCAGGTCCAATATCCAAAACATGGTCTGCACACTTGATAACATCCAGATTGTGCTCTATGATGACAAGCGTGTGGCCTTTCTTCAATAGAGCATCGAAGGAGGCAAGGAGCTTCTTTATATCGTGAAAATGCAGACCAGTGGTTGGTTCGTCGAAGATAAACATAGTGGGTACATGCTTGTCCATACCAAGATAGTACGCAAGCTTTACACGTTGGTTCTCGCCACCAGAAAGGGTGCTGCTTGACTGTCCAAGCTTGATGTAGCCAAGACCAACATCCTGCAAAGGCTTGAGTAGTCGGACAATTTTCTTTTCGTTCCACTCCGTAAAGAACTCTATAGCTTGGTTTATGGTCATATCCAGGATGTCATATACATTCTTTTCGTGGAATCGCACTTCCAGTATCTCCGGTTTGAAGCGTTTGCCGTGGCAAGATTCACATTCGAGAACAAGGTCGGCCATGAACTGCATCTCAACGGTAACGGTTCCTTCACCATTACACTCCTCGCACCTGCCTCCAGAGGCATTGAAACTGAAGTATGCAGCAGTGAACCCCATCTGTTGGGAAAGTGCCTGCTGGGCATAGAGCTTACGGATTTCATCCCAAGCCTTAACATAGGTAACGGGATTGGAGCGCGAACTCTTGCCTATGGGATTCTGGTCAACAAACTCTATTGCCTGTATGGCATTGGTATCGCCTTCAAGAGCGGCAAACTCGCCTGGACGTTCCCCAACCTCATCAAGATTTCGTTTGATGGCATTGAACAGGATGTCGCGTACAAGACTTGACTTGCCGGAGCCGGAAACACCCGTCACGCAAGTCATCACATTCAGGGGGAAACGCACGTCTATGCCCTTAAGGTTATTGGCACGAGCACCACGTATTTCTATGTAACGGTTCCATTTCCTGCGTCCTTCGGGAACAGGGATGCTATCCTTGCCAGAAAGGAAGTCAAGAGTGTGGGATTTTATATCGGTGAGCGGTGAGCGGTGAGCGGTGAGAGTGCCGTTATAGACTATCTGTCCCCCTAGGCGACCTGCCTCGGGACCTACGTCTATTATCCAATCAGCGGCACGCATAATATCCTCATCGTGCTCCACCACGATGACGGTATTGCCCAAATCTCGAAGCTGGAGCAATACCTTTATAAGTCTCTCCGTATCGCGCGAATGCAAACCAATGGAGGGCTCATCCAGGATATACAACACTCCCATCAAAGAAGATCCGATCTGGGTCGCCAAGCGGATACGCTGGCTCTCTCCGCCGGAAAGGGTAGCTGCCCCACGGGAC
>JAEIGA010011856.1_pt1 | contig 13215 bp, 18 predicted proteins | sample 9270691 | NCBI WGS metagenome assembly JAEIGA01 (sample SAMN17057246, study PRJNA624740) | gut metagenome | biome: biome; isolation source: fecal sample | host: Bos grunniens | place: China: Xizang | collected 2019 | reverse complement strand
GATAATCAGAAAAGATGATTATCCATCGCCAAGAATTAAAGTGAGTACCGGAAGCAATGGAGGTTGGAAAACGCATAATACATACCCCTCGAAAGCAGAACGCGACAGAGTATTCAAGCAGATGCTTCAAGACGATAAAATTATAGAAGGTTAAACCATTAAATCAATAAGACAATGAAAGAGAACTTAAAAAGAGTAGCAAAGTATTTTACCAACATTTTTTATGTGGCATTGGTAGCCCCTGTTATTTTTGCCAAAGCGATATTGAACCCAATGTTGGGTTTAATAATAGCATTAATTTATGCTATATTAAATGACCATGACAAAGCGAGTGAGGCACTAAATGGCATAGCAGATAAATTTGAATAACAGTATTAAATAACCCGTTAAACAGCGTTTAACACAAAACTTTATAACAATGGCAAAGAGAGAAAAGAAGACAATTATCAGTGGAGTAACCCGAGAAGTCGCCGACGAAGCATTGGCAACATACGCAATGGCTGACGCCCAGGCTGCGAAGATTGCAGCCGATATAGAGTTGCAATGTGTGAAAATCAGAGAGAAGTATGCCGATAAGCTTGCAGAGTTGGAGGGACAAAAGGCAACAGCGTTTGACACCTTGCAGGCATACGCCAGTGAGAATAAAGGCGACTTGTTCACAAAGAAAAAGAGCCTTGATATGGTGCATGGCACTATCGGTTTCCGTACAGGGACACCGAAGTTGAAGACCTTGAAAGGGTTTACATGGGCAAGTGCGTTGACCTTGGTAAAAGAGTTCCTTCCAGGATATATCCGTCAGGCAGAAGAAATAGCCAAGGACAAACTGCTTGCAGACCGTGATTATAAAAACATGCCAGAACAAATGGCTAAGTGTGGTATCCAGGTGGCACAGGATGAGATATTTTTTGTAGAACCGAAACGGGAGGAGGTAGTTTAATGGAAAAGCAACCAAAAGAGCAAAAGATCTTCCACCGATACAACCGAGTGGTAGAAGTGTGTGGGAAGTGTGGCGGGCGAGGAAAAATAACAGTATGGCCGGAAGCGGACATCTTCAAGCTCACGAAGCCGAAAGAAGAAATATGCCCGTTGTGTGAAGGTAGCGGAATGTTGCAAAAGACTATAACGACCACGATAGATTTGTCACCGTTCAAGCGCGAATAAAAAAGCCCCGGCTTCGTCTGCCAAAGAATGGAAACAAGAACCGGAGCATTGTATGTAAAAGGACAATGCAAAAATAATGAATATTTGGCAGATGGAGAAACAAAAGCACCACAAAAGCACGTTGTCGCGAGTAGCCATGATAAAAGCTATCACCGAGCAACATTATGAACCGGGCAACAACCGACGATGTTACAAGCAAGTGTGGCGACACTATGTTTTCCCGAAATATGGTTGTTGTTATCGCACCTACCTGAATTATTTGGGCATAGAGCCAGAAAAGGTGGAAGCGAAAGAAGATTCAAGGCAGTTGTGCCTATTTAGCGAAGACCCCGCGACTTAATCGGTTGCGGGGTTGTTTTTGATATTAAGATTATCTATTTTCACCCTTTGCAGAGAGTTAAGCATTGCGGAGGTATCTTGAGCCCGGGTTATGTAGCGTTCGACGCTTTCAATCAGTTCGGCATGGTCGTGATTGGTAGCTGATGTGGTAAGCATGAATCCTGCAAAGTTTTCTCCTCTGAGACCCTGCATTGCAGAATTAACCTTATTGAGGAGGTCAAAGAAAGCCAATGCAGAGTCTTGTTTCGGGTCTGCACTGCCATTGTAGGAAACTGCATCGGTAACAATGTGGAGTCGCACGGCAATATCTGCCATTCGTGCCCTGTTCTGCTGCTGTCTCCACTCAATCGTTTCAAATTCTACGAACACCGCAGGGCGTGGCCACACTGCACCCCCTGAAAGAACGGCAATGTTGTTATTCCAAAGATCGATGTGCTTAATGTCTGGCACTTGTGCAGTGAGCCTTTCGCAAATAGCTTTGTAAATTTGTAGTCTCATAATATAAATTTTAATTGTTTGATACGATTATCGGCTACACTCGTTGCGATAGAAAGAGGACTTTCTCTCACTCGTTTGCACGATAATTGTAGTCTCATAATTATTTACTATTTTGTTTTAAGCGATTTTCAAGTTGTTTGGCTAATTTGTCGAGGTTTTTATCAATCACCTCATTTATGATCTTCCTTGTTTCTTTACCGTCGCCTACAAATTGTCGTTGAGGCATCTTAAATCTACGGGTATGGGCTTTGACTTGATGCGTTTTGCCCTTTTTGCCTCTACGGGTATGGGCTTTGACCGTTTTAGTTCCTGTTCCACCCTCATTGTGTATTGAAGCGTAAGGAACAGCAGAGGAAAAACGGACACCATTACCCCGCACTTCGCTTTTGATGGACCGTCGCATTGTGCCTGTAACCATCAATAAAGTACCTTTTGCATTGGGGTTGGCTCGTTTTTTCCACTTGTTGGTAAAGAATGCTTTGCGTTCAAAGTTCTTGTCGAACTCCTCCGTAAGTTTGATCTTAACGTCGGAAAGGATATTTTGTTTAAGTTGTTGGGCGTCTATTTCCATAAAAAAGTATTTAGATAGTTGTTATAGTGAAAAATAGTTGCTATATTTGCAGTGTCAGTCAGGCTCTATCGTGAGGTTTAGCCAACAGCTGTGGGTTCGCCTAATGCTTTCATACTGACAACCGCCTCCGGGCGGTTTTTTTATATATCATATATTCTTAGTTTGTTTTCACCATTGACAACTACATAAATGTGTTTTATGCGTTGAGTAGTTCCAAGTTCTTTCATTATTTTCTTAAACCATGTGGCATCTCTTAATAATTTTTCCTCTGAAAACATATCAGGGTCGTGGAAGTGTAAGCAAACGCAATCAGAGATTATGCCTGTCTTTTTTTTGACATTACCAAGCTGAGAATTTTTAGATCTAAGAGCATACCCAAACAACCCACCTTGAGTAATAGAACGAATATCCATTATTTTACCGTCAATCTCAATATCAAGGCTTGGAGGTGTGTTCCCTCGTCTTTTATTTGCGAACTCATCACGAAGCACAGCAGTATGTCCCCATTTGAATAGAAGATTTTGACATTCACGTTCAAGGTCGGCAGGTTTCATATTTCCAAAAAACGTTTCTGTATTATCGGCATCTTGAATACTATGCCCCTTGTGAGTAGCCTTAACACCTCCTGTAGCCTCATCAAATTCAACATCGGTGTAGTTTTTATCTTCTTTCAGACGGTTGTAAATAGCTTTGTTATGCTGGTATCGAGCTACATCCTCAATAATCGGTTTAGCCTCGGTGGGAGTTTTGTAGTAAGGGTGTTTAGGAGGGAAAAGTTGTAGAGATTTTCCGGGGTTGTAACGGAAAATCTGTTGTTTAACGCCAGCAGTGCAGTTGTCACCTCGTTTCATAGCCAAATCGGAGTCGGACACAGAGTAATCCTCTTTAAGGACCTGCACTACAGTACAACGACAGTTCCAACCGTTGGGAGGATAGTATTTATCCCAGAATGGGTCGGAGGGAGGCAGAGTAGTGTCATGTAGAATGGCGTGCTCCTCACGCACACGTCCATCGTTGGCCGTGCGATACTGAAGATTATAACGGTCAGCATCTTTTTCGTAATCGAGCCACCGTGCAGCCATCAGCGATGAGCCGACAGCATGGTTATATTCGGCACGCAGGTAGTTATGGTTATACATTTGGTTAATCTTCTTGACATCAGCCATAAAGTCGTTGAACGGCTTAATATCGCCTTTGTCGGTTACCATTGATAGACCGATTTCACGCATAGAGTGAAAAGTTTTGAAGCCAGAGAATACAAACGCATTATTTTCAAGGGCATAGCGAACTGTTTCCGGGACTTCGTGAGGCAGAGAGGAATCGACAGCCCCACAAATAATAGCAGCCGTCTCATCGACGAGCGCACGAATCTCGGGGCGATGCAACATCTCGGGGGAGTATCGTTGCTCACGATAAATCATTTCGGCAACAGCGTTGAAAAGAGCATCGCCGAAGTCAAAAAGTTTTTCCTTGCCAAATAATTCTTTAGCAGCTAACTGTATTATATTGTCGTTGCCGTAAAGATTTCGTAGAGCAGAGTTAAAAGCCCGGTATTGACGGCAGAGGTTGTCGTGTCCCGGGCTTAGTCGAAAAAAGCCGGGACCGGCAGGTCGGTTTTACCCTCAGGTAAAGCCATTTCAGATTGTTGAGATTGCAATTGTCGCACCCCAGTTATTTGCACATTATATTTATCGATGAAATATTGAGGGTCGATGTCGTAGTATTGAAGTAGAACGCGTTCCATTTCGCGCTGTTCTGCAGGACTAAAAGTAGCAGCATCGTCCCATACAAAAGAAAGCCCGTTGATAGGGAATCCATGTTTGACCATAATAGGGATAAGACGGTCATTAACGATGCAGGCGATAAGACGGGCATCTGCGGCGATAACGTCCTCAAAAATTTCAAGGTGAGTCTCGGACTGGGACAGCGAGCTACCCGAGTCGATAGTCATAGTTTGCATAAGCACCCCTTTTGATAGTTCGGAGTTACAACGATCGACCCGACGGTCATATACATTATAAGCATCGCCCCGGGACGATTCTTTTATTTCAATATCAGTACCCTCGGGAAAGAGAGCCCAGAAAGCAGCCCCCATAGAGTCAAGAGAACGTTCAATGCGAGAGCGTTCCTGAGCATCTTGGGTATTTGTGCGAGCTACGCGCATAGGAGCACCGAATATCTCGCCGAACATATCCCAGAAAGCGAGCATATTCTTTTTGCTTATGCAGGCAGGTGCACACTTTAAGAGCAGACCGAGATCACGAGGTTTGCCAACCTCAATGCACCAGTTGGCAAAATCGCCCTCTCGGTAGGTAATCCCCTCACGAGGGTCGTCGGAAGGGTTACGAAGGACAACCCCAAATTCGGGGCACACATGTTTGCGAGGTACAAGTTCGACGTTATCGAAACGCATAGAGCCGTTTTCGTTAATGACATCGCCCAATTGTATAAGGCTATGCCCCCAAAAACGGCTATCAAGAGCTATATCCATAAAATCAAAAAACCACTCTTTTTTGAATAAAGCCGTAGCTTGTTCATTTTCTTTGCCGTCTTTGCCTATCAGGCGGAACTCCTTTTGCAAGGTTTTTCCCTTACGTTGGCCGATACAACCGGTTAAGTGCAGGTCCACGAGGCAGTCGGTGTAAATATCGTAAAGAGAGCTGCGTTTAGGGTTTTCAATGTCGATAGCTACCTGCCAAGCTTGCCTCCAATGCCCGATGTCTTTTTTTGTTAGAGAATCGGTTTGTTGCATGAGTTGAGCCGTGAGTTTAATCCCTTGGCGGCTTTTGGCGAATCGAGTCAAGCGGTCAATCTCGGCATTAGATATCGTTCTGGGTTCAAGGAGGTGTTTAATATTGGTTATAAAATCCATTCAATAGCATTTAAGAGGTGGTTAAACATCGGTTAATAGTCATATTTATTAGGAGGCATTGAACCAAAACGCACCGGGTTGTTAGCGTCGGTTTCCCCATCGCCAGTTGTATATGTAGGCAGATCGGGTGAAGCCTTAGAAGCTTGCACATCGCGAAGCCATTTAATACTATCGTTATATAGGCATTCACGTCGTTCATGCCCCATTGATTGAGGCAAACGGTGTATCATGAGCCACAGCGTTATATTAACGGCACATTGTACCAGCATAGCGTTGCGGTCGTTGCCTACGGCAGCAAAGGCCAGTTGCATATCGTAACGATGTCGGGTGTAGGAGCATATTTGCTCCATGGCAGCACGCTCAGCGATGAGTCGGTCATCGGTAAGAGCCGACAACTGCTCCAACTCAAAAGTGGTGCATACAGAAGCATAATCTTCGATGGTAAGAAACATAGTTGTTATTTTTTAGGGGGGTAAGCGATATAAACAGCCATTTGCTCGGCTTTTTCGGCGGTGAAATCACGCGAGAATCGGTGTTGATGTATCATTTTTTTTAGACCTTGCATTGAGACAACTACCGGTCGTTTTTCCCAGACGAGGACAAGGAATTTTTTACGATAAGTGAGGGCATCGCTTTTAGCCTTGGCGATAGCCTTGCGTTTTCTCCATTCAAAGATGGATGCTTTGATGTAGTTGATAATTACCATAATAAATTTTTAGCGTTATTCCGTCGGCCGAATGACGGGGTGAAAGAATTAACTCGTGTATATCTCTGGAGATACCATATAGCACCCTCATCGGCATCGGGTGCGTCATCGTGTCCTCGCATACCTTTTTCGAATGCGAGAGTTTGGTCGATACCTGCCATCATATCCGGGTCGTTGCGTTCGGCATCATTGTAGGTTACAAACCCACGTTCCCACAATGGGCTGATTGCTTCCACACGCTGGAACTTGTCGGGCTTTTTTCGCTTGTCGCCACTGATGGGGAGCTGGTACCCTCGTAAATCGCCCTCACGTCGGAACTCGTCAAGAATAGTATCCTGCATAAAGTTAGCTTCCATATACCAGCGAATGGCGATGTTGTGTTGTAACGACCATTCGTATAGGTCGTAAAGCCAACGCACCATTTCGGCAACACTACATTGTCGAACAAATGCTTTGATGTGCCATAGTTGTGTACCAACTTTGCCCCAAAGTTTCGCAGCTTTGTAGTCGTTTCGAGTTGTACCCTTGAAAGAGGGGTCAATGTATAGAACGAACTCGTCGAACAGTTTGAGGTCGGGGAGTTTGCCCCATTTAATCCAGTCATGGCGAAATACAGCCCCCTCGGTTATAGGGTTGTTCATATACTCCTTTTGAAACGAACGGTAACCTTGGAATCGTTCAATAGCTTTCACCTCGTCGGGGGTCCATTTTGCAGCCCACGACACATTACCGTTTTTGTCCCAAATGTTAACCTGCGACACATGTACGCCGTCGGTAGCAGCAATGTTAGCCAATACGCTGTTTTTTGCAATGAGGTTACCCACCATGATAAACCTGCCACGGCCACCGTCAAGAGCCCCGAATAAAGCTTCTTTGACCCAGTTGGTAAGGCGAGCAACACGAGCCGGGTTTTGGCAAAGCTCGTCGTCATCGAGGTCGTCGATAACGATATAGTCGGGACGATGGCTGCGATGACGAAGCCCACGAGGAGACTGACCACGACCACGAGCAAAGAAAGCGGTGCCGTCTTTGGTAATAAACTCACCTATCATCCAAGTTCCGGAGTTGTATTGCTCACCGAAGTCGTGAATGTAACGTTGGTTAAATTGCAACTCTGCCTGAATATCGGCAAGCAGAGTGTTGGCGTTGTCCTCACTTTTGCCTACCAGCACCATTACATTAATTTGTTTCTGTTCTTGGCATTTTAGCCAAAGAGGAATAAAGATATTGAGGTGGGTAGATTTAGCAGCACCACGGTGCCACTTAAACACAGCCTTGAGGTTTCGTTCACGCTTGACCTTGTTGGCAGCCTTGATGTGAAAGTCGGCACATGGTGTAGATTTCCCGGTCTCGGGGTTAATGGTGTAGTGAGGGAAATAATACTCAACAAAGGCAGCATAATCGGCACGCACTTTTTTGATGCGCACAAGTTTTTGTTTTTCGGTCTCAGCTACATTTATGGTTGTAGAGTTTTGCACCGTTTCGCTGTGCTTTTTCCACCGTTCAATAGCTTCGTATAATGTCGCTTTACTTGCCATGATAAAAATGATAGAGCCTATAGTGGCAATAGTAACTATATAGGATTATTGATTAAACTTGCTCTGTAAGAGCTCGGTGATGTACAAGTCGTGGTATTTGTTGATAGTACGCAATAGTTCGGGTGTAACCTCGTCGTCGAAAGACATACGGAACTGTAACCACTTGCTGAACGCCATAAACACCTCCACCACGTCCACGATAGAAGCCTTTTTGTCGAGTCGCTCGATTGTGGTTGATAGTTTGGCGAGTTTGTCGCCAAGACCATTTATCGCTTCAGGATCTTCGCTTTCGTTTACTTGTTCAATAAGTTTGTTAATAGTCAGCAATAGTTTGTTGACGAGTTCGGGACGAGTGATATTGGAAGCAGCCCGCTGTTCCTGCCAGCCACTATCGTTTACCCACTTAGTAATAGTCTGAGCCGACACACCAGTTTTGTCAGCAATGATTTTTTGTTGCTCGCCCTGCATATATAGCAAACGAGCAAACTCCTTTTTCTCTTCGAGTTCTTTTTTTGTCTTTTTCATTCATAATTAAAAGTTATTGAAACAGCCCATTTAGGGCTTAAAAACAATGCAAATTTCATGTAATTCTCGTGAGATATAAAAAAGAGTGTCAAAGATTTACACTCTTTTTTGGAGGGTTATATAAAAGACGGAAATTTGCATAAAACAGCGGGATGGAGCAGATGGTAGCTCGTGAGGTTCATTCCCTCAAGGTCGGTGGTTCGAGTCCGCCTCCCGCCACAAAACCAATAGTGGGACCCGAAAACCTGACGAGGTCGTAGGGTCATTGAAATTAAAGTTTTATAAATGGCAAAAGAAGTAGTAATAAGCACAAGTGGATTGAATTGTTATGGTAGTCGCGTGCTAACGTCGGGCATAGATTTAAGTCAGTATAAGAGGAATCCAATACTGTTGTGGATGCACCGTAGATGTTTCAATGGCAAAGATATGCCTATTGGCAGAATTGAGAATCTGCGTATTGATGGGGACTTGCTTATCGGTACCCCGGTATTTGACAAAAATGATGAATTTGCAAAGCAGATAGCGAGCAAATGGGAAAATGGCTTTTTGCGTATGGCAAGTGCCGGGATTGAGATCGTGGAAACGAGTACAGCCCCGGAACATATCTTACCCGGACAGAGCAGAGCGACAATAACGCGATGCAAGTTGGAAGAAGTATCGATAGTTGATATCGGAGGCAATGATGAAGCATTGCAACTATATGGCACAGATGGGAAGCTCATGACGCTATCCAAGGGAGAAGAAAGTGAGCATCTACCATTATTGAATCAAGAAAGAGAAACAGCTGGAGCAGAAGCCCCGGCAAGTAATAAACAAAACAATAAAACTAAAAAGAGAATGAACAAAGAGATTTTGCAACTGCTCGGGTTGTCGGAGACAGCGAGTGAGCAGGAAGCAGTAAACGCATTGCGTTTGCTGAAAGAAAAGGCGGACAAGACCGAGAAATTAGAGTTGGGAAGCATAAAGTCCCTTGTAGATGGGGCGATCGCCGACAAACGTATCACCGCCGACAAAAAGGACCATTTTGTAGGGCTTGGCAAGAGTGCCGGCATTGAAATGTTGCGAGAAACATTATCAATGATGAAGCGAATGCATAAGCCTACCGAAGTAATCCATGAAACAACGGAAGGAGTTGAAGGCGAGCATAAAACCTATGCCAAATTGTCGGAAGTTCCGGCAAGTGAAATTCCCACCCTCAAAGAGAGCAATCCCACAGAGTATGCCCGCCTATATAAAGCGGAGTATGATGTAGAAGTTTAACCTTATTAAACAATAATTAAAAATAAATGAAACGAATTTTAATGGCTTTTTTAAGTTTGATTTGTGCCGTAGTATTCAATAGTGTAATGGGAGCGACGGTGGGCACAATTGCAGGGATAACCCCTGTCATTGGTGCCATAGCAGGAAATGTAATACCATTTTTAGCCGGTAGTTTTATCCCCTGTGGGGTTTTGCCTGAAGGAGTTTTTACCGAGATATGGACGGGCGAGATGATAAAGGCGTTCAGAAACGCACCTGAGAGCCTGGGCTGGTATGACAAGATTAAGAGTTATGACCAGTATGTCAACAATGATGTAATCCACTTTACGGAGCTTGGCGGCGACCCAACTGTATTGGTAAATAACAAGACCTATCCGCTGAATATTGAGGCATTGGAAGATGCGGATAAGCCAATTTCATTGGATTACTTTGACACAACGGCAACACCTGTAACAGATGACGAGTTGCATGCTTGCAGTTATAACAAGATGGCGAGTGTTCAGGAACGCCATAAAGAGGCATTGCGTGAGAAAATCCACGAGAAAGCAATCCACGCCATTGCTCCGAGTGCACACACTGCCAACACCCCTGTATTGCTTACAACGGGTGATGCGACAACTGACGGCACACGCAAGCGATTGACCTTTGCCGACCTATTGGCAGCGAAAGAGGCTTGCGATAAAATGAAGATGCCAAAAAAGGACCGTATCCTTGTGCTTTGCAGTGAGCATATAAACGACTTGCTTGCTACCGAGCAGAAGTTCAAAGAGCATTACAACATTAACCAGACGGAGGGTAAGATTGCACGCTTGTACGGTTTCGATATTTACGAGTATGACAGCACACCTTATTACAAGGTTTCGGGCAAGTCAAAACTTGCTTGGGGAGCAGTTCCTGCTTCTGCTACAGACCGCCAGGCTTCAGTGTTCTACTATAATGGCCGAATGATGAAAGCTAACGGCTCAGTACAATTCTATCACAGCGAAGCTTCAAAGGATACTTTATACCATCGTAACTTAGTGAACTTCCGCAAGTGGGGCATTTGCTTGCCATTGAAAGCGGAGGGAAGTGTGGGCGCGATTGTGAGTGCACTTAATTCATAATGCATAATTATGGCAAAGAAACTGAAATATCTTGTTATCCATTGCACAGCCACCCCTGAGGGGCGTGAGGTAAGTGCTGCCGACATTAAGCGGTGGCACACCTCAGCACCTCCATCGGGCCGAGGTTGGAAACAAGTCGGATATACCGACATGATACATCTTGATGGCAGAGTTGAGCGACTTGTAAATAATAATGAGGACACCAATGTGGATCCATGGGAGATTACCAACGGAGCCAAAGGCTATAACTCGGTAAGTCGCCATATCGTGTATGTAGGGGGTGTTGATGCCAACAATGTAAAAAAAGCGAAGGACACCAGAACCACATCACAGAAAGAGGCGATGAAAAAATATGTGCTTGATTTTCACAAACGATTCCCTGATGTGAAAATTATAGGGCACAGAGATGTAGCAGCCAAGGCGTGCCCAAGTTTTGATGTAGAGCAGTGGCTTGAAAGCATCGGAATAAAACAGTAAACACAATGAGTACCGAACTGCTAAATATCATATTACCATTAATAGCCGCAATAGTTACAGCCCCCGTTGCGTCATGGCTCACGAGCCGATTGCAGAAGCGCGAGTATGAGGAAAAGATACGTCAGCTTCATGCCGAGGTCGAAAAGGTTAAGAGCGAAGTTAAAAGCAATGAGCTGGAGAATGTGCGCAAGGCGAGCAATATGTTGATGGAGCAGATCGTGGAACCATTAAGGAAAGAGATGACACGCCTAAGAAATGAAGTCAACAGATTTAGGAAAGCCCTTGAAGATATACCTCGCTGTCCTCATGCTGACGAGTGCCCTGTTCAGTTCAAGTTGCGGGAGCTCGAAAAGAGCGACACGGAGCACGGATAACAGCGAGATGTCGCAGAGCTACAGAACCACCGAAGCGGATAGTGTGAAGCGGGAGCAAGTCGCCACCATGGTGGAGGATAACAGAACCGACATAGAGATGGTGACGCACTGGGTAATCTATGACACCGCACGAGGCGACACAACCACAACGAAGCCACCGATACTGGCTGAGGGGCATACAGAACAGCGGAGCAGGTCGGCAAGCCGGCGCGAGGTCGAGACTAATGACACTCAAAAAGGCGCGACCTCCCGGAATATCGAGTCGGAAGCAACGAAACAGACCGATATAGAGACGGAGGAGCAGCGGGAGACAAAAGCCGGAGCCGACGGCTTCGATAAGCTGGCACTATTGATGCTCGTAGCGGTGGGTGTGGGAGTGGTGTATCTTGTGCGGCGAAAAAAGAGTAATTAACAACGATTAAACGAATTAAAAACATAAAAATAATGGCAAAGAAAGATGAAACCCCTGCTGAGGTTGTCCCCGCAGCAGAAAGTGAAAAGAAAACCGAGAAGACTGCAACCGAGAAAAAAGACGGTGGCAGTGTGCTGGAAAAGGTAGGTAAGGCTGCCATCAAGGAGCACGGACTTGCACAGGCGTTTGTCGCTTCCGACGGTACTGTGTTCCGCAATGAGACCGATGCAAAGAACTATGCAGCCAACCTCAAAAACAGGAGTATTCTAACCGTTAAGAAGTAACGACAATGCACAAATTAGAAATCATAAGAGAAAACGGCAATATCCCTAAAAGTCTTGCAGGTGAGGACCACGTTACAGGTCTTATTGCGTATATGACCTCTGCGGAAATTCCCGCAGGTTTCAAGCAGGAACGCGTGCAGGCTGTTTCGACTATTGACAGAGCCGAAGCATTGGGTATTACTGCCGATGCGGAAAGCTGGGCGGTCAAGGTGCTGCACTATCAGCTTTCGGAGATCTTCCGTATCAACCCCGCCATATCGCTTTATCTGGGCGTGTTTACGAAGCCTGACACCTATACCTTTGTAGAGATTAAGACCGTGCAGAACTATTCCGGCGGTCGCATTCGCCAGATGGGTGTTTGGTGTGGTGACAAAGCTTTCGCGGCTGATGATGTTGTGGCTATTCAGGGAGTGGCTGACGCCCTCGACCTCGTGAATGCCCCGCTGTCAGTTCTGTACGCCCCAAAGATTGACAAGGTAGGAACCTTGCCTACTGATGTAGCCGGTGCCAACCAGTGCCGTGTAAGTGTTGTTATCGGTCAAGCCGGTAGTGGAACAGGTGCAGAGCTCTACACTGCTGAGGCAAACAAGACTCTCAAATCAACAGTTTCGTGTTTGGGTGTAATGCTTGGTCTGTTGTCCGCTGCAAAGGTGCACCAGTCTATAAGCTGGATTAAGAACTTCCCCACAGGCATAACTTTGCCGGCTTTTGGTGACGGAACTCTTTATCGTAGCCTTGACAATGCTCTCGTTGAGCAGTTAGACGCAGCCCGTTATATGTTCCTGGTTACTCAAATCGGACAGTCGGGCAGTTATGTGAACGACAGCCACACAATGGACGCTGCCACCAGCGACTACGCAATGATTGAGAGTGTGCGTACAATGGATAAGGCGGTGCGTGGTGTTCGTACCTATTTGACCCCAGAACTTGGCGGTAATGTGTATATAGACGCAAGCACAGGCAAGATGCAGGCATTTAGTGTTGCCCACCTTGAAACAACGGCCAACAAAGCCCTTGAAGATATGGAGAAAGCAGGCGAACTGAGCGGCTATAAGGTAGAGATTGATCCCGAACAGGATGTGTTAAGCACCAGTG
>JAEIGA010011855.1_pt1 | contig 13216 bp, 7 predicted proteins | sample 9270691 | NCBI WGS metagenome assembly JAEIGA01 (sample SAMN17057246, study PRJNA624740) | gut metagenome | biome: biome; isolation source: fecal sample | host: Bos grunniens | place: China: Xizang | collected 2019 | reverse complement strand
TTCGACAGCAACCGCACCGACGCCAAAGTCGTGGTGATCAATACGTGCGGATTTATCGGCGACGCCAAGCAGGAATCGATCGACACAATTCTGCGTTTTGCGGCCGCAAAGGAGCAGGGACTGATCGAACGTCTGTTCGTAATCGGCTGTCTTAGCGAGCGTTATGCCGACGAGTTGCGTGCCGAAATTCCCGAGGTCGACGACTACTTCGGTGCGCGCGATATGCAGGGCATTGCTCGCGTGTTGTGCGCAGCGGGCGACCCCAACACCTCGACCGAGCGTCTGACCTCGACCCCGAAACACTATGCATACCTGAAAATTGCCGAGGGCTGTAATTGGCATTGCGGCTACTGCGCCATTCCGCTGATTCGCGGTCCGCACCGCTCGGTGCCAATGGAACGTTGCATCGAAGAGGCGGAGCGTCTGGCTGCACAAGGCGTGCGCGAGTTGATCGTAATCGCCCAAGACACAACATATTACGGTCGCGATTTGTATGGTCGTCGCGCGCTGGCCGAGTTGCTCGAAAAGCTGTGCAAGGTCGAGGGCATTGAGTGGATTCGTCTGCACTACGCCTACCCCACCGACTTCCCGCAGGACGTAATCGAGGTTATGGCGCGCGAGAAGAAGATCTGCCCCTATCTCGACATTCCGTTCCAGCATATCTCGGATCATCAGCTCACGTTGATGAAGCGCCGCCACACCAAAGCCGATGCCTATGCGCTCATCGAGCGTCTGCGTGCAGCGGTGCCCGATCTGGCTCTGCGCACCACGCTTTTGGTCGGCTACCCCGACGAAACCGAAGAGGATTTTGCAGAGCTGATGGAGTTTGTCGAGAAGGTCCGATTCGAGCGTCTGGGCGTGTTCCCCTACTCGGAGGAGGAGGGCACTTTCTCGGCTCGCGAGCTGGAAGATAATGTGCCTGAGGAGGTTAAGCAGGAGCGTGTGGATCGCATTATGGCTCTCCAAAACCGTATTTCGCTCGAAAAAAATCAGGCACGTGTGGGTCAGCGCGAGCAGGTGATCATCGACTCGCGTCAGGGCGATTGGTACGTTGCGCGCGGTCGCTACGACTCACCCGAGGTCGATCAGGAGATTCTGATTCCCGCCTCGGAGCGCCAGCTGCGACGCGGCAAAATCTACACAGTCGAGATCACGGGCGCCGAAGAGTATGACCTCTACGCAAGCGTGGTCGCAAAATAAGAGAGTACGAAATTTGTAAATTTCACTTTATTTTCGTACCTTTGATGTTGAAAAGATAAAAAAGAACCCGAAAAATGGCAAACAAAAGCATTATCGAAGGCATTGAGACAAAGGTTGCGCGACTCATCGAGCAGCACGACCACCTCAAACGTCAGGCCGCAGAGTTGCAGGCCGAGCGCGATAAGCTCGTGGCTAAAAATCGGGAACTGATGAACAAATTGTCAGAGGCCGAGCGCCGCATCTCCACACTCGAACTGAGCGAGGGGCTGGCAGGCAATACGGCCGATAAGAAGCAGGCTAAGGCTCGCGTCAATCGTCTTATGCGGGAGATTGACCGTTGCATCGCCCTACTGAACAAATAACGGATAAACGAAGATGTCGAAACAATCGATAACGCTGAAAATCGCTGGTAAGCAGTACCCCCTGAGCGTCGACTCGCGTCAGGAGGAGTTGTATCGCCTGGCCGAGCGCGAAATCAACGAACGTTTTAGCCGCATTGAGAAGGCTAAGTTCAAGGATTTCAAGCGCGACGACTGCCTGGCGCTGGCCGCATTGCAGATCAGTTTCGACTTTATTGAAACGCGCCTCAGCCGCTCGCTCGGTGACGAGCAGGTGGAGCAACTGGCCGAGCTCGACTCGAAGTTGGATCAATATTTGAATCAACTCGACTAGGATTTGGCGATGCGATTACGCAGCCCCGAAGGTGGGGTGCGTAGCCAGATTGCGATGGCGACGATGTGATATATCAGGGGGGGAGGTAAAGTGTTGAGAACGAACACTAACCGCCCGACAGGTTCTTTGAACATACAATTTTAGAATTGGAATATCCCGCATAGATTCCTTATAAGCTTTGCGAAACTGAACACTTTTTACATTGAGGTTAACTCGACCTTTCAAAAACAGGCCTTAACCACCTTCGCGGTGGTGTATCCGAGGATACCGTTGGACGTTTGCGATCGGATTTTGTCGGAGCCCTCACACCTGACTTATCTTTGCAGATTCGTCAAACAAGATTTGGAATCTCTATGCGGGTTTTTTATTTTGTAACAAACATTAAAACAAATACTTAAACCAAAAACACACAAAAATAACAATGAGCACAAGTATCGTAATACTGATCGCCGCTCTGACCGCTGTGGCTGCCGTAGGTTGCTACATCTTGGTGACAAACCTCGTGACCAAGAATACAATCCGCGCACGCCGCGAAGCCGCTATCAAAGAGGCTGAGGCTGAGGGCGAAATGATAAAGAAAGAGAAGATTCTTCAAGCTAAGGAGAAGTTCATTCAACTCAAAAGCGACTACGACCGCCAGGTAAACGAGCGCAACGCCAAACTCAAAGAGCGCGAGCAGGCTATCCGCCAGAACGAAAACTCGATCAAGGATCAGCAGAAGGATCTCGAACGTAAACACAACGAGTCGAATCGTTTGAAGGAGCAGCTCGAAGGTCAGCTGGCGGCTCTCGACCGCAAAAAGGAGGACGTCGAGCGTATGATGCGCGAGCAGAATGCACGCTTGGAGCAGATCAGCGGTATGACCGCCGACGAGGCCAAGAATATTCTGATCGAGAATATGAAGGCTGAGGCCAAGGCCGACGCGATGACCTACATCAACGAGACCATCGAGGAGGCAAAGATGAGCGCCAACAAGGAGGCTAAACGCATTGTCGTTCAGACGATTCAGCGTGTAGCTACCGAGACCGCAATCGAGAACTCGGTGACCGTATTCAACATCGACAGCGACGAGGTTAAGGGCCGTATCATCGGTCGCGAGGGTCGTAATATCCGCGCTTTGGAGGCCGCTACCGGTATCGAAATCATCGTTGACGACACCCCCGAGGCAATCATCTTGTCGGGCTTCGATCCCGTTCGCCGCGAGATCGCTCGTTTGGCTCTGCATCAGTTGGTTACCGACGGTCGTATCCACCCCGCACGTATCGAGGAGGTGGTTGCAAAGGTACAGAAACAGATCGAGGAGGAGATCATCGAGGTGGGTAAGCGTACCACAATCGACCTGGGTATTCACGGTCTGCACCCCGAGTTGATCCGTCTGATCGGCAAGATGAAGTATCGTTCGTCGTATGGTCAGAATCTGTTGCAGCACTCGCGCGAAACGGCTAATATGGCTGGCATTATGGCTGCCGAGCTGGGTCTGAATCCAAAGTTGGCTCGCCGCGCAGGTCTGTTGCACGATATCGGCAAGGTGCCCGATGATGAGCCCGAACTGCCGCACGCAATTATCGGTATGAAGCTCGCCGAGAAATATAAGGAGAAACCCGACGTTTGCAACGCTATCGGCGCACACCACGACGAGGCCGAGATGACCTCGCTCTACGCTCCGATCGTGCAGGTTTGCGACGCAATTTCGGGTGCGCGCCCCGGTGCTCGCCGCGAGGTTGTGGAGTCGTACATCAAGCGTTTGAAGGAGATGGAGGATATCGCTCTGTCGTACCCCGGCGTGATGAAGACCTACGCAATTCAGGCAGGTCGCGAGCTGCGTGTGATTGTTGGCGCAGACAAGCTGTCGGATCAGGAGTCGGATCAGCTCTCGCACGATATCGCAAAGAAGATTCAGGACGAGATGACCTATCCCGGTCAGGTGAAGATCACCGTAATCCGCGAAACTCGTTCGGTAAGCTACGCCAAGTAGACCGAGCGCAATACTTCGACAAATACCTCTCGTCCGTTCAGGGCGGGAGGTTTTTTATGGGCACCAAGCTGTGGGGGACAAATACATTGGAACTTTTTATAAATCACCCATCTATGTTCCCAACATTAGTGACAGATCAAACCTCATCATAACCACTCATAAATGACGCCCCAGTTCCAGCCAGGAATTGGGGCGTTTTACTTTCGATAAAGCCATAAATAAAAACCTTCCCGACCAACTGGTCGGGAAGGCTCTAATATCAACTCTTAATAGAGCTACATTGCATTAATCTTAGCATCCATTGCTGATATTCGATTTTGCAAGACTGTCTGCAAATTCAGGATAGATTCCTCATATGTCATACGTTCGTCGCCACTAAAATCAACAAACCACGTGTCGTAAGTCTGGCGCTCACCTGCTTCGTATGGCCACATTGCATCGTTGTAGATAGCCGATATTCTATTTTGAGCTCCAAGAGTTGCGATTGTCGATACTGTATTAAGCAAATATGGCTTTAACTTCGCCCAACGCTCTTTAACGGCCGACTTAAATGTCGAATCATTAAACAACAAGGGATACCACATATATTTATGACTATTCGATGAGTACAAAGAATACATCAAAGTATTTATGGTAAACGTGGGGGCCGATACGCTTTCGCCCTTACCTCGATAATAGCTATATAAGGTATTTATGCCATCAAAATTGGGGAACGTCTGGTAGTCAAAATCCCAAACGGGACCTGCCGACAACTTACCTGATCCATTGATATACATATATACACTCTTCGGATAACGCCACTCGTTGTTCATTGTGGTCTCGAATACAAGCCACTGGTCAATAATCGAGTAGATATCGAACTGCTCATATGCAGCCGAGTAGTTTCCATTATACAAATTCTTATCGATAGTATTGATTTTCGACTGAATAGCGCTGTAATGAGTGCCCGGATTGTCCTTAAACATACAAGGCAAAGAACGGTATGAGGTCTTAAACTTATAATCTTCATCATAAGCATCGTCGAACTCGAGCAGGAAACCCACGTTCGAAATATCACCTGCGGTTGTGGCGCCATTATCTTCGTTTACATCATCGTAGCAATCGTTAATAGCCAAACGATCACCATCAATTTTGATTTGTTCGCAGAGGTAGTAATTACCTACGTGACGGCCTTCAATTACAAGCTCGACATTCTGTCCGTGAGGATTCCACAGCATACCTTGTTCCAGACCTTGATTTCTCCAAGCATTCTCTGTCTGATGTGCCAAATCAAATGCTACTGCATTACGAATCATCGTTCGATCAATCCAGTTCGCAAGCAGTACCCAACGTTTGTGCTTGGGCATACCAAGAACCTCCTGACCCTTATCAAACTTGATTGCAAAGGGCTTCTTTGGCATCTTCATTGTCGAGTTGCCGCGCAAGCGAATACCACCAACCTTTGCATCTACATTCTTCGATCCATCGGCATTATAGATCGTGATTACATCATCAGTCGCCCAATCCGAATCCTTCGAACGCACCGAGAGGGTTGCCTGCTCCCACGTTACCCATTCTCCGCCCGACAAACTGCTTGATTGATCTACCACAACAATCGGCAAACCAGAGTTGGTAATGCTAATCGTATAATTGCTCTCTACACCATCCTCCGAAACAACGGTGTAAGTTGCTGGCGACGAGAAATCAACCGACGAGCTACCACTGGTCTGCTCCACGTCATTAACATAAACAGTAGCCCCCTCGGAAACGGTGAAACGAGGCGTCAGAACAAAATCATATAGATAAGGGATACAACCACCTGCAATCATATTATTCTGGTCAACCTCAAAAATATATTTTTCCAATGTCGTGGTAGTAGTCACACCTGTATATCTGCTATTAAGCGCGCCAGGAGTAATATTCAATCCTGTTTTCTCGTAACACGGAGCATCTTCATCATAGTAAAGCTGTGTCGACAGAATCTTACCAACATTATCCGTTGCATACAATTCGAAAGTGAGCAGCTGGGGGGCATCTAACGACTCGAAAGTGAAGTCGCTCAATTTAAGCGGGAACGAATATGCGCCTCCAGCATTGAGAGTCTTCTTCAAAGTGTAGCTGTTATAACCGACATAACTTTTGCCTGCTCCCGAAGCATAGATAGTAATGGTGATACTCTCTCCCGCCTCAAAAACAGGATTGACCATCATCCAACCATTAACTTTGCTATCCATAGTCGGCTTATCCTCAAATGTCAGGTTGATTGTATCAACATAACCATCAACTGCGGGAACAAGTTTACCCGTAGTGATATCGACAAGGAAGTCGCCACAGAGAGATTCTTCGGCATCTATATTGAGGTCATTGGCCGTCAAAGCTATACCGTCAAGAGCCAGATTCTCCACTTCTGATCCGCTGGGGTCGAGAACGAATTTGAGCAGAGACAGACACTGCGAGAACTTACACGTAAAAGTGCCATCACCCTCTGTTTCGATCTGGCCTACTTTGAGATCGATCTCATTGATAACGGGCTCGCCATCAACCATCTGCTGTTCGCCGTTGAGATAGAAAGGTACTGCGTGGATATCGGTTGCCTCTTCGCAGTAAGGATAATAAGCAAACTGCGGGTCGTCGCTTTCGCCGCTAAATGTTGCTTTTCCGGCGGGCATAGTGTTGTTCGAAGTAAACATCTGATTGGTGCTACCGAAAACTCCGATATTCTCGTTCGGAGCCCAAAGTATACCCAACGCACCATTATCTACGTCGAGATTTGTGCGGGTTTGCTCAACAGATGCTTCGATTTCAAATTTTTTCAGTTTCACAACCGGAATTTCTTCCGTTGTGTCATTGACGCAGGCTGTAAGCGCCACTGCTATCAACATCGGGAGAAGTAATTTCTTCATAAATCTATAGGTTTTAATTGTACTCTGAGATTTTCTTTCCTCACTCCCTAATCCCTTTAATTTCAAAAAACGTATAAGTGTTATATTTGAAAGCAACAAAAGCCTCTCACAGCTATTGGCGGCGATTGGCTTTTGTTGTTTTCATAGGTTTGATTTTTAGCTATTTTGAGTTTATTTAGATAGCGTCGCCGTTATCCTCAAACTCGCCGTCATACTCTTTATCTTCGGGCATCTTTGCCGCAACTTCGTCCGCGGTGGCGTCGCGAACGCAGCGCAGCGACTGTGCATTACCATTCCAAGACAATCGGCTTGCAAGGTTATAGTACAGATACAGACCTCGACTAGAATATGCCGCCTGCACAGTAGGCTGTGTACGGCTCAGGTAGTAATCTTCAGCCTTTAGGGTATTCGAACTTGACAAATCTGAATACATTGCCAAGATGATTATCTCACGCTGATTGGGCACACGCCATTTACCGTGATCCGAATAATCATCAGCCTCATAGTAGTGAGCTGCGCAATAATCATTTTCGCTTGCCAGGCCCGTACCATCTTTGCTGTTATATACTGAGATCGCACTACCCTGCGAGTAAACATTAGTCGTCTTTGAACCCGTTACATCGTCTACAACCGAGCTATTGGTAATCACACCGTCTTTGGTTACCGACGAACTCTCCGAGCGGGTGGTAGCACCATTCATAGCTGCACTACACCAGATATAAATCGGTGATGCGGTGGTCTCAATAGTCAACGTCTTATTGCTCGGGGTTATCTGCTTGCCATTTGTACCGTCAGTTGCCGACCAATAGTAAGACTTACCCGAAGCGACACTCGACAATGTAATTGTATAAGTCGAAACGGTCTTAGTATCACCTTCAATGCTAAGGGTTGCTCCGCTGCTAATGCTAGTTGATGCACCATTCCAGTAGTTATATGAATAGTCAATTTTTGCCGAGCTTGTTGAGTAGGTCGAACCATTGTAGAGCCATACATAAATTGTAGCGGTCTGCGACCAGAATTCGCCTGATGCGCTAACATTTTCCGAAGTAGCCGTAGTACCATTAACGGTCATCTGAGTTTTGGTTCCAGATGTGCTCGTTGCATACCACAACGTAACTCCCGACGGCAATGCCTGCGACAACTGAACAGTAAATTTCGAATCGCTATAACTTGGATTGCTCAACGTTACCGACACATTGCCACTAACCTCCTGCTCACCATACTCAGCACTTGCAATCTGCGGAGCACCCACCTGAGTGTAGGTTGTCACGGTGTTGGTCTCCACATTGAGTTTATGCGTCAAATTAGCCTTAGCCATAACGAATGCCTTGGGTAACGCATTTTGAGGATCTCGCTCACTGTGAGCCGCATACTCACCGACCATACCCAAACTACGAGTAGCCTTCTCCGAAAGGTTGCTTGCGATATAGAGCGCACCTGCATTTGCCGAATCCCAATACCACTCACCATCAGGTGTCATCTCAGAGGTTTCGCTCTCAACCTTTGCAAGGTTACGAACGCAACGAATCTGCTGAGTCTCGTTCATATAATTGGTAGAATAACGACCTGTCGATGCACCCTCAATAGCCCAAAGAATTCGGTTTTCCCAATCCGAATTGGTGAAATAGTGAGGCTGGTGGTCGTATGAGATCGATTTATCGTCGTATGACATAACAATCTTACTCAAATCACCAGTATAAAGTGCGGTCGATGCAGGATAGCCCTTCTCGCCCAACCACATTGTACGATATTGGTTAACCGATGCCAAATACCAGCGCACCTCATCGCCATCAATAACTTCATCGCCATTATTATTGCGGTTACGCTGCATACAAGCTGCATAAGCATAGGCGTAGTCGCCTATCATCTTATTGTAGGTCATACTCGTCTGACCCTCGTACGAATAACCACCTTCGGTCATAAAATCATCCCACTCTGACGAGCCAACCGAGATACCTGCCTGAGTAAGCATATTGGCACGACCATTCAGTGCATCGCTTGCGCCCTTCATCGCCGAATTCGACGACTCACAGTCCTGACCAGTAGTAATATCGGGATGCAAAAGCAACGCGCCCGACTCATTATAGGTCTCCATACCGAAACCGTTGATCGAAGCGTTGTACTTAAACGGAGTCTCGATCGACTTCTGCGAGAACGAGAACAGCGTCTGAGCATAGATCGAGTTCTTGTCGGTCGAAACCGCAGGCGACTGAATAAAATTCAGCGTACGATTCTCCTTACCCACAAACAGAGGCCAGGGCTCATTATCATAGTAGTACTCGTTAACAAAGCAAGTTGCATAGACGACTCTCTCACCGTTCTCCTCCGTGATTTCAACCTTCGATTCCGTCCCGTCAATTGCTTTCTTCAACTCCTTGACAAAATCGCGGATATAAAAGGCTATATCCTTACCCTGACCTTCAACACCAGCCGAACCCGGGTATGTTGCAAACGTTGCGTCAGTGGTGGGGACAAACTCTACCCACTGCAAGTCATAAGCTGCATAGAATGCCTCATCGGTCATCGAACCATTGATAATCTCCCAATCAATCATCTGGTTTCGATTTGCCTCGGGCATCATCGGGGTCGATACCGAAATATTCAACGACTTCGATGCGTTGCCGCTATCGAACAATCCATCAACAGGAATACGCAACTGAACCGTCTCATAGTGAGCATCGAGAGTATAGATCATCTTCGACTGCGATGCGTCAATGATATAGCCCTCTGCTCCATTCTCATAATCAGCCTCCTCTTTCTTTGCCTCAACAATGATCTTCTCGACACCATTGATCGTAACATCGTAAGTGTAAGCCGTATTACGCAATACATTGAAATCGTTGTAATCGTTACCATTAGCTGCCGAAAAATCACCCAAGTGGATCTTATACGAAACATCACCCGTATATTTCAACGATTTATTGTTGTTTGCATCAAGCTTATACTCTTTATAAGCGCCCTTTACCACTACATAGGTTGCGTTTTCAGGAGCATTGATTGCACGGTCGTGATAGCGATCAATATCGCTACCCGTCTTCTGATTCTCCAACTGATAGAACGTAAACGAGTTCTGCGACTGGGTCGAGAATGCCATATCCTCCGATTTCCAGAAGTTGCTTGCTACCGCATTCTCTGCACTACGCTCAAAGATCGACGCTTTACCCGGCAGATTATAGATACTATAACTCTCAGGAGTGAACTCGATCAGATCACTGCCGGTCTTAAAATTGAACGTTGCTTTTGCATAGGGGCGTTTCAAGTAGATGGTCGAAGCCAATTTACCGCCCGAAACGGTTACTGAGCCATCGCTACCACAATGGCCCGTCATCGTAATGTGTGCACCCAGAGGTTCCAGCCACGACGCCGAGATTAATGCCTTCACGAAATTTTCATAAGTCGAATAATCCAGATTCGCCTCACTTAATTTCCACATATCGGTCTCAATATTCGCAATTGCGAAGACATAATATTTACCATCGGCTAAACCAGTATTAGTCGCAACATCAGCCGTATACGTACGAGTATAATCACCCGACTCGGTTAGTGTTAACGCACTTTTATTCAGGTAAATCGGATCAATTGCTTTCGAGCCGTTCTCATTGAAGAAGTAAACCATTACGTTCTCCACATCACTCTCGGCAGCCTCGGTAGCACGCGACACTTCGACAGATGCCTGGCCCAGCATCTGGAATCGAAGCTGCAATGAACCATTATTCATTTCAACTACATCGGCATCTCTCTGGCAAGAAGCAAACAGCAGAACTGCCGACAACATATATAATAATACTTTTTTCATCTCTAACTTCACTTGTTTATGTTGTTATTAATTGAAAGACAGTTCGCAATCAACCTCGTCCCAAGCGACAACCTGAATCTTAAACTCTGAATCCTGCTTGAAGGTTTTGAGCGTAATGTTGTATATCTTCTGCTTCGTGAAGGTCTTACCACTAACTTCCACATAAGAGGTGACACCATTACTAAACGAAACGGTTACACGAGCCTTATCTGTCGATTTTACTGCCGAGGGGTTAATTACCATTGCAGGATAACCGACCTTCGATGCAGGAACAGCCTTCAACACATTCATTGTCGTGGTCGGTTCCATAAAGATCGAGTTACTTGCACTTGTAAACGACACATTGCCATTCGTCAGATTTGCCGTATAGTTTCCGGCCAATGCCGCCGATGATGTTGTTTGGTTGCTAAATGTCACGTTGGTAATCGTAACATTTTCATCTGCCATTTCCTCATTAACTACAAAGAATCGAAGGTAAGCAAACGTATGGTTCATATCTACTTCCAGACGCGGCTTAGCGCTACTAGCGGTAGCAGTTTGCCACATAAAACCATTTACGTTAATCTGACCATTCTGCTTCGCCGAAAGTACCTTATTTACACTCGTTGTATAACTAGTCGACTGATTACCATCATACGGATAATAAAAGTAAAAAACGTGATCGGCAGTTCCATTAAACTCAATGCCCGTTTTGACAGATGCAACGTGCTGACCATTCGCCTCTGCCGGGATCGCTATCGACTTGTTATTGATACCATTCTGCTCGCAATACACACCTAGCGCATCACCTGCACTCCACAAGAAGGGAGTCTTTCCAGTATCCGCATCTTTATCGCCAATGCTGGTACGAGTATCGGCACCTAATCCTAATTCCAGGAATGATCCAGTATGAACAAAGTTGTCCACGATCTCCTTATCGTTCTCACAACCAACGAAAAGTGCAAGAACGCTAATCAAAGCTAAAATCTTTCTCATCATTCTTCTTCTATCCTTTACTCATTACCACTCCCAATCTTCTTCTTCACCACTACCAGGCGTAAATTTACTTCCGGCAAATCCGGTTTCAACTTCCGTCTGAACACAATCGATTCTCGGAACCTCATATGGCTCCTTTCTAAGTTCACATTTGTTCATACTCACTTTTTTTAGTTTTTAATATTTTCTGTTTTTTTCGTTGTAAATAAATGTGGAGAACGTGCGCAGTGATACACTGCACAGGAGAATCGAAAATATGTAATGGGAAACACCAAAAGCCCCAAGCAGAATGCCCAGAGCTAAATAATTAATATACTACCTACACAAAGATGGCCGTAACCACCTTTGATCGGCAGATAAAATCTGATTAATTCGCATTTTTGTTTTCGTTCTCCGCTACAAAAGTACGAATTTTTGTCTTACGAAGAACACTTAAAGCATATTTTTTGCGAATTTTATTCGTTTTTATCGTTTCGGCGGCTGTGGAGGTTCGATTTTTGTTGTGCCCTCGCGCGTATTATATAAATAGGTATCGACGCCTCTACGAACACAACACTACCTGCGCCGCAGCACCGCCAGCGAATCAATCACTGTCACACAAAAAAGCGAGGCCGCCTCGTGGATGAGGCGGCCTCGCGGCTATATGTCGGCTATACGACTTCGGATTACTCCTCCGAGAGGATCTCCAAAATCTTGATAGCAGCCGTTGCGATCGGAGTACCGGGACCGAAGATTGCTGCTGCGCCATCACGATAGAGCTGATCGTAGTCCTGTGCGGGGATTACACCACCTACTACTACTACGATGTCCTCGCGGCCCAGCTTCTTCAACTCGGCAATGATCTGCGGAACCAGAGTCAAGTGGCCTGCTGCCAGCGACGATACACCTACTGCGTGAACGTCGTTCTCAACTGCCTGCTTAGCTGCCTCCTCGGGAGTCTGGAACAACGGACCCATATCGACGTCGAAACCGATATCGGCATAACCCGTTGCTACTACCTTAGCACCACGGTCGTGACCGTCCTGACCGAGCTTAGCGATCATAATACGGGGCTGACGACCCTCCTTCTTTGCGAATGCCTCAGCCATCTCCTTAGCCTTAGCAAAAGTTGCGTCTGCTTTCACCTCTGACGAATATACACCTGAAATTGAACGAATTACAGCCGAGTAACGACCTACTACAACCTCGCAAGCGTCCGAGATCTCACCCAGAGTTGCGCGTACCTTAGCTGCCTCAACAGCCAACTCCAACAGGTTGCCCTGCTTGGTCTTAACGCACTCGGTGATTGCTGCCAGAGCCTTCTGAACAGCTGCCTCGTCACGGTTAGCGCGCAGCTCCTGCAAACGCTTGATCTGCGACTCGCGTACTGCGGTGTTGTCTACTGCAAGGATGTCGATCGGAGCCTCCTTCTCAAGACGGTACTCGTTCACGCCGATGATCTTCTCAACGCCCGAGTCGATACGAGCCTGCTTACGTGCAGCAGCCTCCTCGATACGCATCTTAGGAATACCGGTCTCGATTGCCTTTGCCATACCACCGAGCTTCTCTACCTCCTCGATCAGTGCCCAAGCCTTGTGAGCGATCTCGTTGGTCAGAGCCTCTACGTAGTACGAACCTGCCCACGGGTCAACCTCGCGGCATACGTTGGTCTCCTCCTGGATGTAGATCTGGGTGTTACGAGCGATACGTGCCGAGAAGTCGGTCGGCAGTGCGATT
>JAEIGA010011854.1_pt1 | contig 13216 bp, 12 predicted proteins | sample 9270691 | NCBI WGS metagenome assembly JAEIGA01 (sample SAMN17057246, study PRJNA624740) | gut metagenome | biome: biome; isolation source: fecal sample | host: Bos grunniens | place: China: Xizang | collected 2019 | reverse complement strand
GGCGACAAGGGTAAATTCAAGGGCGCTGTGACCGTAGCGTATAACTTCGAGAAGCCGGTGCGTCATCATCGTGACCTATATGTCCCTGCCTATAAAACTAAGGGTGGCGGTGTGGTTGTCGTTGATGTGTGGCTCGACCGCAATGGTACGGTAACGCAGGCACGCATACAATCCTCTACGAACTCCGAGCTTAACGCCTCGGCACTTGCTGCGGCGCGTCATCGTAAGACCCTATTTAGGATTGATGACACAGCTCCAGAGTCGCACAGAGGAACGATAACATATACCTTCGTGGCACAGTAAACATTTAATTTATAAAATATTGACAATTAAATAGATATATAGATAGATGCTTAACGAGAATTTCTTGCTTGTTGGAGCGTTGTTGCTCTTTGTTGCGGTGCTTGCGGGTAAGGCTGCATATCGCTTGGGAGCTCCAGCTTTGTTGCTCTTCTTGGGTGTTGGAGTACTCTTCGGATATAATGATTTTGTCTCGTTTCACTCGGTAGATTTTGCTGAGTTTGTGGGCATGGTGGCGCTATGTATCATCCTCTTCTCGGGAGGTATGGATACAACCTTTTCAGATATACGCCCTGTGATGGGGCCGGGTGTGGTGATGGCGACACTTGGTGTTGCGCTCACGGCGGTAATCGTGGGTGCATTCATCTACTTTATCGCTCCACTTGTTGGCATATCTAAGGAGATATCATTCCCCTTGGCGCTTCTCCTTGCTGCTACGATGTCATCTACCGACTCTGCATCCGTATTCTCAATCCTAAGAACAAAGAAGCAGGGACTTATGGAGAACCTGCGCCCTCTGCTCGAGTTGGAGAGTGGTAGTAATGACCCTATGGCATATATCCTCACCGTTGTGCTTGTGAGCTTCGTTACGGGAGGTGAGGATGTCAGCACAGGGGGTGTTATAGGCATATTCTTCCTACAGATGCTTGTGGGTGCGGCACTCGGTTACGGCTTTGGTCGTGTCTCGGTGTGGATCATCAACAAGATAAATATCCGCAGTAACCAGTCGCTATATTCGGTGTTGCTCTTGGCGTGTGCCTTCTTTACCTTCTCTTTCACCACGATGGTCTATGGTAATGGTTACCTTGCTGTATATATCGCAGGTCTTGTTGTGGGTAATAAGAAGATTGTACACCGCAATATGCTCCGTATCTTCTTCGACAGTTTCACATGGTTACTACAGATTATCCTCTTCCTTGTGCTGGGACTTATTGTCAATGTCCATGAGGTGCTTACCTATGATGTTCTTGTGCTTGGTGGCCTTGTGGGTCTCTTTATGATATTCTTTGCGCGTCCTGTAGCAACCTTTGTGAGCCTTGCGCCCTTCCGTAACTTCTCGACAAAGGCGCGAGTATATGTCTCATGGGTGGGTCTGCGTGGTGCTGTGCCTATTATCTTTGCCCTCTACACCGTGAGTCATGGCGTGGAGAACTCCGACTACCTCTTCAATGTAGTCTTTGTTGTCACTATCATATCACTCCTTATTCAGGGTACCACAGTTAGTGGTATGGCAAACTGGCTCAACCTATCATTCAAAGAGAAAGAGCGCACATTCAAACTTGTCGTTCCTGACCATATACGCAGTGAGTTCTCCGAGATAGAGGTTAACGCCTCTATGCTTCGTAGTGGCAAGACCCTCAAGGATATACGCCTCCCTGGTCGCACCCTTGTAGTCATGGTCTATCGTACAGGTAACTACTTTGTCCCTAAGGGCGATACCGAACTTCTCAAAGGTGATAAGCTCCTTGTTGTCACAGACAATAACGATGAGCTTGTGCGTAAGGTGGAGGAGATGGGTATTGAGAGTATAATCAAGATGCAATAATCTCGTAATTTCTTGTGATAAGCCGCAATATGCGGCACATCCCAAAATAAAATATCCAGGGCTGTACTATATGTACTATCCCTGGATATTTTCTTTTGCGATGCACCACATCTCACGATTTCTGACAAGAAATTGGGTCGTGGGGCTAAAAAATGTTGTGATTAGTGGTTATCTGCGGCACATCCCAAAATAAAATATCCAGGGCTGTACTTCGTGTACTATCCCTGGATATTTTCTTTTACGATGCACCACATCTTGCGACACTCTCCTCTCACCAAACAAAGCAGACCTCCAACAAAAGAATTTAGGGAGGTTAAGGAATTTAGGGAATTTAAGGAGTTGTATGGTTAACCAAAACACTAATCTCCCTAAACTCTCTAACTTCCCTAATCTCCCTATAAAAAGTCGCAGACTTTTAACTCTTTACTAATTACTAATTTCTAATTACTAATTACAAATTACCCAACGCCTTGTTTGTCTCGCGGATGATGCGCATTGTTGACTCGTCCTCCACGAAGATAGAGTTTAGTCCCTGCTGCTCCTGTGCAGGGTCACCGGTGTAGTCGTCACCCTTAGCCCAATACTCATGGTCGTCAGGGTTGGTCTGGGCATAGCCGCCCCAGCTCCAGAAGTTACAGCCGGCAAAGACATCGTTAGTCTGGCGAGCCTTGACGATAAGGTCAAAGACAAAGGTGTAGTACAAGTCGCGGCACACTACAGGTGAGCCCTTGCGGAAATCCATATCATCGCGTGGCATACCGAACTCCTCAACAACAACAGGCTTCTGAATCTTACGGCCAAGCTCCAAGTGCATATTGATATACTCCTCGGTGTTCTCGCACGACTGCTCAAGATCCTCGCGCATAGCGTCACCACGCATCCAGCGCCAGTTGTATGGCCATACATGGCAGTTGATATATGAAATCTCATCTATGGCGTGAATTTTCTCGCACAACTCCATATCCCACTCACAGCCGTAGTAACCCTCAGAGCCTGTAGATATCATGTGGTTAGGGTCGAGCGAGCGGATAAGCTTTGCCGATGTTGCAAGCCACTCAGCGAAGGCCTCCTTGTTGCTTACCTCCTTGCTGCTGAAGGCACGAGGCTCGTTAGATATCTGCCATGAGAAGATTGCAGGGTCATCAATATACTTGATGCCTGTATAGCGGTTTGTGCGCGACACGATATACTTAACATGGTCATAGAATATCTGCTTTGCGCGCTCATTGCGCACGAACTCGCCCGCGAAGGTATTATATGAGAACCAGCCATCTACGCGTGGCACAAGCACAGGGGTATTGTTTGCCCATGCTACATACTGCGTGTAGCCACCGCTCCACTCCCAGGCGTTGTTGAAGTATAACACTGCGGTCATATTGCGCTTGCCAAGCTCCATCATAAGGTAGTCCAAACCGGCCAGTACCTCGTCGTTGTATACACCAGGCTCAGGCTGGAGGTTAGGCTCTATCTTGCCAAGAAGACCATTCTCGCCCTCGCCACCTACGAGGATGCGGAGGTTGTCGATGCCGTTGGCTTTCATAAAGTCGAGCTCCTTATGCAGACGCTCGCGGTTGCCGCCTTCGCCCTCCGAGCCGAGGATTGCGCCATACCAGAAGTTTGTACCCACGAAGTAGTATGGCTCGCCGTTGCGTATAAACTGTCCGTTCTCAACTGTGATGATGCTCTGTGCTGGCGATGTCGCGCTATGCGAACATCCCGCGAGGATCATCGTAATAGCCGCCAAGGCTACGTAGCATAGTAGATTTATTCTCTTCATATAAGTTTTGTATTAGTTTCTTAGTCTCTCTATAGTATCTCTTCGGCCATCGCTGTGCTGTCGGTCTGAGCCTCCTGCAAGGGATCCTCGGTGATGTCGTTCTCGAAGATTTCGGGGTCGATAACCTCAATGTCTGGCGTAGCAAGGCTATCTGCCGATGTCTCGATTGCGATATCCTCCTCGGCATTCTCCGTGGTGAAGCATAGCGAGCGGTAGTTGCCATAGTTCATCGCTGCGAAGAGTATGGCAGCAAGGGCTATGACGCTGAAAAGTATTCCGATTATTCTGTTCATATTATATCTGTTATCGTGTTTTACGGCTCTTCTTAATCTCCTCCACAGCGCGCTTCAGAGCATCGTCGATAGGGTAGATATTGTAGTAGAATCCCGCCTCGTCGTTCATCGTGTTGCGACCTATGTATGCACGTATCTGCGCCTCGATCACACCTCGCGACTTTATGAGTCCTTCGACATCGCGAGGCACGCCGTTACGCTCGGCATACTCCACAAACTCCTCCACGAGATTCTCCTTGCCCAGCAGCGCATCCAGCTCCTCGAGGGTTGTTATGGCGTCAATCTCCTTGCGATGGCGGTCTGTGAAGTCGAGGGTATAGCGATAGAGAACATTGCCATCCCATACTTTATTATAATAGTCCGATGTCTTGAGCGTGTCGAGTGGGATGAAGATATCTGGCATAATACCTCCGCCACCATATACTGTGCGGCCTCCGGGTGTTGTAAACTTCATAGAGTCGTCGAAGTGTATGGAGTCCGCCGAGAATAGCTCGTGGTGGTTGATGCGGTTTATGAGATCCATCTGATACGACTTCTCATCGCCGTTGGTATATGGTTTCTGTATCGAGCGACCTGTGGGCGTGTAGTATCGCGCCACGGTGAGACGCATCGCCGAGCCGTCGTTGAAAGGTATCTGCGCCTGCACCAATCCCTTGCCAAATGTCCTACGGCCTATGACTATGCCTCGGTCGTTATCCTGTATCGCTCCCGCCAAGATCTCGCTTGACGAGGCACTAAACTCATCCACAAGCACCACAACGTCGGTATCGGCAAAATTGCCTTGACCGTTGGAGTATTCGTTTATGCGGTCGCCATACCTATCCTCGGTGTAGACTATAAGTTTGCCCTCGGGCATAAACTCATTTACGATCTTCACCACCTGATCGAGGAATCCGCCGCCATTGCCGCGTAGGTCGATAATCACACTCTGCATACCCTCCTTACGAAGTCTGTCGAGTGCTGCGTGCACCTCGGCGTATGAGGTGCGTGAGAATTGCGACAGACGTATGTAGCCTATACCCGCCTTGCGGTCGAGCATAAACGAGGTCTCGACGCTGTGTATCTCTATTGCCGCGCGTGTAATCGAGATCTCGACCAACTCCTCCAGTGTGGCGCGCTTGACGGAGAGGTTTACCTTTGAGCCTCGGGGTCCGCGCATAAGCTTCACCATTGAGTCTTGCGGAATACCCTGACCAGCTACAGGCTTGCCATCGATGCGCATCACGCGGTCTCCGGCACGCACTCCCGCCTTATCCGAAGGACCTTGGGGTATGACATTCAGCACGGTGATGGTGTCGGTCATAGCGTTAAAGACTATGCCTATGCCATCGAACTCGCCCTCGAGAGACTCGTTCACCTGGTTAAAAACCTTCGTGGGGATATATTCCGAATGGGGATCCAACTCCGAGAGCATTGCAGGGATAGCCTTCTCGTAGAGGGTGTCGAGGCTTATTGGGTCGACATAGTGGGTGCGGATAGCCATTATGGTCTGCATCATCTTATCCTTGCCCGAGAATATCTCCTCGAGGGATGCCACCTCCTTGGCAATCTCCTGATATCGAGCCACATCCTGCGACATAGAACCTATGATGCGACGGGTGTGGGCGCTCTCCACGCCACGACCTATGCCGATGCCTATCCACGTCGAGACAACCACCGCTACAAGTATGATTATGATGGTTATCCAGCCCCTTTTGTTGCTCTTCTGCTGCTCCATAGATTATCGGTTAACTTGAAAACCAAGAGGTGAAAGGTGTGGTGTCTGCGACGCATATCGAATCTTGCGCCTCGGCGCACCATACCATTCACCCCTCCTCTTTTATAATGTCTCTATTACTTATTCTTAAACGTGTATGTTAGTCCTACGCTAAGCATCGACGACACCTGCAGCTTGTCAATCTCCTGCTTGTTGTAGTAGAGCTGGAAGTAGATCTGCGTAGAGATATGCTTTGTAGCCTTGATGTCGATGGTGTTCTCCCAGCGTAGCGTAGGCACTACGTGCTCGTATTTATCCTTGTCGACAGCCTTGTTGAATGCCGAGATGTCGGTGATCCAACCATAGAACGAGAATGCTGTGGTGCGGTAGCGAATCCAGTCCCAGGTCTTGTCGTAGTCGAGCTGGATAGAGATACCACCCTCGTACTTCGAGCGATGACCATAAGGCACACCATAGGCCTTGTCGGCAGTAGTTATAACGCCATCACCATCCATCTTCTTAAACACCTCAGAGTCATTGACATAGGTTGCGCTCAATGCTATAGGCGCGAGGTTAATCTTGAGAGGAATACGCTCCGATGGCAATATGTAGGTGAAACCTATAGATGCGTCCAAGTATCCCGGAGTCATAAAGTTGGAGATACGAGGTATGCCGAGCTGCTTCTCGCCGCGCGCGCCATAGCCCGGAGCGAGTTGTGTACGGAACTTGATGTTCGCACCATACGACCAATTCTTTACCAAGGCCCACTGTGGCGATGTAGAGAGTGCCACCTCGTCAACATTCTTAAACCATACGCCCTTCTGCTTGCCGTTGAGCTCCATCTTCATATTGTTGTAGCCGAACTTTGCCGAAGCAACATTCGAGAGCGTGAAGCGTCCCTTTTTGTAGGTGTGCAGGAAGTTGACATTTGCCAAGATGGTTATGGCGTTGTCACCCGATGCCTGCCACGATTTGCTATATGCAGTAATCGAGCCGTGGAGGTTTGCCGAGAAGTCGACGGTGTTGCGCTCCTTGCGTATTGCAGCCTTCTCGGCGCGGTATGTGGCATCCGAGAAGTAGTTGGCATCGAGGCTATTGGTCTTCATATCGTTGGTAAACTCAGGCTTCTCCTCCTCCTTGGTCTTAACCTCATCAATGGATATCTGAGCCATAGCACAAACTGTCGACAGTAGTGTAAGGGCGATAAGTGTGTAAACTCTTTTCATAATATGTTATAATTAAATTCTATAGCAGGATTAGTATTTGCAATGCAAATATATAAAAATTTTCTCAATTTTTTTCGCCCTTTTTTGTATCTTTGCTTCTGAGAAACAAATTTACTTAGAACAGAAAATAGTTATGAAATATATAGGAGCGCACGTAAGTGCATCAGGAGGCGTTGAGAATGCCATAAAAAATGCGCAGGCCATAGGTGCCACGGCGTTTGCATTGTTTACAAAAAATCAGCGACAGTGGCTCGCTCCAGCGTTGAGCGATAAGCAGATAGAGCAGTTTAAGGCGTTGATGGGCGAGGCGGGATATGATGCCGCACAGGTACTCCCTCACGATAGCTACCTTATAAATCTCGGACATCCCGATGTGGAGGGTCTCGAGAAGTCGCGCGAATCTTTCTTCGAGGAGATGCGTCGCTGTGAGTTGTTGGGTCTCGACCGACTAAACTTCCACCCAGGAAGCCACCTCAAGCGTATCAGCGAGGAGGAGTCGTTAGACCTTATTGCCGAGTCGATAAATATGGCCTTGGAGCGCACCTCGGGTGTTACGGCAGTTATAGAGAATACGGCGGGTCAGGGCTCTAACCTCGGCTTCAGGTTTGAGCATCTTGCCTATATCATCGACAGGGTTAAGGATAAGAGTCGTGTGGGTGTCTGTCTCGACACGTGCCACACGTTTGCTGCGGGCTATGACCTCCGCACCCGTGAGGCTTTGGATACCACGTTTGCTGAGTTCGATAGAGTTGTGGGCTTCAACTACCTTCGCGGTATGCACCTCAACGACGCTATGAAGCCACTCGGCAGCCGTGTTGACCGCCACGCTCCGTTAGGTGATGGAGAGATAGGCTGGGAGTGCTTCCGATACATTATGAGCGATTCGCGTTTCGACAATATTCCCCTTATATTGGAGACTCCGGATGAGGCTCGCTGGGCTGATGAGATTGCAGCGTTGAAGAGCTTTTGCAAGTAGTTAATAGTCTATGAATTAAAAATATAAGGGTATGAGATGTATAGTTGCAGTGGCTATTGCCATATTGTGTGTTGCCTCGCTAAGTGCGCAGGTGTCGATCGAAAAACCGTATGCAGTGGGAGCCGATATCTCGTGGTTGCAGTCGCAGGAGGATAATGGAGTGGTCTTTACCGATGGTGGTGTCGAGGGTGATGCCATCGAGATCCTGCGCGACAATGGTTTCAACTATATTCGTCTGCGTATCTTCGTAAATCCCAAGTCGGAGCTTGGCTACTCGCAGCGTGATGGCTACTGCGACTTGGAGCATACGCTTACGATGGCTAAGCGTGTTAAGGATGCGGGTATGAACTTCTTGTTGGATTTCCACTACTCCGACAACTGGGCAGATCCTGGAAAGCAGATTATGCCACAGGCGTGGCAGACATACTCTTACGGCGAGGTGTGCGAGGCTCTCTATAGCCATACGCGCGAGGTACTGCTGGCCTTGGCGGAGCAGGGTACGTTGCCCGATATGGTGCAGGTGGGTAACGAGGTAAGTAACGGTATGTGCTGGCCTTATGGCTCTGTACGTCATAATTTTGAGGGTCTGTGTGGCTTGCTCAAAGAGGGTATTCGTGCTGTTAGGGAGTTTGCTCCCGAGGCGGAGGTTATGCTTCACGTGGCTCTCGGAGGTCAGGCCGAGGAGTCGCGCCGCTTCTTCGATGCTATGGAGGAGTATGGCGTCGTGTATGATATCATAGGTCAGTCCTACTATCCAGAGTGGCACGGCACGCTTCGCGAGCTGGAGGCCAACTCCTACGACCTTGTGACGCGCTATAACAAGCCTCTTATCGTGGTGGAGTATCGCGACCACTACAAGGATATCGAGCGCATTGTCAGTTCGCTCCCCGAGGGCTTAGGTCGTGGAACATTTATCTGGGAGGCGACATCGCCACGTTGGGGTAAGCTCTTCGATGACGAGGGTGCAGCTACCGAGGCTTTGGATGACTATAATCGTTAAAATATACGGAAGTGGGAATTGTAGAGTTGATTTTGATAGCCATTAGCTTGGCTATGGATGCCTTTGCCGTGTCGTTGGGCAAGGGTCTTACGGTGTGTAATGTCTCGTCGCGTCACGCTATGATCGCCGGAGCGTGGTTTGGTGGTTTTCAGGCTCTTATGCCTATTATAGGCTACTTCCTCGGCTACAGCTTTTCGGGCTTGGTTACAAATATCGACCACTGGATAGCCTTTGTGCTGCTGGCTCTCATTGGTGCGAATATGATTCGCGACACGTTGTGGGGCGATGCGGAGCAGCAGGATGGCGATTTCGCACCTCGTAAGATGTTCGTGATGGCTGTGGCAACAAGCATCGATGCGCTTGCCGTGGGTATAACAATGGCATTTTTAAGCGTTAATATCTGGATTGCGGCGTTGGTTATTGGTGTTATCACCTTTGTCATCTCTGCAGCGGGAGTTATGCTCGGTTGCCGCTTTGGCGACTATATAGGCTCTAAGGCAGGGCTTCTGGGAGGTGTAATCCTGATCGGCCTCGGTGTGAAGATTCTCCTGGAGCACCTCGGGGTTATCGGGTAATATTTACAGTAAAAAAAAAGTTTAGGGAATTAAGTGAATGTCAAACACTTAATTCCCTAAATTATTTACAGGCGTTATCAGCTACTTGGCAATGAGGTCCTTGAGCGTTGCGCCCAACTCGGCATTCTCCATTATGCCGTTTATCCTCTCCGCGCCAGTGCCATATAGGTATATAGGCAGCATCACAGCCGAGTGTCCGTTAGTGGACCAGCGATACTCCACACCCTGCTCCGAGAGGCGGAAGTCGGCGTCGCAGCTCACTATCGAGAGGCCTCCAGTCTCGTGATCTCCCGTAACCACTACCAGTGTTCCAGGGTTCGTCGCAGCATACTCCACGGCAACCTCCACAGCTCCCATAAAGCTCTGCATCTCACGCTGTTGTGCCTCGGCATCGTTGGCGTGTCCCATACCATCTATCAGCGAGCCCTCGACCATAAGCGCAAAGCCATTTTCGTTCTCCATCAGGCGCAGTGCCTCGCGTGTGGCATCGGCGAGATATGTGCCGCTGTCGGAGCCTACCTCCTTCTTGGCAAGAAGTGCCAGGACACGCTCCTCGGCAGATGCGCTCCTCAGATCCTCCATAGTTGTCACAGTAGTGAAGCCCTCTTTGTTAAGCTTCTCCTCGAGGTTATCGCCATATAGCTGCTCGAAGAACTCCATACCTCCACCAATGGCTACATCGAGGCTACTCGAGGCGAGTTGGCGCGATATCTCGACATAGTCGTGACGGCTGGGGATGTGTGCATAGAATGCCGCAGGTGTGGCGTGCTGCAGGTATGTGGTGACCACCACTCCCGTAGCCTTGCCGCACTTCTTGGCTACATCCATCAGCGACTCCACGTGAGTGCCGTCGGCAAGAACGCCGAGGTAGGTGTTGTTAGTCTTATATCCTGTAGCCAAGGCTGTTCCCGAGGCTGCCGAGTCGGTAACGCGATTGTCGGCAGAGTAGGTTCTCTGGAGTGCGATGTTGTCGGCCTTGTCGAAGATTATGCCGTTGTAGTTATTCTCAAGCTGCATCATCGACACCGACGCGATGCCCATACCGTCGCCGATGAGGAATATGATGTTTTTGATCTCCTGGGCCGATGCGCCGAGGGCGATGATAAGTGCCGATATTAACAATGTTATCTTACGCATATTGAATAATTTATTAAGTAATGTCGGATGACCTCTTTGTCTTGCAAAAATAGGAAAAATATTCTATCTTCGCAATATAAATTTCAAGGTATGGCAAATGTTCGTATAGCCGAGGATTGGAAAGAGATACTCGCAGAGGAGTTCGTGAAGCCCTATTTCGATGAGCTTGTTGGCTTCGTGAAGCAGGAGTATGCCTCGGGTGTGGTATATCCCGCTGGGGGCAACATATTTCGAGCCTTCGACAAGTGTAGATTCGACAACCTCAAGGTTGTGATTATAGGTCAGGATCCCTATCACGGTCCAGGGCAGGCCAACGGACTATGCTTCTCGGTGAATGACGGTGTGCCTTTTCCGCCCTCGTTGCAGAACATCTTTAAGGAGGTGGCATCGGATGTGGGTGTGCCAATCCCAGCATCGGGAAATCTCGACCGCTGGGCAGAGCAGGGAGTACTGCTCCTAAACGCTGTACTTACCGTACGTGCGCATAATGCCGCCTCGCACGCCGGACACGGCTGGGAGCGTTTTACCGATGCTGTTGTGAGGGCTATTGCGGAGCGTCGCGAGGGTGTGGTCTATATGCTCTGGGGTAGCTATGCGCAGAAGAAGGGCGCTATAGCCAATCCTCATACCAACTTGATATTGAAAGCCGTACACCCTTCACCACTATCGGCATATCGCGGTTTCTTTGGCTGCCGACACTTCTCGATGGCAAATGAGTATCTCGAGCGTATGGGTAAGCAGAAGATAGTCTGGTAGGTTGATAACCCTCTCAAGCGGCATCGCGGCTATTTTCGCTCTGTGCCGCTCTTATAAATAGCTCCCATCATCGCCGCGCCACCAAAGTTCAACGACCTCAAATAGTCAATCTTATCTAAGGTTACGCCACCCAAGGCGATAACCTTATGGTCGATGATACCCTCTACGGAGGCACGTCGTAGCTTCTCAGCACTGAAGCACGAGCTATAGCCCTGCTTCGAGATACTATCAAATATAGGGCTTAGGAAGAGATAATCGTAATCATCCTTATACCGCACCACCTCCTCAAAGGTGTGGCACGATCGACTTCTATGACCGCGATAACCATCTGGAAATGAGGTGATATTGCGGTTTATGTGTATACCCTTTAGTGAGAATTCGTAGTATAGCTCGGGGTAGTTGTGGATGATGATTCTCGACCTGTACTCCCCGCTTAACGCCGAGAGCAGCCTGCGGCACTCATCAACGCTCGATTCGGGCTTACGGAGGTGAACTGTATAGATGCCTCTATCAAGCAGTTGCTTAATGATAGAGGCATCTTCGTTGGTCACCTTGGGCGTTGTAATAGCTATTAGTTTCACTACTTCAACTTTTCGATGATAAGGTCAGCAACCCTCTTGCCCGATAGGAGCATACCGCCAAAGATAGGGCCCATACGTGGTGTGCCGCTCACGGCCGAAGCTGCCATACCACAAACATAGAGGCCTGGGTATATCTCCTTGGTGCCCTTTACAACCTCCTCTTCGCCAGCGACAACATCTAACGAGCGCTCGCCGATGACATCTCCGCTGTCGGTAGCCAGGCGAATACCATTCTTACGCGCTACGGTGCGACACATCTCGCTGTCGTGACCTGTGCCATCCACCACGCACTTGGCCATAATGTTGAGCGGGTCGACGTGCATACCCTCACGGAGCACAGGGGTCCAGTTCACCACCACCCCGCTTACTACATTGTTCTTGAAGATCACATCCTCCACGGTGTAGCAGTTGAAGATTGTCGCGCCGGCGTGAACAGCCTTATAGAGCAATGCCGAGGTGCTCTCCACCGAATCCATAACGTAGAGGTGGTCGTCATACTGCTCGAAGTTGATGTCGAACTCTTTGATGATGTGCAGTGCCTCCTCCTGAACAACAATCTGGTTGAACATCATAGCACCGCCCCACATACCTCCGCCAGGTGATAGTTTGCGGTCGAACTGCGCAACCTTCAAGCCCGCCTTCGCGAGGTAGTAGGCTGCTACGATACCCGAAGGGCCACCACCCACGATGGCTACATCCAGATCCAAGTTGCGCTCCAACTTACTGAAATAGGTACTAATAATACCGTGTGATACATTTTTTTCAATCATAATAGTGAAAATTAAGGGGTTATTGAAATATTAGGTTTACAATCTCTCGCATCTCCGCTACGGGATCGTCTGCCGTAAGGATGGAGTTACTTAGGGCTATGCCGCTTACTCCGCACTCCACGAGCGCAGGAATATCCTCCTTGCGGATGCCACCTATGGCGACTACGGGGATGTTGATGCCACTACCTCGCATCTTATGGATGATATCCCTATAGCCATCCAGACCGAGCGTCGGCGATAGGTTTCGCTTTGTGGTAGTTTCGCGAAATGGACCGCAACCAAAATAGTCGGGCGTAGCACCCTCCAAGTGGTGCAAAATATCTTCAAAAGTATTCACCGTCGCCCCTATGATATAACGCTTGCCGAGAATCTCACGCGCCATAGTTGAAGGCATATCGTGCTTGCCGAGATGCACGCCATCGGCACCTATGCTCCCTGCAACTGCCACGTTGTCGTCAATGATAAAGGTAGCGCCATACTCCCTGCACATACGCTGCACGATGATCGCCGTCTCCTCCATTAGCACCTCATTGACATCCTTCATTCGCAACTGCACCCAGCGACATCCACCCTCCAAGGCTAT
>JAEIGA010011853.1_pt1 | contig 13217 bp, 15 predicted proteins | sample 9270691 | NCBI WGS metagenome assembly JAEIGA01 (sample SAMN17057246, study PRJNA624740) | gut metagenome | biome: biome; isolation source: fecal sample | host: Bos grunniens | place: China: Xizang | collected 2019 | reverse complement strand
TTTGAAAAGCCATGGAATGGTTATAAATATTATATGGCATATACACCATATACAGATTGTGATGATATTTATGAAAATCCCCATATTATGGTTAGTAATGATATGGTTAACTGGAAGGAAAAAGAAGGATTTAAAAATCCCCTAGAAGCAGTACCAGAAAATCATCAAAATTTTAAAGTTTATAATTCTGATACCCATCTAGTATATAATAATGATACTGATGAATTAGAATGCTGGTGGCGTTATGTTGATGATGTTAATGATCAAGTTATTATCAAAAGAAAAACAACAAAAGACGGAAGTAACTGGAGTGAAAGTGAAAATGTTTATGTAGCCAAAAGAAGTAAAAAAGATATATTAAGTCCATCAGTTTTATATGAGGATGGTATGTATACAATGTATGGTGTTGGAAGAGGATTTAAAGTTATTAAAATTACATCAAACGATTTAAAAACATGGAGTAAGGAAGAACTTTATGAAATTCCATATGAAAATAAAGAATTAAAAACATGGCATATAGATGTTATAAATAATAATGGAAAATTAGAATTTATCGCATGTGCATTCATTGATTCTAAAAAGACAATGGATTTATATTATACAGAACTAAAAGATGGAAAATTTACAAAACCAAAACTAGTCCTTACAGCCTCAAACAAAATCTTAAATTGGGACGATTTAGGTATATATAGAAGTTCCCTTGTATATGAAAATGGTAACTATTATATATATTATAGTGCAAACTCAAAAAGACATACTCAAGGTATAGGACTTATCAAGGTAAAAGAAAAGGTGTTAGGAAACTAACGCCTTTTTAGATATAAATTATTTAATAATTACATATATTATGGTATAATTAGATAGGTGATAAAATGAGAGTAATTATAAGTGCTGGAGGTACAGGTGGACATATTTATCCAGCGATAGCTATTATTAATAAGATTAAAGAAATGGAACCAAATAGTGAATTTCTATATATAGGTACTCATAATAGAATGGAAAAAGATATTGTACCAAACTTTGGTATACCATTTAAAAGTATTGAAATTTATGGTTTAAATAGAAAAGAACTTTTAAAAAATGTCAAAGTTATTAAATGTTTATTAGGAAGTTTTAAAGAATGTAAAAAAATTATTAAAGAATTTAATCCTGATGTTGTAATAGGAGTAGGTGGATATGTAACTGCACCAGTAATTTATACTGCTAAAAAATTAGGATATAAAACTTTTATTCACGAACAAAATAGCGTAAGCGGAGCTAGTAATAAATTTTTAGTTCGATATAGCGATTTAATTGGTGTTTCATTTAAATCTTCATTAAAAGATTTTCCAAAAGATAAAGTTATTTTTACGGGAAATCCAGTAAGTGAAAATGCTCTTAAAGCACCAATCGCAAAGAAAAAAGATTATAAATTAAGTGAAAATAAAAAACTAGTTTTAATTGTAATGGGATCATTAGGTTCTAGTAAAATAAATGATTTCTTTGTTAAAACTTTAAATAAATTTAAAGACAAAAATTATGAAATTATGTTTGTTACTGGTAAAGATATGTATGAAGAAGTAAATAAAAATAAATTCCCAAAAAATGTTTTTGTCGTACCTTATGTTAATGAACTAGCAAGTTTATTAAAAAGAACCGATTTAATTATTAGTAGAGCAGGAGCAAGTACACTTGCTGAAATCATTTCACTTGGTATACCATCAATTTTAATACCAAGCCCTTATGTAACTAATAATCATCAATATAAAAATGCTCTTGATTTGAAAAATATTGATGCATGTACATTAATTGAAGAAAAAGACTTAGAAGAAGAACTTTTAATTAATGAAATAGATAAAATTTTAAATAATGAATCTAGAATTAAAGAAATAAAGAAAAACCTAAAAAAAATAAGTTGTGATGACTCACAAACAATTATTTATAATAATATTAAAAAACTTATAGCGAGGTAATAATATGGACATAAAAGAAATTAAAAAACTAAAAGTAGGGGAAGTCTTAGAAGATATTAATTTAAAACAGTATACTACTTATAAAGCTGGCGGAATAGGAAAAGTATTAGTAATACCAAATAGCATTAATGATTTAGTAAAATTACTAAATTATATTAAAGAAAATAAATTAAAATATAAAATTTTAGGTTTTGGTTCTAATTTAATTTTTACTAATGAAGTTTATGATGGTATTTTAATTAAACTAGATAAACTTAATGACGTAAAAATTGAAGGAACTAAAATAACTGTAGGAGCAGGCTATAGTCTTATTAAATTATCATTACTAGCTGCCAAAAATGATTTAGCAGGATTAGAATTTGCAAGTGGTATTCCAGGAACTGTTGGAGGCGCTGTATTTATGAATGCTGGTGCTTATAAAAGTGATATGGGATATATTGTTACCGAAATTAAAGTTTTAACACCAGATTTAGAAGTTAAAACAATGTATAATAATGAACTTGATTTTCATTATAGAACATCTTTCTTACAAAAAAATAGAGATTACGTTTGCTTAGAAGCAACTTTAGTACTTTATAAAGGAAAAAAAGAAGCAATAATGAATGTTATTAGAGACCGTAAATTAAGAAGATTAGAAAGTCAACCACTAGAATATCCATCAGCAGGATCAGTATTTAGAAATCCTGAAGGAGATTTTGCAGGAAGACTAATTGAAGAAATAGGATATAAAGGAAAACAAATAGGCGGAGCTATGGTATCTACAAAACATGCTAATTTTATTATAAATGTTGGCGGAGCTACAGGAAAAGATATTAAAAAACTAATTACTGATATACAAGAAAAAATAAAAAAAGAATATAATATTGAATTAAAAGTAGAACAAGAATTTGTAGAATAGGTGTGATAAAGTTGAGTAAGAAAAAAAGCAATAAGAAGAAAAATACTAAACAAAATAAAACACCAAAGAATAATATAAATACAAAAAAAGTAGTTCCTAAAAAAGTTAAAAAAGAAGAAGAAAAACCAAAGAAAAAAATTAAATTAAAATTTACAAATATAATATTAGCACTACTTATATTATATATAATAGGTTATTTTATATATCTATTTGTTACATTACCAATAACAAATATTTATATAAAAGGAAATTCACTTTATAATGACCTTGATATAATAAGAATAGCAGGAATCGAAAAATATCCAGAAACATTTGTTTATACATCAAAAAAAATTAAATCTAATTTACTTAAAGATGCTTTAATTAAAGATGTAAAAATAACAAAAAAAAGTTTTACAAAAGTATATATTGAAATAGAAGAAAATTATCCAATATATTTTGATAAAACTAAAAATGTAACTTATTTAAGTGATGGAACATATTTAAATGATGAACAATTTGATGTTCCGATTCTTAATAATGAAATACCAAAAGATTATTTTGATGCTTTCTTAAAAGGAATAAATAAAGTTGATAGAGATATTTTAAATCGTGTTTCTGAAATAAAATATGATCCTGATTCAGTAGATGAAGAAAGATTATTATTAACTATGAATGATGGCAATTATGCTTATATTACAATGAAAAAATTTAGTGCACTAAATGATTATGTTGATTTCGTTAAAGAATTTGATAATAAAAAGGGAATATTATATTTAAATTCTGGAGAATATTTTAAAATATTCGAATAAAAGATAAGACTTTTTAAGTCTTTTTTCTTTTTTTCTTTTACATTTAATAAAAAATATAGTATAATTAGTTTGTAGATTGTAGGAGATGATGTTATTGAAAAATGTATATACGAGCATTGATTTAGGGTCAGACAGCATTAAAGTTGTTGTTTGTGAACTTCACAATAACAAACTTAATTTATTAGCGACATCTTCTGTGAAGTCTAAAGGAATAAAAAAGGGATTAATTATAGATGCAGAAAAAGCTAGAAGTTCTGTTAAAGAAGTTATGGATGACATTAACTCTATGTTAGGTATTAAAATAGATAAAGTTATTGCGTCTGTTCCAGCTAATTTTGCAGAATTTACATTCATTAAAGGTGAAGTGAAAGTAAATGGCGAAAGTGTTAGCAGTGATGATATTGTTAAAGTTATGCAAACTGCTATGAAAGATAAACTTTCTCCTGAAAAAGAAATGGTTACTATTATCCCAGTTGATTTTAGACTGGATGAGGCAGAAGGAGCTTTACAAAATCCATTAGGACATAAAGCAAAAAAACTTGCTGTTAGAGCTATAATGGTATCAACACCTAAGAAAAATATCATGTCGGTATTAGCCGTTTTATCTTCATTAAAAATTGAAGTTGAAGATATAATGATAAATGGTGTTGGAGTTATAAATGCTCTTAAAACAAAAGAAATGGATAATAAAGTAGGGGCTATTGTTAATATTGGAGCTGAAACTATGAATGTTTCATTATATAACAAAGGTTCAATTGTAAAAAATAGCATTATAAATGCAGGTAGTATCATTATTGATTTAGATATTGCTAAAACTTATAATGTTTCATTAGAAAAAGCTAAAAAAATTAAAGAAAGATTTGCAGTAGCGCATGCTAAATATGCTAGTAAAAATGAATACTATGATGTAACTACAAATGATTCTAAGAAAATACGTATTAATCAATTAGAACTATCTGAGCAAGTTACAAAAAGATATTTAAAACTTATTGAATTAGCAGTAAAAGAAATAGCATCATTATCAGGAAAAAGTTTAGATTACGTAGTGTTTACAGGAGGAGCTACTAATGCTTATCATTTTCACTCATTAATAGAAGATAAGTTAGGGAAAAAAGCTAGTATAGGTGAAGTAAAAATCGTAGGATTAAGAAACAATCAAAATACAGCTGCTCTAGGTAATATTATTTATTTTATTAATAAATTAAAACTAAAAGGCACAGAATATTCGATGATAAACAAAGAACAAACAGAAAGTTTAGCATCAGTTAAAAACAACACAGCTAATATCTCTAGTGACTCAATGCTTAATAAAGTTGTTAGTTACTTTTTCGGAGAGTAGCAAGAAGGAGGATAATTTATGTTTGGTTTAGAAATGGATCAATTAGCAAAAATAAAGGTTATAGGTGTTGGTGGAGGCGGTAATAACGCTGTAAACCGAATGATTGAATCTGGTGTACAAGGTGTAGAATTTATAGTAGCAAATACAGACTTACAAGTATTAAGTAATTCAAAAGCTCCAGTTAAAATTCAAATTGGAGAAAAACTTACAAATGGATTAGGTGCTGGTGCAAACCCAACTATCGGTAGAGAAGCAGCTATTGAATCTAAAGCTGAAATTGAAAGAGCATTAGAAGGAGCTGACATGGTATTCGTTACATGTGGTATGGGTGGAGGTACTGGAACAGGTGCTGCTCCAGTTATCGCTGACATCGCACAACAAATGGGAGCTTTAACAGTAGGTATTGTTACTAAACCATTCTCATTTGAAGGTAGAAAGAGAATGGAACATGCTAATCAAGGTTTAGCTGAACTTAAAAAACATGTAGATACATTAATCGTAATACCAAATGATAGATTAAGAGACATTATTGATAAAACAACACCATTATTAGAATCATTTAAAGAAGTAGATAACGTACTTAGAAGAGGGGTTCAATCTATTTCAGACTTAATTGCTGTAGCAGGGTTAATCAACTTAGACTTTGCTGACGTTAAAACAGTTATGGAAAAAAGAGGAAATGCTTTAATAGGTATTGGTATTGGAGTAGGTGAAGGAAGAGCAACAGAAGCTGCAAGACAAGCTGTATCAAGTCCTTTATTAGAAACAAGTATTACAGGAGCTACAGATGCTATTATAAATGTTACAGGTGGATCTAACCTTACATTATTTGAAGTTGAAGAAGCAGCTGAAGTAATTCGTACATCAGCAAATACTGATATTAATACTATATTTGGAGCTGTAATTAATGAAAATTTAAATGATGAAATAATCGTAACAGTTATTGCTACTGGTTTCGAAGATGAGAAAAAACAACAAGTTCAACAACCACAAGCACAACCAAGACGTTCAACATATCAACCACAACCAGATATAATTGAAACATTAGAAGAAGAAGTTGAAGATACACAAGATGATGATACAGATTTCTTCTCAAGTTTAAGAAAAAGAGGATTTTAGTACTTAAATCGACACAATATTTTGTGTCTTTTTTTTATAATATAAATGGTGATTAATTTGATATATAAAAAAATATATTTAAATATCATAATTCTTTATACTCTAGCATATATATTTAAAAGAAGGATAAATTTAAAATGTATATTTTTATGTTTTAGCAATATATTATATCCACTATCATTTTTTATAATATTTAAATCTATTAGTATTAAATTAATTATTCATTTTATTTTAATTATTATTTTATTAAAAGGGATAAATTTTAACATTTTTTTAAGTAGTATAATTTTATATTTATATGCTTTAAATTTTCGAAATTATGTTAATGTTAAAATTGTTTTTAATAATAAGATTATAAAATTAAAAGGTCTTATAGATACTGGTAATATGCTTACATATAAAAATTATAATATTATAATTTTAAATAAAAAATATCTTAAAGAGGATCTTGAAATTTTATATGTTATTCCTTTTAATACAATAAATTCTTTTGGAATTATGCCTTTAATAAAGCCTTTATATGTTAAAATTGATGGTATTAAATATAATAATATTTTAGTTGGAATTAGTGATGAGAATAATTTTGATTTGATTTTAAATCCTAAAATATGGGAGGACTAATGACAAATAATAATATTTTTTTTGTTGGTAGTTTAGATAAACTTCCTGAACCTTTATCTAAGGAAGAAGAAATTTATTATGTAACTAAAAGTATGAATGGTGATGTTAAAGCTAAAGATAAATTAATTGAACATAATTTAAGATTAGTTGTATATTTATCTAAAAAATACGATAATACAGGGCTTGATTTAGAGGATTTAGTAAGTATAGGTACAATTGGTCTAATTAAAGGAGTAAACACTTATAAACTCGATAAAAACATTAAATTAGCAACATATGCATCAAGATGTATTGATAATGAAATTTTAATGTTTTTAAGAAAAAATAAAAAACGAAAAAGTGAAGTTAGTTTTGAAGATAGTCTAAGTTATGATGCTGAAGGAAATGAACTTCATTTAGAAGATATTTTAGGTACAGAAAAAGATGTTGTAACAAAAAAAATAGAAGATAAAGAATTAGAAAAACTTTTATATCAAGAAATCAATTATTTAAAAGAAAGAGATCGACAAATAATGATTTTAAGATACGGTCTTTATAATAATGAAGATTTAACACAAAAAGAAATAGCTTTAAAATTAGGTATTAGTCAATCATATATTTCTAGAATAGAAAAAAAAGTAATAAAACGATTAAAAAGTTTATCAAAATAAGAGTTTAAAAAAACTCTTATTTTTGATATAATATTTATAAGAATAAGAGGAGTTAAATATGAAGCATAAATTATTAATTATTTTATTATTTATTTTTTCCATAGGAAGTTTTATTTTTGTCAATTATAAAATTAATTCTTTAGATTATAAAGAAAACGTTGAGGACAAAGATTTATATATTTTAATGAATGGAACCAAAGAAATTATCTATGATTTACTTGACGAAGAAAAATTAGTATGGGGTAAATCAAATGACACAAAAAAAAGATATGATAAATGGAAATATATTGAACATAATTTAAATGAAATTGGTGGTAAACTTAAAAATAGAGAAGAAGACTTATTAAATTTAAAAGCATCACTATTTTTAGATGATTTAAATAATTTATATAATCTTAAATTATTAGTTGGATTAGATTTAAATGAATTTAATGAAGGATATGACGAGCTTAAAAAAAATGCTGATAAACATAGTAAAGATTTACTAAAATTGGTGGAGGGATAATATGGAAAATAAAAAGAAAATAAATATTTTGTTTCCATTATTAATTGTTATATCAGCTATATTGTTAGGCCTCTCATATTTTATGTATACTAATTCTTATTCATCTTATAAAGATTATGAGTACAATAAAGATGCTAATAAGGCTATTTATTATAAACTTAATTTTATAGCTACCCATTCATTTGATATGTTTGAAACTAAACATATTGTTTGGAAAAAAGCTTTAGCCAAAAAAATTAATGTAGAATATATTGTAAGTATATTAGATTTTACAGCAGAAAATTTGAGTAATGATTATTGTGTTGATTTAAACAAGAAATTTTCTATAGATAATGCTATTTTATGTGTAGATACTTATTATAGTAATAGGGGATATCATGATTTAATTCAAGTAGAAATTCTAGAGGTAGAAAAATTAATGCCTGATGCTAATAAAATAGTTAAACAAAAAGCACAAAGCGCTATTTACTTAATTGAAGATTTAATAAGATTAAAAGCCGCAAGTTCAAAAAATATTGATAAAGTTTATGAAGAATATAAAGAATTAAAAAATGAAATAGAAAATGAATTAATGGATATGAAAAAGAAAATTTAATAATTTTCTTTTTTTTATTCAAATAAGGGTACTTTAAATTACTTAATATATTTGATATAATTAATTTGTAGGTGGAGGATTGATTATGGAAATTATAGAAGTAAAAAATTATGATGAATTAAGTACAGTAACTGCTGATTTAATTGAAAAACAAATTAAAATGAAAGAAGATTCTGTTTTAGGACTTGCAACTGGATCATCACCAGTTGGAACTTATAAAGAACTAATAAAAAGAAATCTTGATTTTAGTAAGGTTAGAACAATTAATTTAGATGAATATAGAGGTTTAGCCCCTGATAATAAACAAAGTTATATTTATTTCATGCGTGATAATTTATTTAATCACGTTAATATAAAAGATGAAAATATAAATATCCCTAACGGTCTAGCAGAGGAAGGATTCGAAGAATGCCTTAGATATGATAAGTGTATAGAAGATTTAGGTGGTATTGATTTACAATTACTAGGTTTAGGTTTAAATGGCCATATTGGATTTAATGAACCAAATACAGAATTTGTTAAAGGAACACATGTTGTTACTTTAAGTCAATCAACAATAGATGCTAATTCTAGATTCTTTGAAAATTATGAAGAAATTCCAAGGGAAGCAATTACAATGGGTATAAAAAGCATTATGGATGCTGGGCACATTGTTTTAATAGTTAATGGAGCAAAAAAAGCCAGCATTTTAAAAGATGCATTATGTGGTCCTATTACTCCAAATGTTCAAGCTAGTATTCTTCAGTTACATAACAATGTTACAATTGTTGCTGATAAAGAAGCTTTAAGTGAGTTAAAAAAAACTTTTTAAAGTTTTTTTAATGTAGGAGGAAGTACGATGAAAAAAGGGTTTGACAATGAAAAATATTTAAAAATACAAAGTGAAGAAATTAAAAAAAGAATTGCTTTGTTTGACAGTAAATTATATTTAGAATTTGGTGGTAAATTATTTGATGATTTTCATGCAAGTAGAGTATTACCAGGATTTGATCCTAATTCTAAAATTAAAATATTACAAGAATTAAAAGATGATGCTGAAATAATTTTCTGCATCAATGCTAGTGATATTGAAAAAAAGAAAGTAAGAGCCGACTATGGAATTACTTATGACATGGAATTAATAAGATTAATTAATATTTTAAGAGATCTTAATATATATGTTAGTAGTGTTGTTATAACATTATATAAAGGTCAAGATGGAATTGATAAATTCAGAAGCAAAATTGAAGATATGAATATTAAAACATATATTCATTATCCAACACTAGGATATCCTGCAGATATTGAAACAATTGTATCAGAAAAAGGATATGGCAAAAATGAATTTATTAAAACAACAAGAAAACTTGTTGTTGTTACAGCACCAGGACCATCAAGTGGAAAACTTGCAACATGTCTTTCACAACTTTATCATGAACATAAAAATAATGTTAAAGCTGGATATGCTAAATATGAGACATTCCCAGTATGGAACCTAGCTTTGAAACATCCTGTTAATATGGCATATGAAGCTGCTACAGCTGATTTACATGATATTAATATGATAGATTCATTTCATTTAGAAGCTTATAATGAAAAAGCAGTAAATTACAATCGTGATTTACAAACATTTCCTATTTTGAAAAATATTTTAGAAAAAATCATGAAAAACGATGTTTATAAATCTCCAACTGATATGGGTGTAAATATGGTTGGACATTGTATTTCAGATGAAAATATTGTTAAAGATGCAAGTAAAAAAGAAATCATTAGACGATATTTTAATTCTTTAGTAGATGTTAAAATGGGAAAATATGATTGTGGTGTTCCAAAAAGTATTAAAGTTTTAATGAACGAACTAAAAATAAATGCTAATGATAGAAAAGTTTATAATGCTTGTCTAGAAAAACAAAAAAAAGAAAACAAAGATGTTATAGCTCTTGAACTACCAAATGGTAAAGTTATAACAGGAAAAGAAACAGACATATTAAGTTGTGCTAGTACTTTATTTATTAATGCTATTAAGGAACTAACAAATATTCCAGATGATGTATATTTATTATCACCATCAGTATTAGAACCAATTTTAGATTTAAAAAAACAACTTGGAAATAATACAATTCTTCAATTAGACGAAGTATTAATAGCACTTTCAATTTGCAAAGTCACTAATCCAATTATTGTTACAGCTTTAGATAATATGAGAAAACTTGAAAACTGCGATGCACATGCGTCATATATTCTATCAAATGAAGAATTAAAAATATTAAAAAATTTAAAAATTAATATAACATGCGAAGCAATGTTTAAAAAAATATAGGAGGTAAAAATGAAAACAATTAATATTACACCATATATTTATATGGCAATAGGCTTTTTTATGATAATAAGTCCTCAAACAATAAGTAATTTTGTTTGTTATTTATTAGGAGGAATAATATTATTATTTGCTGCAAATCAAATATTTTCTTTCGTGCAAGATAAATATTCTAAATTTAAACTAGTACTTGGTGTTTTAGCATTATTACTAGGATCATATATTATTTTAAATCCAGAATCATTTATATCATTTATTCCTTTTGTAGCTGGTGTAGTTATTCTAATTGATTCAATAACAAAAATTGTTCAATCATTAGATCTTAAAAAAAGTGGATATGAAAGATGGTCTCATATTACAATTACAAGTATTTTAATGTTCTTATTCGGATTATTTTTATTCTTTAACCCATTTGATGCTATTGAAATTGTAATTAGAATTTTAGGTGTTTTCTTAATAATTGATGGTATTTGTGAAGTTATCACTTCTAAAGCTATTTATGAAAGAAATATGAAAAATCCTAAAAAGAAAAATGATGACAAAGTAATCGAAGCTGAAATAGTAAAATAGAATTGAATTTTCAATTCTTTTTTATTATTTGCAAAAATAGATAATTTAAGGTATACTATAACGCAAAGAAGGTGATTAAATTGACAAAAATTATAGATTTTAAAGAAGGTATTACTGAAGAGATAAACAACGCTGGAAAAGCCTTAAAAGAAGGAAAATTAGTTATATTCCCAACAGAAACAGTCTATGGAATAGGAGCCAATGCACTTGATAGTAAAGCATGTGAAAATATTTTTGTTGCAAAAGGAAGAGCAAGTGATAATCCACTAATTGTTCATATATCAAACATTAATCAAATCGATAGTTTAGTAACAAATATAAATCCAGTAGAACAAAGATTAATTGACACCTTTATGCCAGGACCATTTACACTAATATTAAAGAAAAAAGATGTTATTCCAAGTATTGTAAGTGCTAATTTAGATACAGTAGGAATAAGAATGCCAGATAATAAAATCGCACACGATCTAATAGAAGCAGCAGGAGTTCCTATAGCAGCTCCAAGTGCTAATTTATCAGGTAAACCAAGTGGTACAAGAATTGAAGACATTAAAAAAGAATTTGAAGGTAAAGTAGAATATATTATTGATGGTGGCGAATCAAAAGTTGGACTTGAATCAACAGTAGTAAAAGTTATTGATAATATTCCAACAATTTTAAGACCTGGTAAAATTACACCAGAAGATATTATAAATGCTGTAGGTGTATGTAAAATTGATGATAATATTTTTAGAAAGGCTACAGGAGTTGTAGAAAGTCCAGGTATGAAATATAAACATTATGCACCAGTAAATGAATGTTTATTAATATATTTTGATGATATCAATAAATTAGCAGAAGAAGTAAATAAAAATATCAAAGATAAAACAGTTGTAATCGGATATAATGAACTTGAAGATAAAATTAACTGTTATAAATATTTAAAACATGGTTCAATAAATAACTATGAAGAAATTTCTCATAATATATTTAAATTATTACGAGAAGTTGATAAATATAATCCGGATTTAATAATTATAATGGGGGTAAAAAAAGTTGGTCTAGGAATTGCTATTATGAATAGATTAATTAGATCAGCATCATATAATTATATTGGAGAATAAAAAAATATGATATAATATTAAAGTAAGGAGAAATGACTATGACACTAACAGAAAGACAAAAAGAAGAAATTATTAAAAACAATAAAGCGCTTGCTAAAAATCAATTTGAAATGAAAAGAAATGAATTAGAGCGTATACTTAGAAATTACAATGTGCAAAGAGTTGATAAACTTAAAAAAGCATCACTTGATTCACGTAATTATGATGAAGAAGAAGAAAAAGAAGAAACATCAAAAAAATGATGTTTTTTTTAATTTACTAATTTTTATAAAAAGTGTATAATTATTATTGTATAAGGTAGGAGGATTTAAGATGAAAAAAGAAATAGAAAAAAATTTAGAAAAAGAACATATAAAAAATCTACTCAAATTATTAGAAAAACTTAATCAAGCTGAAATATGTTTAAATACATTAAAGAAGGTAGATAAGAAATGAAAGAAAATTATAACGATATATTAGATAGAGTAGAGTTAATAATAAAAGCAATTCCTACACTTGCAAAAGAAAATAACGAAGAAAAAAATGAAAAATTATTAAAAGAAGTTGAATTTTATAAAGACATTGTAAAAAATATTATAACTAAAAAATTCCCAATAAAACCAAATAATAAAATTAAAAAGTATAACGATAAATTAAATATTTTATTAAGATATGAAACACTTTTAAAAGCTGATATAGATATCGGAGAAAGCTTAGAAATTAATAAGTATTTATATAGATTAGATAATCCAGATACATTAGAACAATACAATAAAGATTTATTAGACATATTAAAAGT
>JAEIGA010011852.1_pt1 | contig 13217 bp, 16 predicted proteins | sample 9270691 | NCBI WGS metagenome assembly JAEIGA01 (sample SAMN17057246, study PRJNA624740) | gut metagenome | biome: biome; isolation source: fecal sample | host: Bos grunniens | place: China: Xizang | collected 2019 | reverse complement strand
ATCGGAAACGGTGCTTCAATGTGTGCTGTAAAAAACGGAAAATGTTTTGATACTTCAATGGGAATCACACCGCTTGAAGGTCTTGTAATGGGAACTCGAAGTGGTGATTGCGACCCTGCTCTCGCTTTTTACATCATGAGAAAAACAGGAATGACAGCCGCAGAAATGGATACAGCCTTGAACAAAAAATCAGGATTGCTCGGTGTAACAGGAAGTTTAATCGATCGTCGTGATGTTATCAAAGCTATGGAAGCAGGTGATAAAGACGCAAAACTTGCTTTCGAAATGGAATGTTATCGCTTAAGAAAATATTTTGGTTCATATCTTGCTGCTATCGGACCAGTTGATGCAATCGTATTTACTGCAGGTGTTGGTGAATTTTCAACTCCAGTTCGCGAAGAATGTATGAAAGGCTTAGAATGGATGGGCGTTAAACTTGATCCAAAGAAAAACGCAATCGCAAGAACACGAAACGCAGAAACTTGCATCAGCGCAGACGATTCAAAAGTAAAAATCTTTGTTATTCCAACTGATGAAGAATTAGTTATGACAGAAGATGCTTACGCTTTGATGAAAGGAACTTACGATGTTCACACAAACTTTACATATTCATTCCAAAGCAAAGATTATGTAAACAAAGCTCGAGCAGAAGGCTTAAAACGCGATTTAGTAAAAAATCCAGATTTAGCATCAATTCTTGCTGTAAAATAATTGCAAACTAAATTTTGATTTGTAATTTACAAATTTTTTACAAACTTTCAAATGTCATATTGATAAAATTCATTTTGGCTTTTGAAAGTTTTTTTATTTTAAAATGATTTTTTTACAGTTGAAAAAATAAAATGTTCAATTTGCAAATTTTTTTTCTTGTAAAATCCTAATTCCAATGTTAGAATTTTAGTATACATTAAAGTTTAAACATTGGAGTTTTTATGCCTACATTTTATGGAATTGGAAGATCATCAGTTGACATTTTTATCCCAGTAGAAAAAATACCGCTCAAATATGCCGATCAAAATTTAACACGACTTTCAAAAGATGAAATGGAAAATATCTTACCAAAACTTTTGAAATTGGCAAAAGGCGAAGTTCGTAAAGTTGCTGGAGGAATGTCAGCAAATGTGGTAAAAATCGCTTCGTACTTGGGAGCAAAATCATTTTACACCAGCACAGTAGGTAACGACGAAAACGGAAGATTCTTTGAAAAAGAAATTTCAAAATATGGAGTTTGTGCATTTCACGACAAAACAAAAGAAACCATCGGAACTTTTGTTGTTCTTCATCAAAAAAATCCACAAGATATTCACGGAACATCAATTTGTTTTGCATCTCCTGGAGATTCAGTTGATATTCACCCAGTTCAAATTAGAACGCATTATCTTTCAAATGCAGATTGTGTAGTTACAGAAGCAAATCTTATGGAAGATGCTCCTTTGTGGGAAAAACTTATCGGCGAATGTATCGAATATAAAAAACCGCTTTTAATCAACATCGGAACTTTGAGCATGACCGAGTATGTTGGCAAGCAATTACTTGATTTATACAAAAAAATTCCATTGATTATCACAGGAAAAGAAGCAGAAATCAAACTCATCGATGAATTTTTGAAAAAGAATTCTACAGATTTGTTCAAAATTACAGAATACGACGGAAGTTACGATAGTCCACTTATAATCGAACTTGGAACAAATTGCGAATCAAAGGCTTGGTTTGAAGGAAGTAGTTATTCAACTTCGGCAACTTCAGTTGGTTACTTTGATGAAATTGGTGCTTGCGATTGTTTTACAGGAAGTTTTATAACTCGATGGTTTTCTATCGCGAAGGATTTTCACGACAGAAGAAAAAATGCCGCAGCCATAATTGACTGCTTAGACTTTGCCAACGAAATGGCACAAAAAGCAAGAGCAAATTACGGTTGCGACATCCTTCAGTAAAAATAAAATTATTTTAACATTAAGCAACAATAGAAGATTTTACTTTCTCCATAGTTTCTTTTCCGCAAAGTTTTTCGATTATTGCAAAAGAAAATTCTAAGGCAGTTCCAGCTCCACGAGAAGTAATTAAATTTTCATCAATTACAACATTATCAGTTTGATGAATTGAACCTGAAACTTTATCTTGCCAAGAACTACCTGCAAATTCTGCAAAGTCATTTTCCATTGTTGGATAGCAAGTAAATTTTTTGTTTTTCAAAATTCCCAAAGGTGAAAGAACGATTACAGGAGCGGCGCAAATTGCACAAACTAATTTTTTATTGTTCCACATTTTTGTAATCAATTCTTGGGCAGTTTTACAAGAAGCAAGATTTTTTGTTCCGTTCAAGCCTCCAGGCACAACAATCGCATCTGGTAAATTTTCATTTGTTAAATTTTGCATAAAATCTTTTACACTCATATCAGAAGCAACTGAAATTCCACGAGAACCTTTTACTAATTCATTTCCCACAGTAAGAACTTCAACTCCAGCGCGACGCAACAAATCAACTGGAGCAAGAGCTTCAATTTCTTCAAATCCATCTGCCAACATAACGATACATCTTTTCATAAACACTCCTAATCAAAGTTTGCAAAAAACAATTATCTCCATGGAAAAATCAAATCTAAAACAGTTCTATGACCGAGTTGCTCTTTGTCTTCGGCAATAAGTTCGGCCCAAGGAATTTTTACTTTTCCTAAAAAGTTTTTTCCTTTAGACTTGCTGATTTCTTCTTGATTTTTTTCTAGCCAATCGTATTTGTACATTCTAAGTTTTACAGCATTACATTGTGCTAACATAACACCAGCAACACTAGGAACTAAAAATACAAATACAAAAGAAATAATATATAAAACTACTGAATAGAAAAAGAAAAATATTGAAAATCCAAAATTATCTATAAAAAATAAAAAGCATTTTTTTAATGTTTTGAAAAATCCACCATGCATATTTACATACAACGAACAGAACCATTGTAAAGATAAAATAACAAATACATAAATCCAAAATAACAGAATTAACAATGCAAATCCAAAGATGCTTTCATTTTGTGCATAAAACGGAAATGTAATTAAGGCTGTAATTATTAAAAATGCAACTAATAAACCAAAAGGAATAGCAACTTTGCAAACTTTTGGTAGATTTCTAAAAAAATCCTTAAATTCTACAGACTCAAAACAAGCAATTTGCTGAGAGATTTCTGCTATCGAAAAAATCGGAATGAAAATAATCGCTGTTAATATGAAAAATAATGCAACTGATAAATAAATATTAGAAATTACTGCAGAAATTGCAAAATATCCACCAATACATAAGGCTAGAAGTAACAAATTAAACAAAATAATTTGGAACATATTGTCCCAACCATCAACAAAATTCTTTTTAAGCAAAAATTTAATCATATTGAAATAATATTTTATTGCTAAACTATAGTCAATGGTCCAAATGAATGCTAAAATGAATTACCTATGGAAAATGATTTATTAAATATTCAAACTGACATAACAAGAATTTCATCACTGATAGCAGAAATTCACACAGATGCAACAAATTATCTTGACGAACAACTAAAATTGCATGGTTTATCAGAAATTACAGCATCTCATGGATTTATTTTATTTATTCTGTCTCAAAATATAGATGAAACAACTGGCGATTTAATTCCAATGGCAATGAAAAATATTTCAAGAAAAATTTATAAAGATAAATCTACAACAACTGTTTTAATTAGAAAATTAGAAAATTTAGGTTATGTAACAAGAAATAAAAAAGACCAAGACTCAAGATTTTCCTACATTTCTTTAACAAATAAAGGCTTAACTTTTTCAAAAAATTTGAAAAAAATCTCATCAGAATTATCAGAAAAATTTTACGCTGGTTTTTCAGAAGAAGAAAAAAAGACTGTAGTCTCTTTACTAAAGAAAATACAGTCTAATTTTGAATAAATCTTATTTTGTAAGTTTAAGTTACTTGCCGAATTTGTTTTTCTCAAGAAAATTTAGTTCGGCAAATTTTTAATCTATTTCCATAATCTACGAGGATCCATGCTTTTTCCGTTTTTGTAAACAGCAAAATGCAAGTGATTTCCTGTACTCAATCCTGTTGTTCCTACCGTTCCGATAATTGTATTTGTATATACATACTGTCCTTTTTTAGCTCTAATTTCAGTCATGTGAGCATACAAAGTTTTGTATCCTGAATGATGTTTTACTTCTACATAATTTCCGTAAACTGTATCATATCCAGCACGAGAAACTGTCCCTGACAAAGCTGCGTAAATTGGAGTTCCTGCGGCACAAGCCATATCAATTCCACCATGGAATGTTCGCTTTCCAGAAAATGGATTACTTCTCCATCCATAATATGATGAAAAGTAATAATTGTTTCTATGAAGAGGTCGTGTAAATAAATCCCCGTTGATTTCTTGACGAGTTACCCAGTCTAATTTTGCATCTGGCAAAAATAAAGTTGTTCCAGCTTTCAAAGATACATTTTGTTCTAAAGAATTTACTCTTGCACATTTATCAGAAGCAATTTCGTATTTAGCACTAATTGATTCAACTGTTTCGCCATCAGCACGAACTGTGTACATAATTCCAGGCATTGAAGGAATTTTGAAATAATCACCAATTTGAATTAAGCGGCTTTGTTTCACACCATTTACACTGATAATTGTATCTTCTGTAACGCCGTATTCCTTTGCGATAGTTCCAATCATATCATCTTTTTTTACTCTGTAAACGATATATTCCAAAGTTGGTTCATCGTAAACTGAAGTTTCTTCTGCCAAAATTATATCATCATAAGAAACTGGCGCAGATAAAGTATCGTATCCACCTTGTCCGTTATTATCTTCTTTTTCACAAGAGAAAAAACTAAAAATCAAAACTATGCAACAAAGTGCAAAAAATCTATTTTTAATTTTCATATTTTATCCTTTCTTATTTAAACCTATCAAATAAGTTTCAAAAGATTCAGTTCTACAAGCTTCTGGCTTAAAACCTCGTGCAGAAGTAAAAATTTCTCGCATTTGTTTTAAAAGGTTTTGTTGGTCGCCACCTTGAAAAATTTTTACAACAAAATTTCCACCCGGAGCAAGCATTGTTTGTGCGTAATAAATCGCCAACTCAACAAGCCCTGTAGAACGAGCTGTATCTACAAATTTATTTCCAGTTGTACGAGGTGCGGCATCGCAAATTACAGATTGATAAAATCCGCCTTCCATGGCTTTTGCTCTAACTTCTTCGTCGTACAAATCCCCTTGGATAAAAGTTAAATTATCACCTTTTACATCTTTTGCTAGAGGATTTAAATCGATTGAAGTTACATGCCCCGTACCGTCCAAAGTACGCAAAGCAAAAACTGTCCAACTTCCCGGAGAAGCACCTAAATCTAGTATGCGAGAATTTTTTTTAAGCATACCAAATTTTTCATCGATTTCTTTTAATTTATAAACAGACCTTGCCGGATAACCTTCTGAAAAGGCTTTTCTAGACCAATAGTCTGGTTTTTCATAGCTATTACTTGCCATTGATAATCCTGTTCTAAAAATAGTTTACTCTTTTATTTTTCGGCAAAAAAAAGTATACTATTAGTATGAAATTTGATTATACACCGAAAATTCAAAAAATAGAAGATATTTTAGATAATTTTGTGCCAGAATTGCAATCAAACGAAAATGATTTTTCTTGGCAAAATTTGAACTTTTCAAACCTTCCTGCTGGAGTTGAAACAAAACATTTTAATCAACTTATTTTACCTTGCAGAAATTTAATGAAACTTGGCGGAAAAAGATGGCGTCCAGTTTTTATGGTTTTATGTTCTGGACTTATTAAAAATGAAGAAGTTGAACTTGCCTACAAATTAACTCCGCTTGTGGAACTTGTTCACACAGCAAGTTTAATTCACGACGATATTGAAGATGGAGCAGACGAACGCCGAGGACAACCTGCAACTCATCTTACTTGGGGAATTGATACTGCCATAAACTCTGCAAGTTGGTTATATTTTTCAGCTTTTTCTGTAATTGATAAAGAAGTTAGCGACCTTCAATTAAAAAATTCATTTTACAAATTACTTTCTATGCAACTTAGACGACTTCACCTTGGTCAAGCAATGGATATTTTTTGGCACAGAAATCCAGAAGAAATTCCAACCAGTGAATCTTACAGCGCAATGGTAAGAATGAAAACTGGAACTTTGGCTTCTCTTTCTGCACAAGCCGGAATTATTGCAGGTGGCGGAACTTTTGAACAAGCCGAAGAACTTGGAAAAATCGCTTCAGAAATTGGGGAAGGATTTCAGGTTTTAGACGATGTTATCAATATCACAACTGGAAACAAAGGAAAAAAACGCGGAGACGATATTATCGAAGGCAAAAAAAGTCTTCCGGTAATTTTGCATCTTCAAAAAAATCCAAGCGATAAAAAAACTATCATCAAAAATTTTGAAATTGCAAGTAAAGAAGGAATTGAAAGTTCTGCAGTTGAAAATACAATTCAGTTGTTGGAATCTTCTGGTGCAATTACAGAAGCAAAAAAATATGCTTCAAATATGATTGAAAACTCTTGCAAAAAAATTAAGGAGCTTTACAATAATAGTGATGCTAGTTTAGCAATCGAAAATCTTTTTATGAGTTTGTTATAAGAAAATGCTAGAAACTTCTGAAAACTTAAACATCCAAGCTATCGAACTTGCCTCACAAGGTTGCTACAAAGAAGCCATCGCTTGTTTAAAACGAGCATTAGTAATTGATAAAAAAAATTATTTGCTATGGTACAATTTAGGAATTACATATCGCGATTCAGGTCATCCCAAAGATGCAAAAAATGCTTTACTTCAAGCCTACAACCTAAATGATATTGACGAAGAACTTTTGGAAACTTTATCGCTTGTTTGTTTTTCTCTAAATGAAATTGATGATGCTTTTATGTACGCAATGGAAGCAATCGATTTAAATCCAACTAACGCACGATGCTGGAACAATGTGGGAGTTTTTAATTTTTCACAAGAAAAATATGAAGACGCAGCAGATGCCTTTGAAATAGCAATTTCTATATATCCTCAATTTTATGATGCACTTTTCAATTTGCGCGATACATATTTAGAACTTGGAAATAAAACTGGTGCTGACGAGTGTAGTGCAATTATGAAAAATCTAAAAAAAACAGGAACAATTTATGGTTGATAATGCCCTAATAATAAATTTATCAGAAAATGAAATTCAAGTTGTACCTTTAATCTCTGACGCTTGTATAAATTGTGAAAAATCAGGTTGCGCAAAACAAGGAAAACCATTTTCAGTTGCAAATCCTAAAAAAATTGAAATCAAAAAAGGCGACATCGTAAAATTAAAAGCAAATCCAACAAGCCAAACTTTGCAAGGATTTTTTGCTTTGATAGTTCCGATTTTGGGAGCAATTTTAGGATTTTTTCTAGGCGGATTTTTAGCAACCAAATTTTCGCTTAAAAATGTAGAAATGTTCCAAGCGCTAGGCGTTTTACTCGGCTTGATAATCACAGCAATTTTAGTATTTATCTTTTCAAAAAAATTACTAAAACTACGCAAAACTGAAATTGTAGAAGTTTTGTAGAAAAATTGATTTCTTTTTAATTATTGATTTTTTTCTAAAACCTGAGCAACCTCGAGTAAGATTTTTCGATTATTTGAATTTAAGTTTTTCAACACACTAGAAAATTCTTCTGAAAGATAATTATCCGTCTTTTTTACAGTATCAGACAAAAATTCAGAAATATCACAACACAAATATTCAGCAATAGCTGAAAGTGTTTCTAAGTTGACTTTAGTAATTCCTCTTTCAATTTGGCTAACATATCCCACCGTTACAGAAATTGCCTCGGCAAGATTTTCTTGCGTTTTGTTTTGACTTTTTCGCTTCTTTTGAATCCTCTGTCCTAATGTGTAAAAATCAATACTCATAAACACTATTTTCTTAGTAATAACTAAAACTTTACAGATACCTATTGCTAAATATTTAGTCATAGGTATATAATCTAAGTATAATTTTAATTAAGTTTGCGTTGCAGACTTTACAAATTTTTTTATAGGAGTTTTTTTATGAAAAACAAAATTTTATTTGCACTTTTAGTGCTAGTTGTTGCTTTTAGTTTGAGTGGATGTGGACCTTCAGAAAGCCAATTTTATGGAGTATGGAAAGCTGATAGTTCTATTACTCAAACATACGAATTAAAAAAAGATGGTAATTGGTCTTACGAATGGAACAATCTCAACCTTCTTATCATAAGAGAATATGGAACTTGGGTTTGGAACGGTGATAATACAGCAAGTTTAACTGATGAAGACGGTAATGAATTTACAGCAACATATAATACTTACTCAGAAGAAGTAATAGATGAAGAAACAGGCGAAGAAGTAACAAGGTATAAATTTTATTTGCTAATTAACGATGTAAAATATTGGGAAGTAAAAGAAGAATATAATAGTGAAGAATAATATTCTCCATACTATTAACTAAAAAAGCACTACTTACTTACACATGGTAATTAAGTAGTGCTTTATTTTTTTGCACAAGTAAATTTAGAAATATACAAATTTCAATAAAAAAAACTAACAATTCTCTCTTGCAAGTTTACTGATTGCGTCTGCCATTTATGAAAGTGGAACTTGTCTTTGAACGCCACCATATTCGTAGGCAACTTTTGGCATTCCGTAAACGATAGAAGATTCTTCGTCTTGGCCCAGAGTCCAGGCGCCTTCACGACGCATTTCGGCAAGTTGAGCGGCGCCGTCTTTTCCCATTCCAGTCATAATTACGCCTAAAGCTCGGTTTTGGTAGCATTTTGCAACTGATTCAAAAAGTACATCAACTGAAGGTCTGTGTCCGTTGCACAAAGGAGCATCACTTAATCGTACGATAGTTGCTAAAGCACGCTTTTCAACATACATGTGCATACTTCCTGGAGCAATTAAAATTCTTCCAGATTTTACCAAATCTCCGTCTTTTGCTTCTTTTACTTCCAAAGGACAAATCTGATTCAAACTGTTAGCAAATTCGGCGGTAAATCCTGCTGGCATATGCTGAACAACCAAAATCGGCTGAGCAAGATTTGGATCAATTTTTGCAAAAACTTCTCGTAAAGCGTTTGGACCACCAGTTGAAATTCCGATGGCGATAACTTCAATTTTTCCTGGCTCTCTATAAGGTTTAATTTCTTCGATTTCTTTTTTCACTTGGCGTGTAAATCCAAAAGAAAATTTTGATTCAGTTTTATTTGGTTCTATTGAATTTACAGATGAAGTTGAAGAAAGACCTCCTGAAGAAAGTGAAGTTGATGTTGGCAATCGAGTTACAGTAGGTTTTACAACTGAATTGAGTTTAGGTGAATTTGCTTTCATCCTCTTGTATTGACCACCATAAGAAAGTAAAACCTCAGAAAGATTTTTTGCAACATCATTTAAATCGCCTGACTCAGAAGAAGGTTTTGTTAAAAAATCTGCGGCACCAAGACCAAGACATTGCATTGTAACAGAAGCACCTTCTCGTGCAATAGAGGAAAGAACAATTACAGGAATATCAATATTTCGAAGTTTTCGTTCTTTTAGAAATTCAATACCGTTCATTTCTGGCATTTCAATATCCAAAATGATAACATCTGGTTGCAATATTGGAAGTTTTTCTAAAGCAAATCTACCATTCATAGCTTTTCCGATTACGCATAATCCTGGAGTAGCTTCAATTATTCTAGAAATTAAATTACGCATAAACGCTGAATCATCTACAACTAGAACTTTAATATCATCCATAAAAAACCTCTAAAAATACGCTATTCAAAATCTTTTTGTTAAATATTTTTTTGATACAAACAAGCCCAATCAGTTTTCAAAAATTCAAAGCCTGTTTTCATACCAAAAAGTGATTCAGAGTGCCCAATAAAAAGATATGATTTTTGTGCCATGGAATCCCAAAATCGATTTATAGTTGCAAGTTGGGCAGCTTCATCAAAGTAGATAAGAACATTTCGACAGAATACGATATCTAAGTTTCGTAAACCTGAATCATTTTTTAAGTTGTGATAGTCAAATCGGATACAATTCATCAAATCGCTACAAACTTGATAACCGCCTTCTGTTTTCAAAAAATAAGAATTAAGATATTTTTCTGGGATGCCAGTAACTCTTGACTCTGGATAAAATCCTTGTTTTGCAACCATAAGTGATTTTAAAGAAATATCAGAAGCTGTTATTTGAAAAGAATATGGAGGTGGCAAAATTTCTTTTAAAATCATCGCCATTGTGTATGGTTCTTCACCTGTAGAACAACCTGCACTCCAAATTTTAATTGTAGATTCACAATTTCGTTTTTTGTTTTCTATTACCTTAGGAATAACATAGTTTATAAAAGCATCCCAATGTGCTTGATTTCTAAAAAATCGAGTAAGATTAGTAGTAACAGAATCGAGAAAAACCTTCATTTCCTCTTTATCTCTTAAAATTAAATTGTAGTATTTATCAACTGTATCGAATTGTTTTTCGCGTAGTCTTTCTTTTATGCGACTGTCCAATATTGTACGATTTGTTTCTGAAAATGTAATTCCACTTTCATCATAAATGCGTTTACTAAAAAGTTCAAATTCGTAATCTGTTAATAATTCTACCATATTTAATAATCCTCGATATTTTATAACATTGTACAATACGAATACAAAAAAGTAAATCAAATGTTTTGTAAAATCTTTGTAAGATGTTGACAAAAATCATACTAGATGTGAAAATTAGAACAATGAACAAAAAAATTCAATTATTTTTTACTTCACTAACAATAATATTTTTTCTCATTTTATTTTATGGCTGTTCACTTGATTACGCTTCTGATGTTCCAGAAAAAATTAGAGCACCAGAATTTACTTTTGAAAATCTTTCATTAACAAAAATAGATAAAGGCAAAAAAATTGCAGAAATTCAAGCAGAAACTCTGGAACAATATCATAAACTTGATGCTTCATTTGGAAAAAATGTGTATTTTAAATTATTCAATGAGAAAAATTTAATTGAAGTTGAAGGAAGTACTGATTTGCTTTCAGTTGATAATAAATCACAAATTTATACAATGCTAAATTATGTTTCAATAACATCTTATGAGCAAAATATGAATATCCAAGCAAAAAACTTAAAATGGAATAACAAAACAGAGCAATTAACAAGTTCACAAGATGATGTTGTTACAATTTCTAATTTGCAAGAAAGTTCAAAACCTGGATATGTCAAATCTGACTCAAAAAGCACAAATCAAATCACTATGCAAGGAAAAGGATTTTCAGCAAGTGGTGTAACACGACAATATGCTTTTAAAGAAGCAACCACAGGAAAAATTGTAACTCAAGATAAAGAAAAAGATTCTATAGGTGAAAATTCAGATGAAAATAAATAAAAAAATTTTAATTTCATTTTATATACTTTTCTCTTTTTTAACATTTATCAGTGCAGAAGAAATTACTTTTTCGGCAGACAAGATGAATGGCTCAACTGGAGAAACAGAATACACAAAACTTTCTGGAAACGCTTTTATCAAAACTGATTCTATGGAAATTCGCGCTGACGAAATCATCCTTTCTGGCAAGGATTTTAGATTTATCAATGCAACTGGGAATGTTTCTGGAAAAAGTATCGAAAGTGAATTTGATTTTTCAAGTCAACAAATGGAATATGACCGAGAAACTGAAATTGCCGTTTTAAAAGGCAATGTTTCTATGATTGACACAAAAAATGAAATTAACGCTTCAGCCCAGATTATCGAATATAATCAAAAAACTGAAGTTGCTTATATGCAAATCAATGTTAAATTGATTCAAAAAAATAATACTTGTACTGGTGCAAATGCAATTTACAAGAAAAAAGAACAAACTTTGGAACTTTCTGGAACTCCTCAAATTATTAAAGATAAAGATAATTTTAAAGCAAACGAAATTTTTATGAATCTTGAAACAGAAGAAATTATTTTGGATGGAAAAGTTCGTGGTTCTGTTTCTGATACATCTAGCGGAGAAAAAAAATGAGCGTATTAAAAATAAATTCATTATATAAACGCTTTGGAAAAAAAGAAGTTGTACGAGGCGTAGATTTTTCAATGCAAACTGGCGAAGTTCTTGGGCTTCTTGGACCAAACGGTGCTGGAAAAACAACAAGTTTCTATATGATAGTAGGATTTTATCGTCCAACAAGTGGCGAAGTTTTTCTAAACGATACTTGCATCACTCGCCTTCCAATGTACAAACGAGCAAGAATGGGAATTTCGTATTTGCCACAAGAAGCTTCTGTTTTTAGAAAACTTACTGTTGAACAAAATATCTGGGCAGTTTTAGAAACTCGAAAAGATTTATCAAAATCAGAAAAGCAATACAAACTCGATGAATTGATTAGCGAATTCAATATTGAAAGAATACGAAAGCAACCTGCATTCACACTTTCTGGAGGAGAACGCCGTCGAACAGAAATTGCTCGTTCACTTGCAATCGAACCAGAATTTTTGCTTTTGGACGAACCTTTTGCGGGTATTGACCCAATCGCAGTTTCAGATATAAAATCGATGATACGATTGCTTTCTAAACGAGGAATTGGAGTATTGATTACAGACCACAATGTTCGCGATACTCTTGAAATCACAGATAGAGCAATTATAATTAGTACAGGACAAATTGTTGCTCAAGGTGGAAAAGAAGAAATCCTTGAATCACCTATAGCAAGAAAAATTTATCTTGGCGAAGAATTTAGAATGTAAATTTGGTTAAGTTTTTTCATCATTGGTTCTACTCCTAAAAATTGATAAATTAAAGAAAATAGGGTTAGTACATTAGTCAAAATTAAAAACAAAGAACTCTAAACATAATTATTTTTCTCATAAAGCCTTCATTCCATTGATTTATGTAAGGATTCAAAAGTATTATTTGACAGAATAAAAAACTTATGATATTCTTATTGTGAACTAATCTAGTTTGGAGGATTGATTATGCAACTTATTTTGTATATCGGTCTCCCTATTGCTGGAATTGTTCTTGGATGGACTATTCGCTGGCTTTATGCCAGATTTCAACTATCTGCATCCGAGCAGAGAGCAGAACGCGTTAAACAGGATGCTATAAGAGAAGCGGAAGCTCAGAAAAAAGAAATTTTGCTTGAAGCAAAAGAACAATTAATTCGAGAACGAAATCAACAAGAACGGGAGAACCGTGAGCGTCGTGGTGAACTACAACGCATGGAACGCCGT
>JAEIGA010011851.1_pt1 | contig 13217 bp, 12 predicted proteins | sample 9270691 | NCBI WGS metagenome assembly JAEIGA01 (sample SAMN17057246, study PRJNA624740) | gut metagenome | biome: biome; isolation source: fecal sample | host: Bos grunniens | place: China: Xizang | collected 2019 | reverse complement strand
TCGGTCTGGGAGGCAGGAACGAAGACGCGAACGCCCTTAACGTTGACAACAACGCCGCCCTTATTTTCCTCAGTAACAACACCTTCAAGAACGGTGCCATTGTCAACAGCATCCTCGATGTCATTCCACATCTTAGCTGCATCAAGACGCTTCTTGGAAAGCATAGCAGTGCCTTCTACGTCGTTTACTCTGACAACAACAGCCTCAACAGTGTCGCCGACCTTAACTGCATCTTCAACCTTGATGCCGTCATCGGTAAATTCAGAAGTGGGGATGAAACCGGAATACTTGGTGCCCAGGTCAACACTGACTTCAGTGCCGGTGATAGCAACGACCACGCCGGTGACCTTATCTCCATTATATATAGGCTTCAGAGTTTCCTCCAGCATTTCATCAAAGGACAGTTCCATTTCTTCAACTTTAATTTCGTCGTTCATTTTGTTTCTTACCTCCTTAATTATCCACGCGGGTGTGGATGCCCCGGCTGTGAGCCCTACAATATTACAAGTTTTAAGCATGTCCAAGTTTAATCCCTCAGTCCTTTCAATGAACTGAACATTGCTGCAATGTTCTGAACAAATCTTGGCCAGATGGACACTATTTGCACTATGCTTTCCGCCTATAACTACCATAGCGTCACATTCCGAAGCCAGCCTGCTGGCTTCTTCCTGCCGCGTGAACGTAGCAAGACATATTGTATCAGAAACTTTTGCATTTGTACATCTTTTTTTTATGCACTCGCAACATTCGGTAAAATTACTGTGGGTCTGCGTGGTCTGGACCACTACTGTTATTGCTTTTTCCCAAGCATCGGGATTATTTTCCAGCCATTCCTCTGTTTCCACAGCATTTTCAAAGAGCACATGCTCCCCACACCATCCGCAAATCGCCTCAACCTCCGGATGATTTCGCATTCCTATTACGATGGTAAAGCGGCCTTCATCCTTAGCTCTTGAAACAATTTTGTGTATAGCCTTTACCTTTGGACAGGTTGCATCATGCACCTCTACGCCACGCCTTTCAAGCGCCTCGTATACGGTCGGTGCAACTCCATGGGCACGTATAAGAACGCTTTCACCGGGTTTTGCTTCTTCAGGGCTGTTTATAACACGCATACCTTTATCTGTAAGCATCTTTACAGCGTCAGCATTATGTATTAATTGACCAAGGCTTGCACAGCTTCCTTTTTCGGCAATCAACTTTTCTGCCATCTCCACGGAGCGACTTACGCCAAAGCAGAAGCCTGCACTCTCAGCAAGTCTTATTTCTTTCAAAATTAATCCTCCCGTGCAATAGAAAGCTCTTTTATTATCAGGTCGCACATAACCTGAAAAGTATCCTCAAAGCCAATGTTACTGGAATCAACAACAATGGCATCATCTGCTTTTTTCAGTGGAGCAACTTCCCTGTTCATATCCTGCCAATCACGAAGCTTCATATCTTCAAGAACATCTTCATAAATAGGCGATACACCCTTCTCCTGAAGTTCAAGGAAACGACGTTTGGCCCTGACTTCAACATCAGCAGTAAGATATATCTTGAGTTCTGCATCCGGCAGGACTACCGTGCCTATATCTCTGCCGTCCATTATTACATTGCTTTCACGGGCAAACTTACGCTGCATCTCCAAGAGGAAACTACGCACAGTCCCATGAGCAGACACGTCAGAAGCATACAAAGAAATCTCAGGCATACGAATAAGCTTGGAAACATCTTCACCGTTGAGGAGCATACACTGTTCTCCCGCTTCGTTGTACATCATGCTTATTTCAAGTTCAGGAAGTATTGCTTTTACTTCAGCCTCATTTTTAGGATCCAATTTTTTTCGATAGACAGCAAGACCAACAGTACGATAGATAGCACCGGTATCTACATATATAAAGCTGAAAGCAGAAGCCAACTTTTTTGCAAGAGTGCTTTTACCTGCTCCGCTGGGGCCATCAATAGCGATAGAATAAAAACCGTTCATAGTTTCACTCCTGTAAATTAAATAGAGTTTCCAGCCACAAAGCCTGTGGACCAGGCAATTTGCAGATTAAATCCGCCAGTATAAGCATCAAGGTCAAGAACCTCTCCGGCAAAGTAAAGTCCGGAAACCAACTTCGACTCCATTGTTCTTGGATTTACCTCTTTTGTACTCACGCCGCCTGCCGTAACAATCGCCTCATCAATAGGTCGGGTTCCGGAAATACTTACCGGGAAGGCCTTAAAAAGCTGTAAAAGCTTCATGCGCTGTTCATGGGTAATGTTGTTTACTTTCATTTCCCCGGGAATACCGGAGAGTTCAACCAACACAGGGATCATCGCACGTCCCGCCAAGTCTCCCAAAGAATTTCTAAATTCGCGGTTTGAATATTTCTGGAAATCCTTCAGTATGCGCGCATCAAGTTTTTTCTCATCTAGCGCCGGTTTAAGGTCAATTTCCAAGCGATATTCAGCCTGCCCCATTTTCCTCATGTGAGAACTTGCTGAAAGTACCAGGGGCCCGGAAACACCGAAATGAGTAAACAGCATTTCCCCCAGTTCTTTGAATATAAGCTTGTTGTCCTCGTAAGCCGAAAGACATACGTTCTTCAAAGAAAAGCCCTGCATTTGAGCGCAATAGTCATCATCGCTCTCAAGCGGCACCAAGGATGGACGGGTAGGGATAATAGTGTGGCCAAAGGATTTTGCAAACTTAAGCCCTGCTCCCTTGCATCCGGTAAGAGGATAAGAAAGGCCGCCTGTACATACAGCCGCAGCTCTGCAAGGAATCTCTCCCTGTTGTGTTTTAACAGCAGTTACACAGCCGTTTTCAACCACAATATCCTTCGCCGTAGTCTGTATGACCTTAACCCCTGAACGTCTGCAAAGCTGAACCAAAAGCCCTGCAACATCATTTGCGTTATCTGATACGGGAAATACACGATTTCCGCGCTCAGTTTTGAGTGGAAGCCCATGGCTTTCAAAAAAATCAATTGTATCACTTGGTGAAAGACGGTTTAAGGCACTGTATAAAAATCTCGCATCACCGGGGATATTTGACATAAATGTCTTTATATCACAGTTGTTGGTAACGTTACAACGACCTTTGCCTGTGATGCGGACCTTTCTACCCAACTGATTATTGTGGTCAAGCAAGGTAACGCTCAGACCACGTTCTGCGGCAGTATAAGCGCACATCATGCCTGCAGCTCCGCCGCCTATAACCACAAGATCTGTATATTCAAAATCCATATGTATCAATGCTCCTTGCCGGAAATGATAAGTGAAATTTCTTCCTCGGTCAAATGGCGCCACTCGCCACTTTTTAGTTCACCAAGTTCAAGACCACCTTCGCTCACACGAAGCAGTCTATTAACTTTCAAGCCCACCATCTCGCACATTTTTCTAACCTGACGGTTTCTGCCCTCATGAATGGTTATCGCAAGGACTGCACCGCCGACATAAAGTTCATACAATTCGACTTCTGCCGGACTGATTACGTACCCATCAATTTCCATGGGGCAGCGGAGATATTCCATAGCCATGCCTATATCTTCGCCAGTTACCCAAGTAAGATATGTTTTGCTCACATTATGTGAGGGATGCATGACTTTGTTTGCAAAGTCGCCATCGTTTGTCATTAAAAGAAGTCCTTCTGAGTACATATCCAAACGGCCGACCGGATAAAGTCTCTGTCCCAGTTTGCTAACCAGTTCCGTCACATTGCGTCGGCCTTTTTCATCATTAAGTGTGCAGACATATCCCTTAGGCTTATTGAGCATAATATATATCTTTTCATTAGTGGACGGAAGTAAAACACCGTCCACACGTATTTCATCAGTACTTATATCTGCTTTATCGCCAAGAGAAGCACATATTCCGTTTACACTAACACGGCCTTCAGCAAGGGCTTGTTCTGCTGCTCTTCGGGACATAAGTCCCGCGGCGGAAATAAGCTTTTGTATTCTCTCCTGCATTATATAGACACCTCCACCCATGCCTCATTCTGGCAAGGATATCCTATTACTACGCTCTCTGCATATACCAGCGGATGCGTTGAGACAACATTGTTATTTATTATAACGCAAATATTCCCTGCTGTCTCCCCCATTTTTACCGGTGCAAAAATAAAATTAGGAATTTCAGCATTAAGTTTTATTTTATCTTTTTTATTCACGAAGAAAAAAAGCTTTTTTTCAGGCCTTATTTTAACGAACTCTCTGCTCCCTGAAATGACCGGGACGAGATATTCTGCTTCATGCGTAATATCCCTTAACACATAGTTTTCATATGCATAATCATAGAGCTTGCAATGGTCATTCCAATCATCAGGAGCGGAAAGAGTAACGCAAACTAATCGAATACCGTTTCGTTCTGCACAGCTCACAAGACATCTGCCCGCAGCTGCCGTGAATCCGGTTTTTCCCGCTATGCACCCACCACACATCCCAAGCAACTTATTATGATTTCTGTAATTATGATTTTTTATTACAGTAGATTCAGTTGAACAAAGCTCACTAAAAGTTTCATTTTGCATGCAATATAGCATAAGCGTGGCCATATCTCTTGCTGTAGAGTAATGATTTCTTGCATCCAATCCATGTGGATTTACAAAGCTGGAATTATCCATTCCCAAAAACTCAGCCTTTTTATTCATAAGACTTGCAAATTTATGATTGTCACCCGCTACATAATCAGAAAGTGCCAATGCAGCATCATTTCCAGATGCCAGAAGAAGTCCAAGCAGCAGTTCTTTAACCGTATAATATTCCCCTGCCTTAAGATACATGGATGAGCCCTCAACATTACAATGCTCTGCTTTAATTTTCACTCTTTCATTAAGGCCAAGTTCCTCAATGCAGATTATTGCAGTCATAATCTTCGTAGTACTGGCTATCAGACGTTTATCGTCAGCATTCTTTTCATAAACACATCTTCCATCTTCATACATCAATACACAGGACTCCGCGCTTACCGAAACAGGGGCAACAGCATATGACCTTGAGGGTATTGCTATAAACAACGAAAGTACCAAAACAGTCGAAATAATTTTCAAATAAAAAGCACCACCCTTTATTTTTCTGGGCAGTGCTTATTATTTGCAATTGAAACAAATATATTACTTTGCGTTTTTCTGCTGCTTCTCAATGAAGGCGTCTACTCTGTCCATAACCTGCGGAACGAGATCAATTATACGATCTACAGTATTGCTGGCAGGAGGAGTAATATTTACCATTCTGACCGTACCATCCTTGATTACAAGAAATCCTATAGGATCTATTTTTACACCGGTGGCATTGCCGCCGCCGTAAGGATGGCGCTCGCCGGAATTTTTGGTGTTAAATTCAACTCCACCACCGCCAAAGCCAACACTCACTTTTGAAATAGGCACAAGTGTAATACCGTCAGGAGTATAGATAGGGTCGCCAACAACAGTGTCTACTTTGAGAATGTTTTTTACACTCTCCATAGTATTCTGCATCAGAGCACCGATAGGGTTATTATCCATTAGAGTCCATCCTTTCCTCTGTCTGTATATTTATTTCCTTATTGTTTATATCTGTAGCGGGCAATTTATCTCCCACTCTTTTTTCTTTGTAATGCCTATATTTGTTTTTCAGCAATACCACAAGGATTCCACATCCTGCAACAAAAGCAGTGTGCAAAACCTGAACAAGTCTGAGCGTTATGGTAAGTTCTGCATCAAGCAACATTTTCTCTTGAGTAAAATCAATATCCGTCCAGACATCAACTTCACCCTTCACGCTGAATGCCTTGGAACAGCAAGGGGCCAGACTACTCAGTGCTGCATTTACATAGTTGTATGTCATTGCTGTAGAATACGGATCTTTCCCCGATGCAACATAATGCAGCACAAATTTGTGAACCACAAGCTTTCCAAACTTAGACAAAGCTTTTAACGCTTTCTTTATTATTTCTAATATTTCTTCAAAGCTTAAATCAAGTTTCTTCTTAGCCTTATTGTTCCCATGAGGGCTCTTTTTCTTTTGTTCTGCTTTTGTATTATCAGAAGCTTTCTTATCATCCGCTGTTTTTTCCGTCTTGGGGAGCAGCTTATAGTGATAAAACCAAAGCTTTGCATTGAGCACAAGCTTATTATCAATATAAGCCAAATTTACACCAATAGGGATAATCAACAAAACAAGGACAGTGACAGCAACAATTGCAATGATAGAGTACGCTACAAGCGGGAGAAAAACCAAGAGCAGTATGAACGCAACAATGACTGCCGCAATAATTAATCCAAGCAATTAAATCACTCCTCGTTGGAGCTTAGCTCCCCTAATGAGATTTGATCACCGCTGATAGGGTTCTGAAGAAGCTCAATGGCATTTTTCAGTTTTTCCATACCTTCGTTTTCTCCAAGCTCCGGCAATTCAGGAAGCTCCTCCAAAGAACTAACGCCCATTGTGCGCAGGAAAACATCTGTTGTACGAAAAGCTGCCGGCCTACCCGGAACGTCGAGCCTGCCACACTCCTCTATAAGCCCACGCTCACAAAGAACACTCACTGTATAGGAACTGTCAACGCCTCTAAGCTGTTCTACATATGCACGTGTAACAGGCTGAAAGTATGCAACTATAGCCAGGGTTTCAAGCGCAGCCTGTGAAAGCATAGGAGGTTTTCTTTGTTCGAGTATTTTACCGATGTATGCAGAATACTCAGGTGCAGAGCACATTTGAAGCTTATCGTCCAGGCGCAGAATTCTTATTCCACGGTTACTTTGCACATACTCCTGCTGTAAACTGCTTGCACATTCCATAACTTCAGGTTCATTCACCCCAAGGATGAGTGAAATGCGCGCAGCCGGCACAGCTTCACCTGCTGCAAAGAGTATGGCTTCAATGGCTGAACTTAAATCATTCATAAATCACTCAACTATCTTTTCCATAATTTCATCAATATTACCGCCAACAAAACTAAGCATATAGCTTTCTTCGCTTCGGCTTATTTCTATGCTGCCCATGGAGCACAATTCAAGCACGGAAACAAAGGTTGCTACAACTTCACTTTTTGAGTGGCATCGACTGTAAAGTTCCGAGAGACTCTGAGGAGCCTGCTTTAAGCAAGTCAGCAATTCAAGACTTTTGTCTCTGATGCTGTATACCACTCTTCTGGGAATCGACTCACTCATGTCAGGCGCACTTAGCTTCCCACCACGGGAATAGATATTATATAGCGCTTTGAGCAAGTCAACAGGCTCATGGGAATATTTATATTCCTTGTCAACAGGCAAGGGCTCAGGCTGCTTGGCATAATACAACAAGCCAATTTCTGAAGCTTTTTTCAATTCCGGAACTATCTTCTGAACCGAGCTGAAAATATCTCTGCATTTGAGCTGCTCAAGAGAACTTATCAAAACTTCAAGCTCGCTTACTTCCTCATCAGTGGATAAAAGCGTTTTTGTCTTTATGTACAGCAAATGAGACGCCATCTGTACAAACTCACTTGCTACCTCCAGATCCATGCTCTGCATCTTCTCAAGATAGTCAAGATACTGCTCCAGAATGTCAGAAATGCTTATATCTCTTATCTCTATTTTGTTTTTTGAAAGCAACATAAGAATAAGACTCAAAGGACCTTCGAAATCCTGTAATTCGTCCTTATCTCTGATGACACCTTCAAGAAAAAAATTAGGATTATCCATCAATCTAAATCTTTCACAAATAAAACATAATCGCTACCAGATCACACCCCCACTGGGCAATTGTCATCATATCGTTATAAATAAGCTGCCTGACAACTGCAATGGGATATCCTAATGCACCGGTAAGCATAAGAACCATTAAAATAATTCCGCCATAAAACTCATACTGCATAAGTTTTTCATAGTGTTCATCTTTGAGCGAAGAAAAAAGCATTTTTGAGCCATCGAGTGGCGGAAAAGGTAAAAGATTAAACACCGCAAATCCAAGACTGATATATGCGGTAAGTTCTGCCAAATGAAGTATATATCCTCCTACAACACTATCTGCAAGAGGAATAAACAAGAGTCCATAAATAAAAAGGGACAAGGCAGTGATTATAATATTAGTAAGAGGGCCTGCGCACGCAACTATCGCCATCCCTCTTTTGGGATTTTTAAAATTATACATATTTATAGGCACAGGTTTTGCCCACCCTACCTGAAAGACAAGCATCATAATAAAGCCTGTAATATCCAGATGTTTAAGTGGATTTAATGTTAAACGACCAAGCCCTTTAGCTGTGTCGTCACCAAACTTCCACGCAACAAAACCATGGCTTAATTCATGCAGTGTAATACAAATCAAGGAGGCAATCAATGTCAGCATAATGTTCAGCAAATTGCTGAAATCAAAGCTTTCGATAAAAGTCTGAAAACTGCTGATACTGATTCACCTCCATATTTGATCATATTATAACAGAGCTAAAGAGATATGCAAAGCTGATATAGAAGAAATATCGAATTAGATCAACTTATTTATCTCAGCGAGCAAAAGCTCTCTTCCCTGCCCTTTTTCCGCGGAAAACGGGATAAGCACAACATCTTCCGGCAATTCAAGAGTTTCTTTTATAAGCGCAAGATTAGGCTCAATCTCGCTCTTTTTAAGCTTGTCCAGTTTGTTGGCTACAACCACCAGTTTACATCCCGTGCTCTTAAACCACTGAGCCATTGTAATGTCATCAGCGGTAGGCTTATGTCTGGAGTCTACTATCATAACACCAAGCTGAAACAGGCCCTTTGCAAAGAAATCCTCCATAAGTTTGCCCCAACGCTGGCGCTCTGACTGGGAAACTTTAGCGTAGCCATATCCAGGCAAATCTATAAGATAGAGCTTGCTGTCGATAAGGAAATAGTTTACATGTATAGTTTTTCCGGGAGACTGGCCAACTCGGGCAAAGTTTTTTCTGTTAAGCAGTCTGTTGATAACAGAGGATTTGCCGACATTGGATTTTCCTGCAAATGCGACCGCCGGAATACTGCTGTTAATAAACTGAGAAGGGGCCGCGGCAGATTTAATAAATTCTGCCTTATTAACATTTAATGTTGCCATTATTCACCTACTGTCTTACTGCATGGCGTTCTTTACCCTGAATTGCACAATTGGGCTGGATAGATGCCTCACTGTTCTTTCTTACAAGCACAGTGTCGAGTATTTCATCCACATTTTCGGCCATAACGAAATCCAAATTTTTTCGGACGGTCTGATCTATATTTTCAAGGTCTGCCTCGTTTTCTGCGGGAATAATTACAGTCTTAACACCAACTCTATATGCGGCCATAGTCTTTTCGCGCAAGCCACCGATAGCAAGCACACGACCTCTAAGCGTGACTTCGCCGGTCATGGCTACATCGCGTCGAACAGGCATTCCTGTCAGCGCAGAAATAAGAGCTACAGTAACTGTAATACCGGCAGATGGGCCATCTTTAGGAACTGCACCTTCAGGGAAATGTATATGTATATCTTTATTCTTATGGAAATCTGATTCAATTCCCAATACACCAGCACGGCTGCGTATATATGTAAGTGCAGCTTTTGCAGATTCCTGCATTACAGTACCAAGATTGCCGGTAAGCTCAAGCTTTCCGTTGCCATCCACAACCGCAACTTCAACATCAAGAACTTCACCGCCAACGGAAGTGTAAGCAAGACCGCGGACAAGACCAACCTCATCTCTTATGCGCAAGGCTTCAGGTTTGAATTTCGCTGGGCCAATAAGCTCCTGCAGTGCACCGGGCTTGATGCTGAGACTCTTATATTTTTCTTCAGCAATTCCGCACGCCGCCTTACGGCATACACCTGCTATAACCCTTTCGAGATTACGCACGCCGGATTCTCTGGTATAAGAGTTTATAAGTTCTCTGATTGCGGCATCACTCAGCTTCAGCTGATTAGACTTAAGCCCATGCTTTCTTCTCTGTTTTGGGATAAGATGATTCTTTGCAATCTGAAGCTTTTCCTCATCGGTATAGCTGGAAAGCTGAATAACTTCCATTCTATCCAACAGCGCTCTCGGAATAGTATCAAGAGAGTTTGCCGTGGTTATAAAGAAAACTTCGGAAAGGTCAAAAGGAAGCTCAAGGAAATTATCGCGGAAACTATGATTCTGCTCAGAATCCAATGCTTCAAGCAAAGCGGCGCTGGGATCACCGCGATAATCAGAAGCCAGCTTATCAATCTCATCGAGAACCATAAGAGGGTTGCAGGAACCGGACTGGATAATGCCGCTTATAATGCGTCCGGGCATAGCACCGATATAGGTTCTCCTGTGGCCGCGAATTTCAGCTTCATCGTGAACACCACCGAGAGAGATGCGAACAAGCTTGCGATTTACAGCACTTGCAACACTCTGGGCAATGCTTGTTTTACCGGTACCGGGAGGGCCAACGAGACAAATAAGTCCGCCCTTGATTTCAGGGCTGAGCTGCTTTACGGCAAGGTATTCAATAATACGTTCTTTTACTTTATCAAGTCCAAAGTGATCATCATCAAGCTTTTTACGAGCCTTGCTAAGGTTGATAGTTTCCTTAGTCTTTACTCCCCAGGGAATTTCCAGACATACATCAAGATAATTTCTGAGTACCGAGGCTTCGGAAGAGCCAAAAGGCTGCTTGGAAAGGCGGCCAAGCTCTTTAAGAATACGTTCACGTATTTCTTCAGACACGGGCAGCGCAGCAATTTTACTGCGGTAGTTTTCCATATCGTCATCCTCGCCGAGTTCAGCCTGGATGACTTTCATTTCCTCTCGCAGATAATAATCACGCTGATTTTTGTTTATAGCCTCCTGAGTTGCGTCAGTCAGCTCTTTCTCAATGCTGAGAACATTAAGTTCATGGCGGAGAAGGCGGTTTATCGCAGAAAGGCGTCGGCTGGGATAAAGTTCCTCCAGCAGAGCCTGTCTGTCTTCAAAACTAAAACGCACATTCTGGGCAATATAGTTGGAAACATATCCGGCGTTGGGATTGGCCAGCAAATTAAGAATCTGCTCATTGACCATGTCACCGTTATACTGAATATATTCTTCAAACTGATTAAGGCAACTTCTCATCAATGCTTCTTTCCTGTCGGCATTGATGCGCTCATTTTTGTCTTCAAGAGCTTCTACATGTGCACTATATCCCTTAGGGTCGCAATGCATGCTTACAGCCTTGGCCCTGTATAAGCCTTCAACCATAACACGGCATATACTTCCGCGAGGCTGACGAAGCTGCTGACGAATACGGCAAACAGTACCTACAGAATAGATTTCATCCTCCTGAGGCATATCAGCAGTAAGATCCTTCTGCGCACTGAGAAAAATCAGCTGGTCGTTTTTTAATGCTGCATTAAGAGCGCCAATAGAAGTCTGGCGCTCCACATCAAAAGTGAGCAACATACCCGGGAAAACATGAAGCCCTCTGAGCGCAAGCAAAGGCAACTTCACATATTCATAAATTTCGTCTTTCATTTAAATCTCCCTTCCGGAGTAAAACACGCGCCTTCAGTTATCTGATAAGCTCAGGGCTCTTCTCTCCCCTAACACTTTCAGCGGTAATCAATACCTTTTTAATGCTCGGATCAGAGGGAACACTGTACATAATGTCAGTCATAACCCCTTCCATAACACTACGAAGGCCACGTGCACCAATTTTCATTTCAATAGCTTTGTCTGCAATTGCTTCCAATGCCTCAGCCTCATACTCGAGTTCAACACCGTCATAGGACATAAGGGTCTTATACTGGCGGGTCATAGAGTTCTTAGGCTCGGTCAATATACGAACCAGATCATCACGGTTCAAACTTTCAAGATTTGCGATAACAGGAAGTCTGCCAATAAGTTCAGGAATAATTCCAAACTTCAGCAGGTCGTGCTGCTGTACCATACCGAAGAGTTCTCCGACATCGCGCTCAGAATTATCACCAATATCCGCGCCAAATCCCATAGACTTTCTGTTGGTACGCTTTTCTATTATTTTATCCAGGCCGTCAAATGCACCGCCGCAGATAAAAAGTATATTTGTAGTATCTACCTGTATAAACTCCTGATGAGGATGCTTGCGTCCACCCTGAGGCGGTACGTTGGCAACAGTACCTTCCAGAAGCTTAAGCATAGCCTGCTGAACACCTTCACCGGAAACATCACGGGTAATAGAGGTATTCTCGCCTTTTCTGGCTATCTTATCTATTTCATCGATATAAATGATGCCTTTTTGTGCTCTCTCAACGTCAAAATCAGCAGCCTGAAGGAGCTTTAGAAGAATATTCTCAACGTCTTCGCCAACATATCCTGCCTCAGTCAAAGTAGTAGCATCAGCAATGGCGAAGGGAACATCAAGCATTTTTGCCATGGTCTGAGCAAAAAGAGTCTTGCCGCTACCGGTGGGGCCTATGAGCAGGATATTGCTCTTCTGAAGTTCCACATCGTTTTCTTCATCTGCACGGAAGATACGCTTATAGTGATTATAAACAGCAACAGAAAGTACTTTCTTAGCCCTATCCTGACCTATAACATACTGGTCAAGATTTGCCTTGATCTGCATAGGCTTGGGAAGCTTTTCAAAATCAAAGCTGATCTCTTCGGTTTCAAATTCCTCATCCAGATTGCTGTCATCAAGAATGGTTGCGCACATATTTACGCACTCTTCACAGATATAACAGTCGTTGCCGGAAATCAACCTGTTAAACATGGTCTGAGGCTTTCCACAGAATGAGCATCTCAAGCCGTGGTTATCATCATTTCTACCCATAATTTCTCCTTTTAAGCTCTTGCCTTATAAGTTAAAACTATGGGGGAACGATTGTTCCCCCATACAAAAGATATTAACGCTTGTATATGACCTTGTCTACAATGCCATATTCCATTGCTTCTTCTGCAGTCATGAAGTAATCGCGCTCACAGTCTCTCTCCACTACCTCAACAGGCTTACCGGTATTCTCGGCAAGGATATTGTTGAGCTTGTGTTTAATTCTGAGAATGTGCTGTGCCTGAATCTGAATATCAGTGCACTGGCCCTGGCTGCCGCCGGAAGGCTGATGAATCATGATTTCTGCGTTGGGAAGAGCAATACGCTTGCCCTTGGCGCCGGAAGACAAGAGGAAGGCGCCCATAGAAGCAGCCATACCGATACAGATAGTGGAAACGTCAGGCTTGATATACTGCATTGTATCGTATATTGCAAGACCTGCAGTCACACTTCCGCCGGGGCTGTTAATGTAAAACTGGATGTCCTTATCAGGATCCTGCGCTTCAAGATAAAGAAGCTGAGCCACAACAAGACTGGCAGTAGC
>JAEIGA010011850.1_pt1 | contig 13217 bp, 8 predicted proteins | sample 9270691 | NCBI WGS metagenome assembly JAEIGA01 (sample SAMN17057246, study PRJNA624740) | gut metagenome | biome: biome; isolation source: fecal sample | host: Bos grunniens | place: China: Xizang | collected 2019 | reverse complement strand
TTAATCAGATAAATCATAATGTCGTCTCGTGTACAAATCGCGGTAGAAATCGTTGCTTTCCCTTCTTCAATCAGGGTCTGTGCATTTCCCAGCCATACGTCTGTACCATGAGAAAGCCCAGCGATACGAACCAAATCTGAAAAATATTTTGGTTTCGTATCAATCAACATCTGCATCGCAAAGTCTGTACCAAACTCTGGTACCCCAAGACATCCCAATCGACATCCACCAATATCCTCTGGTTTAATTCCCAAAGCATCTGTATTTTTAAACAGCGACATAACCTCTTGATTATCCAAAGGAATGGTCTGTGCAGACAACCCTGTCAAATCCTCCAGCATTCGAATCATGGTCGGATCATCGTGTCCCAGAATATCCAACTTCAGCAAGTTGGCATCGATGGAGTGATAGTCAAAGTGTGTGGTTACAATGTCTGTCTCTGTATCATTTGCAGGATGTTGTACAGGGGTAAAGGAGTTAATATCTTCCCCCACAGGCAATACAATGATTCCTCCAGGATGCTGTCCTGTTGTTCTACGAATGCCCGTACAACCTTCTACAATTCGATTGATTTCGCAGGTACGTTTGTGTACTCCACGTTCTTCGTAATAATTTTTTACATATCCAAAAGCTGTCTTATCCGCTAGTGTACCAATAGTACCCGCACGGAACGTCTGACCAGCTCCGAAAATAACTTCCGTATATTTATGCGCCTTACTCCGATATTCTCCGGAGAAGTTTAAGTCAATATCTGGCTCCTTATTTCCCTTAAATCCAAGGAAGGTTTCAAACGGAATATCAAATCCTTCTTTTACCAAAGGCTCTCCACAATTTGGACAAACTGCATCTGGCATATCACACCCTGCCATCCCCGAAAACGCCTTAACCTCTGGAGACTCAAAATCATAATAATGGCATTTCTTACATATATAATGTGGACTCAACGGATTTACCTCTGTGATACCAGACATAGTTGCCGCCAAAGAAGAACCAACCGAACCACGAGAACCAACCAAGTAACCGTCTTCATTCGACTTCCACACCAGTTTCTGTGCAATGATGTACATAACGGCATATCCGTTGGAAATAATAGAGTTTAACTCTCTCTCCAAACGTGCTCTTACAATCTCTGGCAGATTTTCACCGTAAATCTCGTGTGCACGATTGTAGCAAATCTCTCGCAAAGTCGTATCGGAATTTTCAATAACAGGAGGGAATTTTCCTGCTCGAATTGGACAAACCCTGTCACACATATCCGCAATCTTATTGGTATTGGTGATAACTACTTCCTCCGCCTTTTCACGCCCCAGATATTCAAATTCCTTTAACATCTCTTCCGTCGTTCTCAAGTAAAGCGGTGCCTGGTCATCTGCATCTGCAAATCCCTTACCCGTCATAATAATACGACGATAAATCTCATCCTGTGGGTCAATAAAATGTACGTCACAAGTGGCCACAACTGGTTTGTTAAACTGCTCACCTAACTTCACTACCTTGCGGTTAATATTTCTCAAATCTTCCTCGTCTTTGATGTCTTCCTTATCCTCATCGCGAACCATAAACATGTTGTTGCCAATCGGCTGAATCTCCAGATAGTCATAAAACTCAACCAATCTTGCAAGCTCCGTCTCAGGCTCATTTCCAATGATTGCTTGAATTACCTCGCCCGCCTCACAGGCAGAACCAATAATCAGACCTTCTTTGTATTTCAAATACAAACTTTTTGGAATTCTCGGACGGCGATGATAATATTCCAAATGAGAGTGCGAAATCAGACGATATAAATTCACACGACCAATTTCGCTCGTTGCCAAAATAACAGCGTGATAAGTATTCAACTTCTTCACGTTCTCTTCGGACAACATTCCCTGTTCATTGAGCTGGTCAAGGTTCAAAATATCTCTCTCCTTGCACATCTCTACAAATTTCACAAAAATATTTGCCGTACACTCTGCATCATCTACCGCACGATGATGGCTAAGCAGTGGAACATTCAGTGCCTTCGCAACCGTATCCAATTTGAAACGATTCAAACCAGGCAATAACATTCTTGCCATACCAACGGTATCTACGGAAGTAAATTCCTTCTCAATACCCAAACGTTTGCAATTTTCATTAATAAAACTCATATCAAATCCAGCATTGTGGGCAACCATAATGGCATCCTTGGAAAATTCCAAAAACTTTGGCAGTACTGTCTCAATTGTTTCTGCCTCCACCACCATACTGTCATTGATGTGGGTCAACTGTTCAATCTTAAACGGAATTGGTACCTGTGGATTCACAAACGTAGAAAAACGATCCACAATCTGTCCTTGTTCTACTCGCACCGCACCAATTTCAATAATTCGGTTGGAAATCGGACTAAAACCAGTGGTTTCAATATCGAAAACAACAAAATTGTCGTCCATACTTTGTCCCTTGCTTCCTGTAACCATGCCTTTTAGGTCATCTACCAAGTACCCTTCCACTCCGTAAATTACCTTAAATGGAGGAAATACTTTCTTCAGTTCATCTTTTGTCGCATCTGGATGGTCCTTCTGATATTCTTTTCTAAAATCAGAAACGATATCATCGTAGGCGTGATTTGCCTCTGGGAATGCCTGCACCACTCCATGGTCGGTAATCGCAATCGCAGGATGTCCCCATTTATACGCACGTTTTACCAAAGTCTTCGCATCGGTAACCGCATCCATATCACTCATCTTCGAGTGACAATGCAATTCCACACGTTTCTCTGGATGGTTGTCCATTCTTGGCACTGTAAAATCAGAAATTTTCTTGATACCAAAAATCGAACCAATCGTCACTTCATGGTCAAATTTATCAATCGTAGACACACCCTTTAATTTCAGGAACGCACCTTTTTTGATTGCCCCTGCAATTTCAGGCACCTGCTCATTTTTCAAGAACAATTTCACAGAAATCGTATCCGTAAAGTCCGTAATATAGAAAATGAAAATCGTCTTCTCATTTCGAATTTCCTTCGTTTCTACTTCCGTTACCTTACCACGAACCGTCACTTCACCCATCGCATTTTCAATACCATCAATACTGACTGCTTCGTTATCAAAATCTTTTCCATAAATCACATCTGGATTTTCGGACATTTTGAGTGGACGATTACTAAATCCACCTTGGAATTTTTCCTTTCCAGATGATTTTGTATCCCCTGCCACTTTAACCTTTTTATCTTTTTCATTTTTGCCTTTTTCAGCTTTTTCCTTAGAAACCTTATCTTTAGAAATCTTATCTTTAGAAACCTTATCATTCGTAGCAGATTTTTCTGTTTTTTCAGTCGATTTTGTTTCCGTAGTTTTCGTATTTTCCTTGGCGTCTATCATTTCCATCGTCATATATTCTGCAGAAGCACTTGCTGCATCTGTCTGTGGACCAAACACTTCACTTTGTGGCACCTGTTCTTCGAACAAATCCCCATGCCCATACTTCGCGATATATTTACGCCCAACTTTAGAATTAACCCAAATCTGCTTCGCTTCCTGCATGATACGCAATTCGCTATTTTTTCTACTTCTACTTTCCACAGGAGCTCGATAACTTGTATGTACCTTCAAGTTAAATCCACATCGCTCACAGAAAATCTTCTCCAAAATTCGAACCAGTTCCCCTTCACGTTCTCTCGCAATCACTGTATCAATAAAATCTAACTCCATTGTCTCTGGGTCCATAAATGCAATATGCGCTGTCGCGAACATATTAAATTCCAGATAACTGTACTCTTTTAATTCCAACAAAATGCTATCCTTATAGACATCCAGAAAATTCTGCGGATTATACAAACGTGATAATTCATATTTTTCCATAATCTTTACTTTCAGATTTGCATTCGCGAAAAACTGCTCCGCAATTGCCTGTTCCAAATAGTAAATATCCTGTTTGTGAATCCACTGATTACAAATAATATATACACGAAGAAGGTCCCTGTTTGGGCTTACTGCTACTTTCTGGATTCTCACAATCTCTAAGAGCGCTTCCAAATCTTTTTTTACTTTTAATTGTGGAAATACATCCAAAAATTTTTTTTCGTTCATTTATTCTCTCCATTTTTTATGCTACCCATGGGGGTACAAAAGCGGTAATTATATCTCAATAATTACCGCTTAATCTTATTTATTCTCGTTCCAGTTTAACAATTCTTCTCGAAGCACCTCAAGAAGTTCACTCTCTGGAACTTTCTTCACAATCTCACCTTTTTTAATCAAAAGCCCAACACCTTTTCCACCAGCAATTCCGATGTCAGCCTCTTTTGCTTCCCCTGGTCCATTTACCACACAGCCCATAACAGCCACTTTAATGTCCAGTGGAATATCCTGCACCATAGTTTCTACTTTATTTGCAAGACCAATCAAATCAATCTGCGTTCTTCCACAAGTTGGACAAGAGACTACTTCAATTCCACCTTGGCGAAGTCCCAATGTCTTTAAAATACGTTTTGCAGACTTAATTTCTTCTAATGGGTCGCCTGTCAGAGAAACACGAATCGTATCACCAATTCCCTGATACAAAATAATACCAAGGCCAACCGCAGATTTAATATTTCCTGAGAACAAGGTTCCTGCTTCTGTAATACCTACATGCAAAGGATAATTTGTCTTCTTCGCAATCAACTCATGTGCTTTTGCACACATCATAACATCTGAAGACTTAATACTGATCACAAGATTGTCATATCCAAGTTCCTCAATAATGCGAACTTTATCCAATGCACTTTCTACAATCCCTTCCGCAGTAACACCGTTATATTTTTCAACCAATTCCTTTTCCAAAGAACCACTATTTACGCCCACGCGGATTGGAATATTTCGTTCCTTTGCCACATCCACAACAGCCTGAATACGTTCAATACTTCCAATATTTCCTGGATTAATACGAATCTTATCCGCCCCGTTTTCCATCGCTGCAATCGCCAGTTTGTAATCAAAATGAATATCAGCCACCAATGGAATGTGAATCTGATTCTTAATTTCTTTTAAAGCAAGCGCAGCCTCCATCGTAGGTACCGCACAACGAATAATTTCACATCCTGCTGCCTCTAAAGCCAAAATCTGTGCAACGGTACTTTCTACATCTTCTGTTTTTGTATTTGTCATAGACTGAATCAGAATAGGATTTCCCCCGCCAATCACGCGGTTACCAATTTGAATTGTCTTTGTATTTGTTCTGTACATACGTATCCATTCCTTTCTCCAAACGTGTATTCACACAAATCTACTTAAAATCTACTTACGAAGTTCCAACAATTTCACTTTCAATTCATTTTCCATCTTCTGAAGTTCCGCTTCTGCCATGCGACGTTTTTCACGTCCTTCGGTCTGAATCTGCATTACTTCATCTAAAGTAGAAATTAAGGTCGCATTGGTATGCTGCAATGTTTCCAAATCCACAATACCTCTTTCAGATTCTTTTGCGCTCTCAAGCGTAGCCATTTTAAGCACTTCTGCATTCTTTCGAAGCAGTTCATTGGTCATATCGGTAACCTGACGCTGTGCTTTCGCTGCCTGATTAGCATGTTCCACACCCAACGCCAAAACCAACTGACTTTTCCACAAAGGAATCGTGTTAACCACCGTAGACTGGATTTTTTCCACCATCATTGTGTTACTGTTTTGTACCAGACGAATCTGTGGAGCAGTCTGAATCGACACCATTCTTGTCAATTCCAAATCATGAATCTTCTTCTCAAAGCGAGTACACATCGCGTCAAAATCCTTTGCAGCCTGTGCATCTTCTGGAAGATTCGATAATTGTGCTTTCTGAACCAACGCTGGCAATTCCTGTTCCCTAGCCTCTTTTAATTTCATCTTTCCTGCAAGAATATACATGGAAAGTTCCTTAAAATATGCCAGGTTCTGTTCATACATATTGTCCAAAATCGCAATATCCTTCAAAAGCTGAACCTGGTGTCCCTCTAACACCTCACAAATATTTTCTACCTGCACTTCTGCTTTTTCATATTTGCCCTTCATATTGCTGATTTTATTTTCTGCTTTTCGAAAGAAAGAGAAAAATCCCTTCTCTTCTTCCTCTACATCACACTTTCTCAAAGTTGTAACAACATTCGTCAGCATATCTCCAACTTCGCCCAAATCCTTTGCGCGTACATTCTGCAAAGCAGCCTCAGAGAAATCTGCGATTTTCTTCTGTGTTCCAATACCATACTGCAAAACGCCATTGGTATTGCGGATATCAATCTGTTTGGCAAATGCCTCTACCATTTTTCTTTCTTCTGGTGAGAGTACCTCTTCTGTCATCTGCTGTTTTACTTCCTGAACAATCATCTCTTCCTTCTTTATTTCTTCCTTCTTTGGTTCTGGATCCCCACCAAACACCAAAACAGGAGTTGTTACATTACTAAATCCATTATCCATACACATCGCCCCTTACTATCAAAATTGCTTCCTAAAATTCCTACTACTTTATTTCAAAATCTCTTTTTGTTAATCCTTCTTGTGCCAACATGGTATTCAACGCAGAGATATCCGATGAAATATCCAATGCTCTGGTATCAAAAAAGCTATTGAGCAGATTTTCAAACGCCAGATTAATCGTATCTAACGTATCTTCAATTTCCTTCTTGGTTTTTGTCATACTGTCACTAGAAATCGGTTCTTGTTCCAAATCCAAGTACGCCTGTACCAATTTCTTTGTCGTAGGCAAATAATAATTCATAAACCTACGCAAATCTCCTGCCAATTCTGGTTTTGCCTCAACTTCTGCAAAAATTCTGGTAATAATCAATTCCAAACGATCCAATTTCATAGAAATCACTTCACCAGGAAGCTTATCATTGCAATCTTTAATAAATGAAATATACGATTTTCCTTCTTCCAAAATAGTTCTGCAAGCTTCTGGCAACTGTTCCAATTTGGCTTGCTCTGCCTGTTGAAGCAGTTCACGTTCTCTCGCCTGTTGTTCTACCTCAAGATACTGCTTGTACATGTCATCCGTTACAATCAAACAGGTCTCTTTCTGGTCTAAATGCCCTTGCAAAAACAATTTCTGCTCAATCATACGTCTCAAATCTTTTACAATTGTCGTCTTCTTTCGATTCGTTCGAACCTCTAATTCCTCAATGGCACAATATCCTCGATTTCCAACAATTCGAACATACTCTTGAAAGCGCTTCACAAACTGCCAACGATGCATCCCTGTAAGCCCAAAAGCAACACTTCCACCCAAAAGGGCACTGAATACAACCATCGCTAAGAGATTCCCCATTACTTTCAATAAGAACATAATAGCCACAGGAGCAAATCCAAAACCCAATAACATCTTAAAAAATCCAGCGACTTTACCCTTTGGACGTTTAACATATAACGTGATAGCAGTATTTCTACGAACTTCTGGTCGAACATTATAATTGGTCTGTACTGTTGACTTCCACTGACTTTGCTCATAATAACTTTTCTTTGATTTCGAAGTTGTATTTGTTTTTGAAACGGTCCTAGATGTACTATTCCCCAAAAAACTATCCAGAAAATCATCTTTGATATTGCGAATTTCATCTGCCGTAACATTCACCACATCTTTTACCTTATCACTCAATTCATGATAATCTCCTGTATGAATCGCTTTTTGTACTACCTCCAAAAACTCATTTCCTTTATTCTTTGAATTATTTTCTTGCATTCGCCCTCCATAGAGAGTCAACTTATTTTTTCACTCTCTCGTATTTTACAAAAGAAAACTCCAAGTCAAAATAGGTCTGTTCTTCGCTTTCACCTGTAATTTCCCAATCATCCATCGCATCCAGATTTGGGAAATAAGTATCTGCTTCAAAACCATAGTCAATCTTGGTTACATGAGCTACATTACAATATGGAAGCATCTGTTCATATACGGTGCCGCCTCCGATAATATAAATCTGCTCATCCTCATATTTTTTCAATTCTTCCAACAATTCTGGAATATCATGTACAACCGTAGCTCCTTTTACCGAAAAAGAACGGTCTCTTGTCAAAATAATATTGGTTCTTTTCTGCAAAGGAAGCCCATTTGGAAATGTTTCCAATGTTTTTCTTCCCAATACCACAACTTTTCCCATTGTCTGCTGACGGAAAAATTTCATATCTGATGGGATACTTACCAATAATTTATTATTACTTCCAATTCCCCAGTTTTTATCAACTGCAACAATCAAATTCATCTTTATTACTCCTCTATCATCTACATTTTGGGCTACTCAATCACTTATCCTAAACAGCAATCGGAATATTTTTAATCTGTGGACCTGCCACATAATTTTCTACAATCACATCATCTATCGTAAAATCATAGAAATTTTTAATTTCAGGATTTAATTTCACGATTGGCGCATTATACGTTGGGCGTGAAATCAACTCTTTTACCAATGGAATATGTCTGTCATAAATGTGAGCATCTGCAATCACATGTACCAATTCTCCAGCTTTCATATCAGAAACCTGAGCAAACATCATCAAAAGCAACGCATACTGGCAAACATTCCAATTGTTTGCAGCCAAAACGTCCTGAGAACGCTGATTTAAAATCGCATTCAATGTCAGCTTGTCACTATCTTTTTCTTTTGTCACATTAAATGTCATAGAATATGCACATGGATACAGATTCATCTCATGCAAATCCTGATGCACATAAATATTTGTCATAATTCTACGGCTATAAGGATTGTGTTTTAAATCATACAATACACGATCCACCTGGTCCATCATACCTTCTTTGTACTGATGTTTTACACTCATCTGATATCCATAAGCCTTACCGATAGAACCAGTCTCATCAGCCCAGCTATCCCAGATATGACTATGCAAATCGTGAATATTATTGGATTTCTGCTGCCAAATCCACAAAATTTCATCAAAAGCCTTCTTAATCGCAGTTTTTCTCAGCGTAATCGCTGGAAACTCCTTTGACAAGTCATAACGATTCACCACACCAAATTTTTTAATCGTATAAGCACTCTCCCCAGTATCCTCCCAAGTAGGACGAACCTTCTCACCTTCGGTACTCAAACCATTATCAATAATATCTCGACACATCTCAATAAATACTTTATCTGCGTAACTCATTCCATCTTCCTCCATCTTTCGGCATTTTCAATTAAAACAAAACATAGTCATTCTAAATATACAACCGAAACAACTTCTATTTTCTTATTATAATATAGCCATAATTCTAATTCAATATCGTTTCAAAATAAAATAGCCTTATCACCATTAGATAGAAACAAAGCACCTGCAATAAATACAGATGCTCTATCCTTTTACAACGTTTTTTCGATTTTTTCTGTAGCCTTTTCTTCTTCCACTACAATTTCTTCGGTTTCTGCCTCCAAAGTCAGTTCTTCTTCCTTCGTTTCTAAAATCTCAGTTTCTTCAACTTTCACTTTTGCCACCTGTGGCAGTCTTCCATACGTTCCAGTCATCCAACGAAGTTTCTGAACTACTTCCTCCGAAAATTCTCCAGCAAGCATTCTCCACTTCCAATTTCCCTGCGTTGTAGAAGGATGATTGATACGCCCATCATTTCCACAACAAAGCAAATCGCCCATCGGAATTACGGTCAAATCGGCAACACTTCCCATCGCTGCACGAATAAAATCCCAGGCAACCTTTTCTTCCTTATGGTCAAAATTATTCAAATAAGACTGCACAAAATGTTTCACTTTCTTTGTAAGCAGAGAATACCATGAATTTGTCGTATCATTATCATGTGTTCCCGTATAAACCACACAATTTTTCTTATGATTATGAGGCAAATACATATTATCTGCACCAGAATCAAAAGCAAACTGCAATACTTTCATACCTGGATAACCCGTTTCATCCATCAAATCAAACACCTTTTGGTCTAGTGTTCCCAAATCCTCTGCAATCACATCCACCTGACCAAGTTCTTTCTCAATCGTCTGAAACAGCGCAATTCCAGGTCCCGTCATCCACGTTCCATTCATAGCAGTTTCTTCATCCGCTGGAATAGAATAATATTCTGCAAATGCTCTAAAATGGTCGATACGAACCGTATCATACAACTCAAAACTACGTTTCATACGACGAACCCACCATTCATAACCCATCTCCTTATGATACACCCAATCATACAATGGATTTCCCCACAACTGTCCTGTCTTGGAAAATGCATCTGGTGGACATCCTGCAACCGCCGTAGGCAGACAATCTTCATCCACCTGGAAAAGTTTTGGATTTGACCATGCATCCGCACTATCCAATGATACATAAATTGGCAAATCCCCAATAATCTTCACGCCCTTTTCATTGGCATATGCCTTTATCACTTTCCACTGCTTATCAAACTCATACTGAATAAAACTATAGAACAAAATTTCTTCTTTCAGTTCCTCTTTTTTCTCTGCCAGAACCTTCTGATCTCTCGCTCTTAGTTTTTCTTCCCATTTGGTCCAGACTACATCCTTCTGACTTTTCTTAATGGCCATAAATAAACCGTAATCTTCTAGCCATTCCTTTTCCTGTTCACAAAACTGAAGAAATGCTTCCATCTCCTCTGGTTTCGCCTTTTTCATAAAACGCACAAAGGCTTTACGCAATACAAGATATCTTGCATTATAAATCGCACCATAATCAACAAATCTTGCATTATCTCCCCAATTATAATACTCACATTCTTCTTTTTTTAAGAAACCTTCCTCTATCAAAGTCTCCAAGTCAATAAAATATGGATTGCCCGCGAACGTAGAAAAAGGCTGATAAGGAGAATCTCCATATCCTGTTGGTCCTAAAGGCAACACCTGCCACTTAGACTGTCCCGCACGCACCAATTTATCAATAAACTTGAGTGCATCTTTCGAAAAACATCCAATTCCATACTTTGAAGGCAAAGAAGAAATTGGAAGCAATACACCACTTGCTCTCATAAAAAATCCTCCGATACAATATAAAATACACTTTTGTCTGATAGCATACCACAGAATTGAAATCTTTTCAAGCAAATCCCAACGTCACACTCGCTCCAAGCTTAGCAGTATATAAAATTTGAAAATTTCCAAAAAAAGTGGTTGACAAATAATTTATTTTGAATTATAATTCATTTCGTTGTGAGGGGTTCCTCGGAAACAACATGTGGGCTTAGCTCAGCTGGATAGAGCGTTTGGCTACGGACCAAAAGGTCGGGAGTTCGAATCTTCTAGCCCACGCTTAAGGGTATCTGCGAAAGCAGATGCCCTTTTTTATTTATGAATACAAGAAAAAACAGGAATGTAATATGCACTACATTCCTGCTATTTCTACCTGCTATAATAATATTTTTCCAATCCTACTCTGCAATATACAACACACCTAAAGTACCAGGTCCACAATGGCTAGAAATAACCCCGCCAGCTCTTGTCTCAAGAATCTCATTAAATACATGTAATTCTTCTAAATAAGCACGAACAGAAGAAACCACTTTTTCATCACATCCAGAATGAGTAATAAATACGCGACTAGAATCCGCTTTTTTCAACTCTTCTTCCATGTCTTTTACGTAATTCATCACAACACTACTCATTTTACCACGATACTTTTTGCTAGCATCCATCTTACCTGCCACAACTTCGATTTTAGGATGCAATTTTAAAACGCCACCAGCAAGTGCAGCAACTCCGCTACATCTTCCTCCTCGATGCAAATAAGTCAATGTATCCACAACGAAGCTTGCACGAACTTTTCCTTTTTTTGCTTCAATCACTTCCAAAATTTCGTTTACACTTTTTCCTTCTTTTGCAAGAGTCGCAGCTAAAAGTACCTGTAACCCAATTCCAGTAGACAAATTGGCAGAATCCACAACATGTACCAAATCTTCAGCTTCTAACTCTTCGGCAGCCAATCTCATAACATTAATCGTTGTGGACATACCAGAAGCAATCGTAAAACAGATAATTTCCTGTTTCTGTTCCACAAAAGGTTTCATTACTTCCATTGCTGTATCCAAAGAACAAGCAGAAGTTTTTGGTGTCGCTCCATTTGCATCAGACCATTTAAAAATTTCATCTGGAGTAACTCCGAAACCATCCTCATATTCATCATCCCCCAATAAAATATGCAATGGGATAATAGAAATATCATACTTCTGAATCAACTCTTTTGATAAGTCACATGTACTGTCTGCAATAATCTTAACCATTTTTTTGTCCTCCTACTTTTTCTTAAAAAATTTCAAAACTGCACGACGCAATCCTTTTTTTATCTGACAGGTTTTATCCTGACAATTCCAACACTGTAATTTTTGATTAGAACCATACCAAAATCGCTCTGGATACTTCGTATAAATAATTTCCCAACGTATCAATACAATACAGGAAGTAAAAAACAAACTCCAACTAAAGAAATTACGGATAAATAACATTGGAGTAAACATCATAAAATGTCCCCATTCATAAATTCTACAATTTACACAGCATTTATTCTTCATAATATGCGATTGGAAAGGACAATAAAATAAAATACAGATATAATCGCACAGAAAATAAAATACGGTAAGCATCAACAAATCCGCTTCCTGAATCACTTTAAAAACATATAACGCCCCAAAAATACTGTTAAACAAAAGCCAAACTAACATTACCATCCATGCTTTTGCATTCATATCTTTTACAAAACGATACAATTCCAATTCGGAATAGTTTTTGATTTCTTGATACTCTTTTTTTTCAGATTTCTTCAATGCCATCGTTACCAAACGTTCCACTGGAAAAATATGTTTCAACATCATTCCCATAAAGATTAGCCACAGAACATGAATTGGCGTTATGCCTAGTCCCATTGGCTGCGTTATAAAATCAACCAGCCACTCCTTATGTGTAATATACACCAAAAAGGTAGCTAAAAATATAGCAATCCTTATAAGCAATTTAATTAAATAAAGTTTTAACATTGAAGTTTTGATGATTTTCATAAGATTCTTCTTCCTTGTATTACTACTTTTCTATCCTTAAGATTTAATTATAGCAGATTTTAAGAAAAAAGAAAGAATTTCAGAGAATTAAAATATAAAGAATTGATAAACTGCAAATAGTTAGAACTATTTGCAGGCACAAAAAAAGCACTTCATATCGAAGTGCTTTTTTGACGTGGGCTAGAAGATTCGAACTCCCGACCTTTTGGTCCGTAGCCAAACGCTCTATCCAGCTGAGCTAAGCCCACATACTGCCGCAGACCGGAATCGAACCGGTACGGGTATCGCTACCCACGGGATTTTAAGTC
>JAEIGA010011849.1_pt1 | contig 13218 bp, 7 predicted proteins | sample 9270691 | NCBI WGS metagenome assembly JAEIGA01 (sample SAMN17057246, study PRJNA624740) | gut metagenome | biome: biome; isolation source: fecal sample | host: Bos grunniens | place: China: Xizang | collected 2019 | reverse complement strand
TTATTTTTATCTGCCATCCGTCTTCCCTCCTTCCCATCTATCGCATATGCCTCTCAGATTGCATGTACTGCAACTATAGCTGTTTCTAGGATATATTAACTCATGTTCTATACAAGTCCCTACAGTGTCTAATATAGACAATAAACGTTTGTAATGGCTACTAAATCTTAAAGTATCTTTTTCTTGTCCTGTTTTTAGATTATAATAAGTAGTAACGTGTTGAACTCCTGGAATCAATTCGTTTAATGCATAAGAATCGATTGTATGTTTTAAATTCATATCCATTACATACGACTCTGGAAGTTTATCAGAAAAACTTATAATTAGTGTCTGATAAAAATCTCCTTGTTTAATTATAGGGTCGAGATACCCCTGCAAAGAGTGTTTGCAAGAATTTGATTCTATTTTATAAGTCATCTCTGTATCCAATACTGTTATATTTGGATTAGTTAATAACTCAACTAATCTATATAAACAACCCCATCCTTGGATTGTTTGTTTTGGAGTTATAATATGCTGATTCATTAAGCATACGTTGTCCCATTTCTTTTTAATGTATTTTTCATGATTAAAGTCGCCAAGTAAAGGAATAGCGCCTACTCTATTTATATATTCATTAGCAACGTCATGAATCAATGAATTATAAGTGTCTCGTTTTAGTGAATGTCCTTTTGATTCTATCTGATAATATAAAGGACATCTAATATAATTTAAAAAATCCTTTTCAGATAATTGCATTAGAAAGGTCCTCCGCTTCTTCTATTAGAATTATAAAAAAGGTCTAATGCATCTATTGTTTCTCTTCTAGTCAAATCTCCATAACTTACAGGTCTAGTTTCTTCATCTAATTGTCTTAGTGTTCTTCTAAATAATGATGTTTCATCTTGTAAACTAACTGGTCTACCAAAGCTTCCAGCAAAGAAGTCGCCATCTTCATCTTGATTATTTTCAAGTTCGTCAAAAGGAAAAAACACATTGTCATGAAGATTTTCTATAATAGCTCCATGTATTGAGTATAAATAATCATATGCGTCTTCTGTCATCTTGACTTCTATTATATATCTTAATGAGAAGAAGCCACTTCCTACTCTATCTACTTTTCCTTTTATTTCTTCTGGATTATGAACCAGTTCTGTTTTTATCTTTTTATATAATGCTTCTAATTCTTCTTTGTCTTGATCTCTAAGACAACAAGCATTTATTTTTATTTCTTTATTTAAAGGTTTATTTGGAATTATATCAAAAATGTCTCTCATCATTTTCACTCCTTATTATATTTATACTTATAATATATCTGATGATAATCGACTAAGAGATATATTACCTATTATTTTTTCTTTATTTGTGTGCGTTTTAAAAAAATAAATATATATTATCAGTATAAATATAAAAAAGACGGAGGATAATATATGAACAATCTATTAGTTACAGGAACTACTGATTTTAATGGTTATGTTTTACCTATAATATGCGGTGGATTTGGAGCGGAAGAAAAAGCTATGACAGATAAATACATAGCGCAAATACACGATATTACAGCAAGAGACGTTAGAAAGACTATTAATAGAAATAAAGATAGATTCAGACTAGGAATAGACTATATAGATTTAAGAACTTTATCTAGCGACGTACTAACTTCTTTAGGATATTCTGATAAGGAAATGGCGAATGCTTCTAACTTATTCTTATTTAGTGAAAGAGGATATATCAAATTAGTATCTGGTATGAATAATACAAATACTAAAAAGTGGGAAGTAATGGACGCGTTCATAGATAGCTATTATAACATGAAGGAAATCATTTTAATAGAAAATATTAATTATGATAGAAATCATGTTAGAAGATATATTAAAGGGTTGGAAAGAGATCAAGTGTTAACAGAACTTGATAATTATATAGAATATCAAACTTATAGGAATGCAGACGAAAGACTTACTAGCTTAAAACATAGTATAGCAATATTAAAGGAAATAATAACTTCATTAAGTCCTAATGCTATTACAGATATGGCTTATCATACTATATTCAACAATGCTTTATTAAGATATACTGAACAAGCATGGAAGCTGCAAGTTAAAATGCAAGCTGGAAGATTGGCATGGAAAACAACTGAGAACAATGAATTGAGAGAAGAGTTAAGAAGAACTCAATTAACGTTATCTGAAACTCAACAATTATTATTGGATATACCTAATTATACTTCTATTATACAAGATGATGAAGATGATTTAAATTGGCAAATAGTTACTATCCATCCTTTCTCAGTAAACAATCAAAGAAGTTTTAAAGGTGGTAGAATAGTAAATAGTCCTGAATACAATCAATGGAAACATGACGCTGATATAGCATTTAGAAATAGCAGTATACAATCTCTTGAAGAGATGGGTGTAGATCCTACTAAACCAATGAGAATAACTTTTAGATTCTGCGTTAAGGATAAACGTTTTGATACAGATAATCTTGTTAAATCAGCTTTAGATAGGGTAGCTGCTTACTACGAATTAGGAACAGACAACAATTTTGTTTCAGTAGATTCATCAAAATACTTAGACACTGTTGATTGCTTTGAACACGGCGAAATTAGATTTGCTATTAGAAATTTAACTCATAATGAAATCAATTCTTTATTATTTGATCCTATAGCAAATGATAATACATTAACTGTATATTAAAAGGAGGCAAAAGCCTCCTTATTTTTTTTTATATAAAATTACTTACTAATCCTTGAATAGACACGCCTATTGAATGTGATCCTATTTCATATCTATCTTCTATAGACTGTTTGATATCTGATGTTATCCAGAATCCAGGAGTACCTGTTCTTTCTATAGATACATTAGAAGTCATTATTCCTAAACCTCTTAGTTCTGCGCCTAGATTTAAGAATGTAGTTATTCCTCCACGTCCTTGATCATAATTTTCTATATCAGGAGCAAGAGTATATGAAGCTTTTGCTTTCTCTGAATCATAGAATCCAAAGTCTGCTAATAACATACCTTCATTTTCTATCGTTTTCATTTGTACATATTTAAGATTGACATTAGGCTTCCATCCTCTCCATGCAAAACTAGGAAGCTTATGTGATTTAAAATATTTCATATTACTATCTACATCAGATAAATCCATTCCCCAAGCCAATTGTAAAGGTCGTTTCATGTAATCAGGAAGATAAGATAGTATTTTCTTTTGCTCTGATTTATCTGTTACATCCATAAAACTTTGGAAATAATCCTTATATTGATCAGGAACTGCTGCTAGTATTTCATCTTTAGTAGCTGTTTCTGATAAACCATATATAGTAGATTCCATAGCTTTTTTATATGCTACGGCAGATTTAGTATATTTTCCGCCCTTAAACATATTGTTCCCTGCGTCTTTTAATCCTGATATCTTTTTATCTATTTCAGCAACTTTAGCTTGATAGCTAGGACTGTTTTCATTATGCTTGTCTAACAGGTCTCTTTTTTCTTTTTCTAATTTAGAAATTTTCTTTTTGTTTTTATCTAATTGATTAAATACATCTTTTATATTTGATCCTTCAAATAACGCAGCTTTTCTTGCGGCATCTTCATATAAACCTTTATACTTAATATATTCTAATCTATCAAAGTATTCATTCATTTCATTTATCTTTTGATATTTCTTAGGCATATGTTTACCAAACATTCTATCTTTATTAAAGTCTGCGTTCTTTAATGCAGACACACCTAAACCAACAGCTGCTCCTATAATTCCTGCCTTCTTCCAGTTCAAGTCTGTTGCTAAATCTCTAATTATTTTATTAGAAGATTTTTTGAGAACTTGTTCAGCAAACTCTCCGATTTCAAGTGAATTGTAGATGTCTATAGCAGCTGCCCCAAATGATGCAGCAGCCATTAAAGGATTGTCGGCATTTTGATATGCCCAGTATAAATTCCCAAAATTATGACCCATCTTTGCGCCTCTACTAAATGCTCCTAGAGGTTGAGAGCCGTCGCCGCTTCTACCATTACCTAATCTTAAAAGCCATGACGTAGTACCACCCATCATAGCCATAGGATCAAGAGTAGCTAATACTGCACCAGATGCAAACTTCTTGGCTTTATTGCCTAATCCAGTTTGATTCATATTTAAAACTTTATTAAAGTGGAACTTACCATAGCCCACAGCCAAAGCTCTTTGGAGAATATTTTGTCCTGCAACTTCATTAAACATAGGTTTAATAAATCCTTCTATAGGATGATCCCATGTTTGGAAGTTGGCACCATTAACTTGTTCAGAAACAAATGACTCTAAAGCTGTTTCTATGTGTAAGAACTTGTTATGAATAATAGGTATTCTAGCATGCGCTATAGCTTCTTGTATAGCGCCCCATACTTCTTGAGACGCAGATATAGTTGCTATTTTACCTATAGCAGAAGTATCTGTTATATCTCTATCGGCAACTCCCATATCTATAAGTTTCTTATTGACATTTTCAGTTCCAGAGAATATAGCAGCATTTCTAATAACGCCTTTCTCTAAATCATTTATAGCATCATCTGTAGTTTTATAACTTATTTTTTGACCAGGCGCAATTAGATCGTTTAATTCTCCTGCGTAGTTCTCATTAAATTCTATACCCGCAAGTTTTAATACCTTATTAGAAACTAATACAACAGATCCATCTTGTCTTATTTCTTTAATTACATCTGTTTCATATTTTGTGTTTGTTTTAAAATATTGATATTCATAGAATTCATGATTACCAGACATACGTTTTTTACGAGCTTCTATTTCTTTCATTTCTTGTTGAAGCTCAGGATCTTTGACTGTATGCTTAGCTATGTTTCTCCATATTTTATACTCTTCACTGTTAGGAGCAACATCTGCTAATATCTTATATCTGTCAAATGCACCATAGTCTCCATATTCGTCTGGATGTAATTCATTTATTGCTTCATATCCTTTACCAGGAAGTCTCATTTCACCTTTAGTAACTTTAGTCCATGGCACACCATAATGGAAATTATCAGGCAACCATTCAGGCATATTATTTACTAATGGATTGTAGTCTACTCTACTTCTGTCTTGAGATGGGAAGAAACGACGAGCAATTTCCATTACTCCTCCACCTAGACCACCTATATTAGCGTCCCAGAACCCTCTAGAGAATGAACTATAAGATCCTGCATTTTCATAACGTAACGTATAACTATTTTCTCCAAGGAACTGTTCTCCTAAGAATCCATAGATACCTGATAATTGTTTAATCGAATGTTTAGTATCTGCCATTAAATCAGAAGCTACACTAGTATTTATCATAGATGGATCTATCTTATCAGAATAATATTGATCGACATATTTATTATACTCATTAACCATATTATTATAATAATAAGTTCCTTCATTTGTAGAGTCTGGTATACCGGCAGCGTTATTTCCTCTACCTCTACGTGTTCTACCAAATGCTCTATCTTTGATAGAATTGTTTATGTTAGAAAGCATTTGGAAGACGGCATCTGATACTCCATTAGTGTTTGCTGAGAATTCTTGAGCAATTTCAGAATTCACTATAGAATCGTCCTCTACTCTTCTTATCGTTCTACCATAACCAGACGGTCCTTTGTCCATATAAGTTGTTCCATCAGGAGTTCTATATGTGCTTATATCGCCTACTGATGACATATAATCTATACCTTTGGCATAGCCATATTGATTGACTGTAAGAGTATCTGCTGTTGCATTTCCATAAGGAACATAAGTTGCGTTTCTGATATCTGTACCATTAACTACAAGTAAATCATCATTTTCTGTTGCTTTACGCTTAGTTCTTTCATTTATCTTACGAAGCATTCCTTGAACATCATGACCTTTTCCAGTCATACGTTTTTTGATTTCAGGAAGCATTATTTGAGGTTTAATGATTTCCCCTACAGTAGGGTTAAGTATAGCACCCCAGAATGTACCTTCTGAGAACATCTTACCTGTTAGAGGTGTAGGTGCGTCATCTATATGTTTCTTCTCTAACCAATATGGATCCATTAAATATCTTATAGTGCTCAATGGATGTGTTGGAGTAGGAATTATACTATGAGCCCATTTCTCGCTATTAGAACCATATAAAACTTTGTCTTTATAATCGCTATGAATTCTTCTATAGTAATTAGGTTGGAAGAATGATATGTCTCCACCACGGAATTCAGACGCTGAACCGAATGCCCAGAATCTAGATTTACGTACTGGACTATATCCATTCTCATACCAATCAGCTCTTTCTTCTGCGTTTTGGTAATGGTTATCGCCTGTCCAATATTCTGCTATAACAGAAGATGTTTCCCACCAATTTAAAGCCTGCCCTACTCCTGTAGAATAAGCAAGTTTTCTACCTGCGACATCTATATTTCTTAAAACATTTGCTCCTGCTCCTAATATACTTACACCTGTCGTATCTTCTGATAAGTCATTTAGATAATCAAAAGCAGTGTAAGCCATCATAGCAGGAAGTACTCTTTTAGTCATTATGCTAGTAATTGTTTGTAAAGGGGAACCCATAGATTGCGCTGACAATCCAAAACCTGATTCTTCAACACCGTATGATAATCTATTAATCATATATTGTAATGCTACTGTAGCTGTAGATACATTTTGTAAATTGTTTCTACCTCCATTTAATTCTGCCAATGTAGCTTTCATCTTAGTAGAATCATTTATGTCTTTAAGCATCTGTAAAGGATTCCAACCAGTCTTTTTAATTACTTCATAATCATTGAATTCACTATAGTAATTCTCATTTATGTTTTCTTTCCATCCTGAATGTAATAAACCAAAATCACTTTTAAATTCTTCTAAGAAAATATCAAGAGAGTTTTTAGTACCTGGGCTTATTTCTAATTGTCCTAAGTATTTGTCTAATGCACCATCAGGATTAAAGATACTACTAAGACTAGCACTAAAATCTCCAAAGCCTGTAGCTTCATTGAATCTAGACCAATGTCCAAGCAAAGCTAAAGCCTCTCTATCTCTATCAGTTAGACCATCGATATTATTTATCAACTCTCCTGCTATTGATGAATCACTAAGAGCCTCTTTAACTATTTCTTTTCTTAGTATACCCTGAAGATTGGTCGTATTAGTTTCACTTAATTCCATATCCATTATAGGAATCTTCTTAGGAGCCATTCCTTCTATAGATAACATTCGTAAAGTACCATCTGCGTCTTCTCTATAGTTATTAATTATTCTAGACAAAGCGCTAGAAAAAGTTCCTTTATTAGCAGATTGAGCTGCAATGGCAGCTATCATGTCTTCTGGAGAGTCTTGAGATATTGCTATATTTAACATTTCTGCTATATATGAAGTAGCACTTGAATCAAATCCTGGCATATTATTTTCTAAGTGATCAATCATTTTTGCAATTGCATCGTCAGTAACAATTATGTTAGATGACCTTGCAGAGAACATTTTATTTATCATTTGAGCGTCTTCATGAAGCTCTGCCATAGCATCTACAAATGATATGCCTTCGCTATCTGCTATTGCTTGAATTCTTTCATCTATTGATCCAGTAGAAGATATAAAGTTTTGGTATCTATTAATTCTGTTTCTTCCCCATTCAGGATCGTTAAACTTAGTAAAAAATGCTCCTATCTTATGGAAGAAATTAGATTCTCCATCTTGATTAATATCTAATGCTTTAGCAATAGGATTATCATATGCATATGGAGCTCGTCTGTCTTCTCCTAGCATTCTTCTAAAAACTCCACCGAATAATCCATGTTCGTTAGATGAAAGATAAACACCTTCAACTACAGCGTCTTCAGTGATTGAAAATTTTTGTTTTTCATCGGTAAGTGTTTTATCGATACCATATATTTTATCGCCTATAGCTATATAAGAGTTTTTTAATTTATTCCCGTGCTCTTCTCTTAATGAAATCTTTGCAGCCTTGATTTCTTCTTCAGATAAGTCTTTTATAGCTTTACCTGTGAAAGCTTCTATTGCGTTATCTGATAAATCTAAATCTATCCAAGACAATGTTGATTTCTTGCCAGCTAAAAGAAATTCTATGCCAGGAGCATTTGCTAGTTCTCGTCTTTCAATTCCTTTGGTCAAGACTTTACCTAGTATAGTGCTATTAAATGAGCTTTCTGCATTATATATTCCTTCTTTAAAAGCTGAAATATCAAAGATATGCATATCGTCTCCAGAGCCACGAACTCTTATATTCTTATCAAATATAACATCATTAAATATACCATTATTTGCTTCATTAAACCTTTTAAGTTCATCTATCGAATTGAAAGTATGCGCAAACTTAAAAAATTCATCATCGGTTTTCCCCATGTTATTTCTAATAGGTTCATACAATCTTTGTATCTCGCTATCAGAAATAAGACCTTTTTTATTAGCTTCTAAAAACTCACCGAAGGTCATAGCTCTAGAACCTAAAAGTTTTTCTTCTAAGTTATTTATACCTAATAATTTTCCTGTCTTATTTAAAAGTAAATTATCTCTTGTATTTTTAGCTTTATCTTTCATCGCTAATTCATAACTTTTTTTAGCTACATCTTCCATTAAAGATTTATGATGCTTATATGCTTCATCGGTAAAGAATTTTTCTCTCTGAGATAATACTGTTTTTATTATATCCTCTGCGTCAGTGTCATCTACTTTATTCTTTTTTAAAAACTCTTTTAAAAAATCTTTTCCTATTTCTAACTCGCCAGAATTTTTCTTATAAGAAATAGAATCAGCTTTTTTAAATGCTGACTTAACGATAACATCTGTGACAGATTTATCATATTTGTTTTTAAATACTTTATTTACTTCATCTAATGTGGATTGTATTATAGATTGTTCATAGTCATCTCTTGAAAACGCAGCTGTTCCATTTAATGCTTTTTGTTTTATATGTTTAGCATATCCAGGTAGATTTGTTTTCTTACCTGTTCTAATCTTAATTTGAGCTGCTTCTTTTTTAGTTGTCTCATGTAGTTGTTTTAAGTTCTTACCATTCTTACCTACTACTTTATTATATGCATTATAGTAATCCATAGCCTTTTTACGTGTACCAAACATTTCTTTCTTAAATGCTTTTTTTGCTTTAGATGCTGTTGGATACAACTCAGTTACGGCTTTTTCTACCATCTTAAACGATTTCTCATTATTAGCAAGCAAGGCTGCCCCTGCACCGATAGCAAGAGCAGCCTTACCTGCTTTCATGATACGTTCGCGAGTAGAAGGATCTCTTTTTTTGTCTCTTCTTTTCTTTGCCAAAGTATCACCTCTATTTATTTATTAGTGGTCTTTATACCATCCTTCTCTTAATGCTGGAGACACTGTACTTGCACTCTTCGAATCTGCTCCTGTAAATGCTGCGTCGTATTGCATTTTGTCTGCAAACTCTGGATGTTGCCTACAGAATTCTTGATACGCTCTATACTGTTCATCTGTCATACCTGGAGCAGGTGAGTCATATACACCATTCGTTTGTTTTTTATTTTGTGTTTGTGGCTTTTGCTGTACTTGCTGTTGAGGTTGTTGTGGAACATATTGTTGAATAGATTCGTCTGAGGAATCTTTAATGCCTAATTCAATAAGCTCTTCATTAGTAATTCCACTAACCTCTGCCAAATAATCCATAACATCTGCTTGGAAGGTTATGCCTCTTATATTTTTTAAAGTCCATTCAGCCTGACTATATATCTTCATAAACTTAAAGTTGTTCCATGATTCAATTTCGTCTATAGAATAATTAGGAAAAGCTTCAGCTATAATACATGTCATTTCACTTCCTAATTGTTCTGCTCTTTGTCTTTCCATATGAAGCAGATATAACATAGACTCTGCGTCTAAACATGATTTCTCTATTATATCAACATAAAGTTTATCAGGTATGCCAGCGCTACATTCGTCGAAATCAAAATCTACAGGATAAAATAAAGCTGTTTTACAAATCTGATCTTGTTTTTCTAAATCAGATATATTAACATTTTCTATTATATCTTTATATTCTTTTCTTCCTAGTGGTCTATAAGCAAATAATTCTCCTTCTATTTCAGAAAAGAATACAGCGTCATATTTTTTAAACGCTTCTTCTATCAGAGCATCTAAATCAATAGGCTCTCTTTTATTAGAATCATTTACTATCTTCATTTATATCACCTAGCATTCTGTAGTCTGTGGTGTTCTATCTCCGAACCCTGACTTAATCATACATTCAGTAGATATAATTTCTGCAACGGCTGCCATGTCTTCTACTATTTTATTTGCTGCAGGATATAATATAACTCTTTTAGCTATCTCTTCTTGTCTAACATCAAATGTAGCATCTTCATCTACTCTTTGATCTACTGTTACATTTCCTTCTTCGTCCACTACTTCTACATTCTCATAAATAAATATATTCATAACTTCTTTATATTCACTTCTTTTTAATTTTCTCCATATAATAGCTTCATCAGCTAATATAGTTTTATAAACTTTACCATGTTTTTTCTTCCCATTCTCTATTGCTTTTTGCATTTGCTCCTCTGGAGTTAATATCATTTCTTCTTTTTTTGTTACTGCCATATTTGTTCCCCTTCCTTTATTTTATAATTTATTTTTTGAAAAATTCAGTTTGATAAGAAGTAAGTTCTTTATCTACACCATTGACTGTCATTTTGATATCTATAGTTGCCTTAAGGACTTTAGCATCACCATCCTCAAAGAATTTTCTAATTTGTTGTCTGCTGGCTCCATTGTAAGTAAATTTCTTATCTGGAGTCATTTCATGAGAGATACCTCTAATATCTAAATCATTATCTTCAAAATTTACTTTTATTGATTTAATTACACACTCGGCTTTTTTGTTTATATATTCTATATTTATAATTGATGAATATAATGAACCATCTTTATATATAGATGGAGACAATAGTATTCCTAGAACATCAGGATTGTTTGCACATATCGCATTGACATTATTTCTTTCATCGTCAATATATGTATTTCCGAATTCAGGAGTTATTTCTATTTGTTCTGCTTCTTCAGGAATTTCTTCTGAAGATTTTTCGACTTCGACTGCTTCTGCAGGAGGTATTCTATCTTCTTCAGTAACTGTAACATCTCCAATTTTAAGATCTTTAGCTATAAAACTATACATATCTAATATAGGATTACCTTCGGTATCTAAAGCTTGTCTATATTCTACAATACGAACACCTAAAAGAGATTGCATAGTCCCATATTCTTTATCAGTTTCTCCTTTCCATTTAGAATAACCATAACCTATTGTTATATCAAATTCTTTATTGAATAAAGACACATTATCAGGACATCTACTTGTATACGATGCTTCTAATTCAGAATACATTACACTATCTTCTATACTATTTAAAATATCTATTAAATAATTAGTTTTAGTAAAGTTTATTGCAAATGTTCCTGTAATAGTTCTTCTTCCTGATATTAATTTATTAGGATAAAAACTATTATAACCATATATAGGAATCTTAGGTTCTTGCAATGTAAAGTCTATAGCAACTATTTCTTCTACTGCTGTAGACCCAAAATAAACTGCAGCATCTATACTACTAAAATATCTTTTAGTTACGTTGTTATGATTAACAGTAGAAACATATTTATTTCTATCATTTAAATTAGATGAGTTATAAGTATAATAACTAGGCAAGCTTACACCTCCTTAACTCGAGCGGTATTGTAGTACATGTTTTTATTTCTATAATTATCTATAATAATAAATCCTAATGGAATACTATATTCATCACATATAAAGAATATAGAGAATCCATCTTCGTTGTAGTAGTATTTATTGTTTTCTTTATATATTCTAGTAAAACCTTTTTCATCTTGTTCTAATGATATACCATAGACTTTATATCCATCTTGTTCATCTATTATTATGGTTCTTTCATTTTTATTTATGGATGCTTTAAGATCAGATTCTTTTCTATAATCAAATAATATAGCAAGAAGTAGACCTAGTACAGATAAAGTATCTGATTCACAATACGACTTTGTGCATATATTAATTAATTCGTTTATTAATAATATATCTAAATTACTTTTTGAATAAGCCTGGCTTCTTGTTAATGAGAAGACATCATCGATGATAGGTCTATTATTGTATATGGTTAAAAATCTAGATTTTAAATTATTTATTCTGTTTTCTAATTCAGATGATGTTAGATTTTCTAAATCTAAGCGCCTCTTGTCTTTTTCATCAGGAACAAAAATGTGAGATCTACTTATTCTCTTCATATTCTTATCTTCTATCCATAATAAATAAGTTTCTTTTTTTATTATTCCACAATAATGAGCATTCAAATTTATTCTATTTGTAGTACTATCAAATTTGATTTTCTTTTTAGGGCAATGATCTAATGCTTTTAATGATTCTGATATAACAAGATAATATTCTTCATTATCGTCTAAGAATATATAATCAACATCTACTATATATTCATCTTCTTCAACAAATACATAAGGTTCTTCCAATATATTTAGATCAGAGTTATTAGAATCTCGAATAGCTAATAGTAAATTAGTGTCCCTGTCTATGATTTGATATTTGTTTTCTATATGAGTAAGATCTAATTTTTTATATTTATTAACATCGCAATAACTAATTAAATTTTCGTATTGCGTTGGCCTGCATACAATGTAATCCAGTCTAGAATAACTATCGATAAAATCTTCCCCATAAAGAGAATATCTTAAATTTGGTATTGCACAAAATTCATCTTCACCTATTGTTATTTCTTCAGAGAATAAACTTTTACCATTCTTATTTTTAAATACAGAGTACTTAGTAACATTATCAAATATAGAATTTGAATCAAATGGAGTATTCTGCTCTTTTTCTGTTATAAAATGACTCGCTTTCTTATTGTATTCTTTTATTAAAGAGTTTACTACGAATTCTGCATATATTAATAACTCTTGTTTTTCAGCCTCTATATCTAAGTCTAAAACAGCGTCAATTAAATTATCGTAATTCTTCATATCTATTTCATTTAAGAAACCAATTAATATATCTAAATCGAAACAAAGCAAGTTCTGATTAAATATAACATTTGAAATTAACATGTTTAAAGTTTCTATTATTGTAGCGTGCGTTTTTACATCGACAGTTAAAGAGCTATGAAGCTCAGATGAATTTTTATCTGTGTCATTTTTTGAATAATAAATATAATATTTTGTATTGGCATCAAGATTTTCTAATAATACATAATTTTTTGATCCTAACGCTTT
>JAEIGA010011848.1_pt1 | contig 13218 bp, 26 predicted proteins | sample 9270691 | NCBI WGS metagenome assembly JAEIGA01 (sample SAMN17057246, study PRJNA624740) | gut metagenome | biome: biome; isolation source: fecal sample | host: Bos grunniens | place: China: Xizang | collected 2019 | reverse complement strand
TACTGTACCCAGTGAATTGGAAATAATTGAATATTGTGATATAGGTGACTATGAAGATACTATTGTAATAGATACAGTAGGTTTTTGTGGTATGTGTGATCATCAAAGTCAGTCAGATAAACTAGCTTATCTTATGCAACAGATAGCTTATATTAACGGATATTTTGATTTATTCTGGGCACCAGATAATATGGAAGACTTGTTAGCTGATTATTATGACTGTGATGATTTCCGCGAATTGGAAGAAGCAGTCTGCGAATATACTGGAGCTAAGCATCTTAGATTTGGTGAATTTAGTGGTTATATAGATCATGAGAGTATGATTTTCGATATATATGAACTTAAAGATGAGATAGGCGGAGATTATGTTAATTTCATCTTTGATCCTGATAGTTATGTTCATTTTGAATTTAATGGGTGATATATGAGACAGATTAGAAGAAATACCTTTGAAACCAATTCATCTTCAACTCACGCTTTTGCTTATGTAAATAATAAGAATAATGAGGTTGATTTTGAGAACTATGAAGATTTCATAACTCCTTATCTTAGAGAAGAAGATATCAAGATTGAATTACCTATTCATAAGTTTGAAACAGTTCATGATATGCTGAGATATTTTTATACTCAATATAGATTCTGGTGGAAGCCTGACGAGGAGACTTGGTATAATTATACTCCTTTATATAATTTCATGCAAACTATATTTGAGATATTTCCTAAAGTAACATTTGATCTAGATAAGAAATATGATCCTTGGGAAGAACTCATGTATTTTGAAGATGCAGATTATATATTTGATGATTACTGGGGAGTTGATAATCCAGAATATCTTTACAATCAGCTAGAAGATGCTGAGGCTATGAAAAAATTCTTTAATAAAGGAATTATCTATTTCGGAAGTAGAGATTATTACGGAGATTTTGATCCTTGGGAACCTGCTTGGAAATATAATAAAGATATAACTAAAATAACTTCAGTAACGGGGTGATAAATATGGGAGAAATAACTAACTCAACAAATACTACTAAAAATAAAGGCCACAATGAAAATGCAGGAAAGAAGGATCCTCTATGAAACAGATAAGATTTAATACATTTGAAACTAATAGTTCATCAAGTCATTCATTGGTTATATGCACTGAAAAGGAATTTGAAGATCTTAAATCAGGAAAACTTTATATAATTGATAGTGAAATGAAAGATCTAGCAGAAGCTAGAAAGTATATTGAAAAATATTACTTTAATCATTTAGAGGAATTAGATGAGCTTATAAAGCTTGAAGCCTTCGATGAAATAGTTGAATTTTTGAGTGACTATAATATTGAGACTTACGAGAATTGGAAAGATTATACGCATGATCGTGGGTTAGAAACTTATTCTAGACATTTTGAAAGCCCTTCTGGAGATAAGATGGTAGCTTGGGGTAGATACGGTTACAATGGCTAATCTAAGTAAGAAACAGAGAGAATCTATTTACGCCAAATACAATGGTCATTGTAGTTATTGTGGAAAAGAAATAGCCTACAAAGAAATGCAGGTTGACCATCAAATACCTCAGCGTCGAGCAACAGCTAGAGCAGGTAGAGGAATACTCCCTATTGAAAAAATAGAGAATTTTGATAACTATTTCCCCAGTTGTAGGCGTTGTAATTTGCACAAACGATCTGTAAGCCTTGAAACTTATAGAAGATATGTTGAAGAAATTCCTCAAAAACTTTTAGCTACATTTATTTATAAAGCAGGACTTGATTATAAGTTAATTGAAGTAAAACCCAGAAAGATTAAGTTTTATTTTGAGATGACTGAAGAAGAAAGAACTGCTTACGATAATAAAGAACCAGCTATCGAAGTTTATCCTATAGAGGAATCGGATATAATTGAAGCAGGAGAATTCTTTTAAATGATATATTATTGTGATAATTGTATAAATCGTCATGATTGTCCTGAAAATCAGGAGCAGTATAAGAAAGCATGTCAGTTGATGGCTGCTACTTTGTATGAAATTGAACATAATCCAGAAACTCATTGTTTTTATTCGGCTAGAATGAAATGTGATTACTGGATTGAAGATAGAGAATTATGGACTCAAGGAGAAATGGAATCATGCGAGTAATATGTATAAGTGGAAAAGCACAGCATGGTAAAGATACTAGTGCAGAAATGATTAAGGGATTTCTTGAGGATTCTGGAGCTAAAGTAAGAATAATCCATTATGCTGATCTTCTTAAATTTATCTGTAAGTCATGGTTTGATTGGGACGGTGCAAAAGATGAGTATGGAAGAACTCTTTTACAGCGAGTAGGTACAGATACTATAAGAGCTAAAGATCCGGATTACTGGGTTGATTTTGTTTGTAATCTTCTTAAACTATTTCCAGATGAATGGGATTATGTGATTATTCCTGATTGCAGATTTCCTAATGAAATCAATATAATGAAGGCTAATTTTGATACTATTCATTTAAGAGTTAAAAGATATAATTTTGAAAGTCCTTTAAGTATTGAACAGCAGAATCATATTTCAGAAACAGCTCTTGATAATATAGTACCTGATTTTTGGATTGAAAATAAGGGAAGTAAAACTGACCTTAGAAATTATATAATATATCTACTTAAAGATATTAAGAAGGAGGTGAATATCTAATGGTTAGACTTAGAGAAGGTGAAACTGCTGATAATCTCATTAAGAGATTTAAGAGAGATTATGCAAAGTCAGGTATTCTTCAGGACTATCGTAAGCATGAAGCTTATCAGTCACCTAGTGAGAAGAAGCGTGAAAAGCGTGAAAGAAATGCTAGAATGCGTCAGAAGTTTGCTAGAAAGGCAAAAGAATATTAATTCATAGTTGAAATAATCCTTCCTTCATATTATAATTATATTGTAATAAATAAGAGGAAGGATTTATTTTATGCAAGTTTATGTTAAATCTCCTGCAATTGAGTTCAGGTTACCTCCTGCAAATGATCTTCATGTAATAGAAGAATATTGTCATCAAGCATGTTATGACTACATCAGAGAAGCTTACGGTATTTATGCACAAACATTTCCAGAAAAATATGCTGTTACAGAAGGCTTTACTTTAACTGATGGGTCTTTCGTGGATAGGTTTGAAGCTATGAAAGTAGCAAAAGCTACTGATGCTGTAGTTGATATGTATAAAGATGAAGATATGCTGTTTTCATATAAAATAAAGAAATATGGAGGACCTTTTGGAAATGTCTAATTGGGTTTCTTATAAAAATGGAAATTATACTGTAAAAATAAATCTTGAGACAGGAACAAAGATAAGAGAAAATGATCTTGATTATCTTGAAGCAAGTACTGTAGAGAGTATGGACATTAAAATAACTAATTATTGTGAGATGGGTTGTAAATATTGTCACGAGAACTCAACAGTAGAAGGCAAACATGCTGACTTGTTTGCTCCGTCGTTCTTGGATAACTTACATCCTTACACAGAACTCGCTATTGGAGGCGGTAATCCGCTTAGTCATCCTGACCTTCTCAAATTTCTTGTTAGATGCAAAGAGAATAAATGGATACCTAGTATGACTGTAAATCAGCATCATTTTGAACAGAATTTTGATTTTATCAAACAGTTAGTTAACGCTAAACTTATTTACGGGCTCGGTATATCATTAACTGATCCTAATGATAATTTCATTTCTAAAGTTCAGGAAATTCCTAATGCGGTTGTTCATGTTATAGCAGGTATACATACCATTCCTAAACTGGGCAGACTTTCTGATAAAAGTTTGAAGATTCTCATCCTTGGTTACAAGCAGGTTCGTAGAGGTGCTAATCTTTATACTAAATTTTCTTCCGCCATTGAAGAAGAAATAAAATATCTCAAGAGAGGCTTACCAAGTATAGTTAAAGAAGAATGGTTTAAAGTAATTAGCTTTGATAATCTTGCTCTCCAGCAGCTTGATGTTAAAAATACTCTTAACATAGATGATGAGGACTGGAAGTTTATGTATATGGGAGATGATGGTATGGAAGGTTCTCTTACAAGTGCAAGCATGTTTGTAGATATGGTAGAAAGAAAGTATGCTATAAATAGTTGTAGTATGGAACGATATGATCTTAAAGATACTATAGAAGACATGTTTAATCATCTCAAGAATAAGGAGTTTTATGATGATCTTAGAAGAGAACAAACCGAACAAATGGGATGAATGTAAAGATTGTATCTATTTTCAAGAGATAGAACAGGAAATACAATCAAAATATAACTCTGCTATTGATATAGCTTTTGAATTAAATAAATTTATAAATGAATGTAATTATTGTAAGGAGATAACTAAATGCTGAAGAATATGATAAATAATGATAAGTGGCTTGAGAATTGCTGCTGCTCTATTGATTATGATAAGGAAAATAGACGAACAATCTATGATTTTACAGATAAAGCTGGACCTATTTTTTCAGGTAGCTTTGATATCTATAACAAGAAGAAGCAGATGGTAGACACTATCTATATCAGGGAAGTTATATATAATAAGCCTGTAACTATTGTTTTCTGGTCTGATGGAACTAAGACTATCAGCAAGTGTGGTAAAAGTGATACATATAATGAAGAGACTGGACTTCTTTATTGTATTATTAAGAAGCTTTCCACAAATAGTCTTGATAAGCTCTTCAATGAATGGATTCCTCATCAGTCTCAGCTTATTGATGGACCTATTCATGTAACACTTAAAGATATTAGGAAGAATTCTAAGTAAGTAAACTTATAGATACATATGAATTTTAACTTAATTATGATTTAAATGTATTTATATAGCTTAATATCTACTTTAAATTTTTTACTATTTTTCTAAGTAAAATAAATAAAAAGGATTATAGTTGATATAATCCTTTTTCTGTTATATAATTAAATTGTAAATAAGAAAGGTAGGTACAAAAAATGCAAACATTTACTCTTACAACAAATCGTAACAACAATTTCTATCACAACATCTCCCTCAATTCCACTTTAATTATCCTTTCGGATTATTTCGCGGAATTTGGCGACGGCGACAATTCGGATTTCGAACTTACTTGTGACCAAACCGGCGAACTTATTCTTCTGGATACTATTTTTACTACTAAAAATAATTCCAAACATACCTTTTCGGAACTTTTCGAACTTCTCCCCTATTATTCTAAAATCGCTCCTATAACTCTTTAATCTAAATTCAAAAACAAAATAATCCCTCTATACTTTTAGGGGGATTATTACAACATATATTTAAAGGAGTTAATAATATATGAATTTATCTCAAATTAAAGAAGAAATACTTAAACCCGAATATCATTTCTTAGGTACTAATCCCTACCTTGCAGGTAATATGATGCTAGAAGGTTTGGGTGGTAGCCATGCTTATGGAACTAATACTGAAAATAGTGATCTCGATATTAGAGGTATAGCTCATAATTCCCCTAACTATATTCTTAGCGGAAGAGATTTTGAGCAGGTTGTAGATGTACCTACAGATACTGTGATATATTCTTTTGATAAGATTGTTAAATTACTTTGTGAAGCTAACCCTAATACTATAGAAATAGTAGGACTTAAACCTGATCATTACTTATATGTAAGTTCTTTAGGTGAAGAGATCTTAAAGAATAAGAAATTATTTTTGAGTAAGAGATGTATCAGGTCATTTGGTGGTTACGCATTTGATCAGCTCAGGAGAATGGAAAATAAAGCAGCTTCCGAAGCAGATCAAGAGCATTATATGAGTAATGTAAAGAAATCTATAGAAAACGCAATGTATGATTTCAGAACTCGCCATTATGAATTTCCTAATGATGCTATAAATCTTTATCTTGATGACTCTATCAAAAACCCTGATGAGAAAGAAATATTTATGGATATTCATTTAACTCATTATCCTCTTGTAGATCATTATGGTATTTATTCTGAAATGAATCAAGTTATCAAAGATTATAACAAAGGAAACAATCATAGAAATAAAAATGCTATAACTCATGATAAACTTGGTAAACATATGATGCATTTAGTTAGACTCTATCTTATGTGCTTCGATATAATGGAGAAGCAAGAAATAAATACTTACAGAGAAAATGACCTTGATTTACTTATGAGTATTAGAAGAGGAGATTACCTCGATTCTAATAAGCAGCCTATTCCTGAATTCTATGAAATGCTTAATGATCTTAATAAGCGGTTTGATTATGATAAAGAAAATACTGATCTTCCAGATAAAGTAGATTGGGATAAAATATATGATTTCACTGCTTCTATTAATGAGAGAATAGTTAAAGGAGATTATTGATGGAAATTATAAGTCAAACTGTTGAATATGCGTTAAGTGATTTATTCATGACTTGGTGGTATATTATAGCAATCATTTGCGTATGTACTCCGCTTATTGTAGGTGGTATTCATGATTGTTTACATCATTATCAAACTGAATGGTTAAGCAGATGTCTTGTATTATGTGCAATATTTTTCATAACTTGTGCTGTTACATTGTTTGTAGCTAACTTCACTTGCGTTACTCCAACTGGTTATTATGAATACACAGCTATATTCAATGATATACACATTCAAAAAGAAGTATTTTCAACAGCTGAAGATATAGAATATGTGGACGGTATTTATAAATTTAAGAGTATGATTGATTATGGAGGTTTGAAATGATTAATATTCTTAGAGAACGTCATATAAATAAAACCAGAAAACCTCATAAATGTAGTGGTTGTTTAAGAACTTTTGATCCTCCAGTTCAGATGACGCTTTGTGTAACTGCTCAAGACGGAACTGCTTATAATAGTTACTTTTGTACTACTTGTGAAATGATTAGAAGTAATAGAAGTCATGAATGTAGCGATGGTTTCTTCGAATTCAGTGAAGGAGCTCTACTTGAAGAAGCTTTGGAGATTGAATCAGACGCCAAGAAAATAGTAGATGCTTACAAAGAGACTTGGGCTAAGATCAAAGAGGTAGAAGAATGGTATATAAATTATTCAAAAAGGAGAGAAATTTAAATGACTGTAGAACAAATTTTAGATAATCCAGATTTGATAAAAAGATTCTGTCGAGATTATAATGTACCAGTAAGTACTTATAATGGTTATTGGTTCCCAAAACAGCTTTCTACTCTTTCTATTCATGATATGACTTATGTGGAAAAATGGGATGAATTCTGTGATGAACTTGCTAACTTTGATTCTGCAGAAGACTATTTCCAGTATTACAATGATGTAAAAGATGTGACTATCAAATACATTCAGAATCATCATGAATATGAATGTTTTAATAATATGACTTTTGATACTGAAAGGTATTTTAATAAGAAAGAGCTTTATACTCCTGAGAATCATGAAAAGAACTTTATTTCTATTGATCTTAGAAGAGCTAATTATACTATAATGAATATGTATTGCCGTACTTTATTCAAAGGAAAGTCTTGGGAAAAGTTTCTTAATGATTTTGGTGCTAGTAGTTATATTCAAGGAAGTAAATATATTCGTCAAGTTATTTTTGGAGCATGTAATCCTAAGAAACAAATTCAGGCTCAAACAGCTTTTATGAATAGAATTGCATTATCCTTAGCAAAGCATGGATTTACTCCTTATAGTGTAGTTACTGATGAGATCATTTATGAATGTGATTCTTATGATACTTATTTCCATCTTATAAATGCACTAAATGATATCGGAATAACTGGAGTAACTAAGGATACAATAAAAGTAACTAAATTCAAACTCACTTATCATAATATAGGGTATAATAAAGAAATTCTTAACGGAGAAGATCTTTATGAGCTTGGTAAAGTAATATTTAAATGTGTTGATAGTGATTTTATGTGTCAATATATTAAATATTTCCATAATGAAGAAATTGAGGAGCGAGATTTAGTATTTGACTATAAAGGTAAAGTTGCTACCTTTAGTTATCCGATATGTAATCCATTTAAATAAAGGAAGGACTTTTATATGACTATGAATGGTGTAGAAATTTTAAATGAAACTCAAGTAGTTGCAGAATCCGCTTTTGGTTGGACTACTTTCTGGATTGCAAGTAGCATAATCTTTGGTATTTTTATAATTATTGGTATAATCCTATCAATAACCGATGGTCCTGATCTAGTAGGCTGGATAGCGATAATAAGTGCTGGAATAATTGTAGGCCTAATTTTCGGATTCATATTCGGAATGGGGGATGAAACGCCTACTAAATATGAAACACATTATCAGGTTATTATAGATGACTCAGTATCAATGAATGATTTTCTAAATAGATATGAAATTATTGATACCGAAGGAAAAATTCTTACTATAAGGGAGCGAGACTAATGAAACAAGTATGTAAAGAACTTATTGACTTCTTTGAGAATGAAGAATGCTGGGATAAGCAAGGTCTCATTGATGAATTCACTGAGGCCGTTTTCGCCGAAGACTTAGGTATCAAGGATACTAATATAACTTTTTGTACTTGTGATAACCATGAGGGTACCGTCTTCTCTATAGAAGATTTTGCAGAAAAGTTTTTTGATAGAGTAATTGATGGCGTCTGCAATGTAATTAAGACTGCTTAAGGAGTAAAATAAATGGATAAAAAAGTAATTAGATTTTTTAAGAAAGATGCCTATCTTAGGAATGCTATAGAAAACGGACAGGATGTCTACTCAGCCTTTGCTGCTAAGCTGTTCAACTGTGATTATAGCGAGTGCTTAGCATTCGATGCAAACACTAACGAACCGACGCCGATAGGTCAATATCGTAGAAAGGCTGCAAAGTTTATTTTGTGCTCTATGTTCTTTTCTACGAAGAAGCGCTGGCATAAGAATGCTTTTAGTATGATTAATGCGCTTCCTACTTTTCTTGAGAGGATTTAAATGATGAGAGGATCTATTGGAGTACATGCTGCTCACTGCTGTAAGTGGCATGGTTGTAAATACGGCGACCCAGATTGTCCTATAGCTAACGGAGAAGTCGAGCAAGAGTACCCTTGTGAATACTGTAGTACAGTTTTAGAGGAAGAGGAGTATTATAAGAGAAAGGTGCGTGAGGTAGATGAAATTAAATCTTGGTGGGAGAATAAAAAGAAAAATGGCAAATAAAAAATTTACTATAGATTGTGAGATGTCTGAAAGGTGGGTAAATGATTTCTGTTCTTTCTTGAAACAACTAGAATACAATGGCAATATAGGTCATTCTTCACTTATTGGTTTTTATGCTGATGGTGATGGAGATTTTAGACCCAAATTCAGTATTAAAGTGGATTATACTAAAACTGATGGATGTTCAACTAATTGGACTCCTGAGATTATGTTTGATGCAGGGTGATTATGGCTAAGAAACCTGTTTGGATAGAACCTGAAGTATATAGACCTTACAGTTATATAATAGACCATATTGCTAAAAAGGAATATAAATGTAAAAAATGTGCAAGCATTATAAATCCAGGCACTGTCTATTATGAAAAGAAAATAATGACTCCTAGTTATCTTTTCTACAGTGAAAGATACTGTGGTAATTGTTTTAATAAATTTAAAAATTCAAAGGAGAATGAAAATGATTTGTGTTAAGGACCGTCCTGCAAAGCCTTTCGGAATTATTTATGAAAGAGTTGCAGCTAAGAAGCATGAGTGTGCTCATTGCAAGAAAACGATTGAAGTTGGAACAACTTATTTCAACAAGCGAGGAATGACTTCTAAGCATAGATTCTTTGATTACAAGTATTGTAGTCCTTGTTATGATAGAGAGAATATCTAATTTTTAGTAGGATAGTTGATTTATTTCGACTATCCTATTATAATATAATTAGAAAATATAAGGAGGACTGTATTTATGATGAGTTCCGATACACTTAGCATTATTAAAATTTGTAAAGGAAGACATAGTAGACATGACGAAGGCCTGAGCCAATATGAAGCTCTCAAACAGCATTATATTGATGTATATTGTATCTATCCTGACTGTTATGAAGAGATAGGTCTGGAGGCTATGGTTAAGAGAGCTTTCTATGATCTTATTGATCACATAGATAGACCAAGTAATCTTCTTAGAAGCTTTGAGGATGCTATGAGAATATATCAGACTATGAATTTCAAGGAATATGATATCTCAACCGCTTCTATGGTATCAGCTATGAGTATGATTCAGGTAAGGGCTAATGATGGTTCTTACAGGAATGGTTTTGATGATAGTATTTTAGGATCTGTAGTACTCGGTGGAGGTACATAATGTTTGATCTTCAAAAGATATTTGAGTTATGGCTTAAATGCACAGGTAAAGATGTGTCCGATTTCGATAAGATTCGAATTGGAGTAGAATCTGATTGGCTATGTAATAAAGCTAAGGAAATGCTCAAAAAAGATGATACTGGTCTCTTAGCCGGAATAACTATGCGAGCTGCTTATAGAAAATTCATCAAGGAGCATCATATTGATCTCGCTGAGCTTATTGATGGTGAATGGGATAGAATCAGAAATGATTGGTTTGATCTCAAATACGAGCTTTATGATAGTAATGTAGGTGAAGTAGTTAACAATACTGTTAATGATATGGTGCTTACTATTAATAAGTTTGGTCGTAAAGTTACCCGAGAAGAAGTAGAAGCTCAAGATATTGAGACTGTATTTGTAGATGCATTTGATAAATTTAGAATATTTGTAAAAGATACTTTTAGAGCACCTTCTTCTTATACTCCTGTAAATCCTAGAATAATCAGTAAGCTTTATAAGTTTGATAATTATAAGCAATTTATAGATTCACTTAGAAATGAAACTGAAGATAACTTTATTGTGGTAGCGCTTATAGATAGAACGTTTGAAGATGATGACTCTGAATATGGTAAGAATTGTGATAAGTTTTTTGCATTTGGATGCAAATATAATGGTGGTATTATCGTAATCTCAGATAGAGTTGATGTAAAATCAATGGGTGGAAAGTATGGAACTAGAAACCCTTATAGAGATATTGATAATAAAATAGATTATAGCCATCTCCCTTATCATAAACTTAAGCAGATTAAAGAAGTTACTGAAAATAATAATCAGCTTCTTCTTCCTGCACCTAATATCGATAAGCATGAAGAGTTCTGTGAAGCATTTGATCTCGAAGGATACATCTATATTACTGCTATTATATCTATTATAGTTAATAATTACTTTAAGAATAATAACTGGGATACTAATATTAAATTATTCGGAAGTGAAGTTAAATATCTTACTGCTGCAGAGTCTAAAGCTATTGTAGTTAGAGATGCTAATATGGTTACTTTACCTGAAAATAATACTAAGGCTGAGGAATATACAGGTGAGGAAGATGCATGTAATAATGGACTATTTGATTTCTTTATTGAAGAGCATCCTATTACTTCGTTAATCCCTATTAATACTCATTTTATTGGAAGTGCTGCAGATATTGAAGCTCGAGCATGGTGGAATGTAAGAAACGCTCAAAAAGAGCAAATTGAAAAAGATCTTGAAGAGAGCTACCATAATCAGCACAGAAGAGCAGAAATCGATACCTTTATCAGATCTAGAATGATTGATCATATAGAAGATTTGATTGAGTATGCTTTTACTCATGAAGATAATAAGCCTTTTGATAAATATACTCATACATGTGGATTTGGAGGTAAAGCTAAGGAAGGTGAGCCTCCTACTATTTGGGAAACCTATAAAGATCAGAAGGAATTCGATTCAATTCAGGTAGAATCAGTATTCTATAAATCACAGAAATATTGGATGTCAAAACATAGAAGATACAGTACCTACAACCTTAATCATATACGTATAGAAGAATATAATTGGGGCGGAATTCAAGTATGGTTCGATGATGATAATGATAATCGAGGCGTTGAAATTGTTATTACATTCAGAACCTATAGTGATTTAGTTAAGCATTTAGGATTTGATAGCGTAAATGATCTTCCTGAAGAACTTCGCCATTATATTTATACTAGAGCTAGCTCATTTACAGGAGTTGGATGGCAGCCTAATACTGGTAATTCACTTCTTAACTTCACAGATCCTATGAATGAAATAAAAGATCCATGGAGAGATCATTGCTTTAAAGTTTACATGTATATGAGTAAGTCTTATTATAAAAAGCTAGTAAAGAAGTATGGAAATAAGAAAACTCAGCCCTTAAGAGTTGAGGATGAGCAATGGTAATAGTTGATATATTTTGAAAAGTATTATATAATATATATGTAAGATAAAGAAGAGAGGTATATATTATGTATCAGTTTTTGAATGTTCATCCTCAAGGTAAGCTGGTTCCTGATTGTGTTAAGCGAGCAATTACTACAGCAGCTCAGATGGATTATCATGAAGTTCAATTGGAGCTTAATCGCCATAAAAAGATTACAGGAGCTCGAGTTTTCAATGAAGATAAGAATTGGAAGTCTTATGTAGAAAATGTTCTTAATGGCGTTAAGCTTAGTTTTCCTGCTAAAGCCGGTCAACCTAGAATGAATGGAGAGCGTTTCTGCAAAGCATATCCTAAAGGTAGATATATTCTTAGTATGGCTGGTCATCTCACCTGTTGCATAGATGGAGTTATTTATGATACATGGGATTGTGAATCTAAATGCTGTTATACAGCTTATGAGATTAAACCTCAGATCAAGAACTGCTTTAAGGTAATTAAGGTGCGTAATGAGGATCGGTATGAGATTGAGGTGACTCAAGGAATGGATATCAAGATATTTGAGTCCAATAAAGCAGAGCTTAAAGGTATGATTAAGTGCTTAGAGCTCATGCATTTTGAGAGGAGATAAAAAATGAATCGTCAAGTAGCACTAAGTGCAGCAAACATACTCTATCATATTGAAAATACAGAAACTGCGTTAGCTGAATTGGAGAATAATTATTTTCAAAATCTTCAAGATGAAATATATGCAGAGTTTGAGTATGCTTTAAATGATAGATTAAAACAATTAAACATAGAGCTAGAGGAGCTTAAAGATGTCTGATATTAAACATATAGGAGCTATGTCTATAGGAATCATAGGGACTAATTTATCTGATAGGAATGACAAAATTAAAGAAATTCTTGAATCCGATACTCCTATCTCAGATAATCCTGATTTCGTAAAATTATTAGATATAACCCCTCCTGTCATGAAACAATGTGATTGTTGTAAAAGATGGGTATCTAATATTCATGCAGTATCATCAGTATTTGGTGCGTTTACATTAAGTGTATGTGATGAATGTGCATTATTGGGTCGAGATTCTTACGGATTG
>JAEIGA010011847.1_pt1 | contig 13219 bp, 8 predicted proteins | sample 9270691 | NCBI WGS metagenome assembly JAEIGA01 (sample SAMN17057246, study PRJNA624740) | gut metagenome | biome: biome; isolation source: fecal sample | host: Bos grunniens | place: China: Xizang | collected 2019 | reverse complement strand
TTGTTAAATCCGTTTGATTTCTCTACTTTTGTAGACAAATAAATCAGTTGAGTGCTATAGTGCTATGAATACGATGATTGCTCCTTCGTTGCTTGCTGCCGATTTTTCAAATTTGGCACGCGATATTGACATGATAAACCAAAGTGAGGCCGATTGGCTTCATCTCGATGTGATGGATGGCGTGTTTGTCCCCAACATCTCATTTGGATTCCCTGTGCTTGAGCATGTTGCTCGTTTGTGTCAGAAGCCGCTCGATGTGCATCTCATGATTGTGCAGCCTGAGAAGTTTATCTCTGAGGTAAAGGCATTGGGTGCCATGATGATGAATGTGCACTATGAGGCTTGTCCGCACTTGAGCCGTGTGATTTATGAGATTCATGCGGCAGGCATGAAGGCGGGTGTAACGCTCAATCCCTCTACTCCTGTGAGTATGCTCGTTGATGTTATTCGCGATGTGGATATGGTGCTGCTTATGACTGTCAATCCAGGTTTTGGTGGGCAGAAGTTCATCGAACATTCTATAGAGAAGGTGCGTGAGTTGCGTCGTTTGATTGATGATACAGGCTCAAAGGCGCTCATTGAGATAGATGGCGGTGTGAATATGGAGACAGGGCGTCGCTTGATAGAGGCTGGTGCTGATGTGTTGGTGGCAGGAAGTACTGTGTTCAAAGCGCCTGATCAGCAGGGTATGATTCGTGCACTGAAGCAATTATAAGGTTATACCTTTTGTAAATATATAGGCCGTGGCAATAGGTGACTCCATACAGCGTTATCCTTTGCTACGGCTTGTTGTTTTCTATGTCTGTGGCATAGCAGTGGCTGATGCCGTTTACCCATTGGTCTCTTCGTCTCTGTTGGGGATAGTGATGGGGTGTTTGTCTCTTCTTTTCGCTTTGCTCTGTATCTGTGTTGTATGGCGTGGCGCATGTCGTGTCGGGTTTGGCGTATTGGCCATGTCGCTATTCTTCTTGTTGGGAGCGCTCAGTTACTCCCTGTCGCGTCATGAGGTCTCCTATGCTTGGCCTTCTGGCGAGCGCATCTACGAAGCTCGTGTGATAGAACCACCTCGCCAGCGTGCCCATAGTACATTGTGCTTGATGCAGGTCGAGGGTTTCAGTGATTCTTCGGCTTGGTGTGGTGTGCATCGTAAGGTATATGTATATATGGAGCCTACAGAGGCGGCTTGTTCTTTGCTGCCTGGCGATTTGGTTCTGTTTAAGGGGTGTGTACACCCACCGCAAAACTTTTCCGACGGACTGACTTTTGACTATGCACGCTATGTTACCTTGCAGGGTGTGTCGGGTACCCTATATCTCTCAGCCGATTGTTGGAAACGGGTAGGGGAGGCTCCTTTGTCGATAGGTGATAGTATGGTGAGGTTGCGCCATTGGCTCTATGCGCAGTATATGCATGTCGCTTTTGATGACGATGCGCTTGGTGTGTTGGCGGCACTCACCTTGGGTGAGCGTCGTTTGCTCAGTGCCGAGGTTCGTGCAGTCTATGCCGATGCTGGTGTTGCTCATGCGTTGGCTCTGTCAGGGCTGCATGTGGGCGTTATTTATGGCATGCTAGCCTTTGCAATGCGGTGCATGGTGCGAAGGCGTAGTTTGCGTTGGCTGCGTGAGCTGCTCATCATATCAGCGTTGTGGCTGTTTGCCTTGATGACAGGGATGTCTGCCTCGGTGCTACGTGCCGTATTTATGTGTACGCTTTATGTCATAGCCCGTTGGGTTAGTCAAGATAGTTCACCTCTTCAGGTGTTGACCTTGGCTGGTATGGTGATGTTGCTTGTGCGTCCCTTCTATCTGTTCGATGTGGGCTTTCAGCTGTCGTTCATGTCTATGGCATCCATACTCGTCGTTGAGCCATACTTGGAACTTCTTCTTCGCCCTAGTAACTCTAGTTCGTTGCCTGTCCCCGTGTCCTATCTCATCAGTGTGGTGTGTATGTCGTTGGCTGCCCAATTAGGAACTTTCCCTTTGGTGTTGTATCATTTTGGAACCTTTCCCCTCTACTTTCTCATCACCAATCTGTTGGTTGTGCCTTTGCTTACGGTGTTGCTCCTGGTGGCAGTCCTTTGGTGGGTGCTGGTGCTCATGAGGTTGCCTTGGGCCGATTATCTCGCCCATCTGCTGCAATGGACTGTGCAGTGGGGCAATGAGGGGTTGGCTTGCATTGCTCGTTGGCCTTATGCCGTATTGCATGTAGAGTATTATCCTCTTAGTGCCGTGTGCTTTACCTATCTGTTTATAGCTGCGCTGGTGCTCAGTGTGGTCCAGCGCTGGGCGCGTGGCTGGGTGGTAGCATTGGCTTCGCTACTGGGACTTGTGGTATCGTTTTTGCTATAGGGACGAAAAAAGATGCCGGTGTGCTTTGCTGTTCCCCTAGCATGTGTTATCTTTGGCAAAAATATGCAGCTATGATTAAAAATATATTCAAGGAGGACGATGTAGAACGTCTCAAGGAGACTATCCGTGACAACCATTTCTTTGTGCTCACCTGCCATGCTGGCCCCGATGGTGATGCTCTAGGTTCTACGCTCAGTATGGCCCATTATTTGGGTGCTTTGGGTAAGGAGGCGGTGGTGGTGGTCCCCGATGCGTACCCCGACTTCTTGGCGTGGATGCCCGCTTCACAGGAGATTGTGCGCTTCGATAAGTCTCGGGAGAAAGCCGAACTGATGATTGCCGCTGCCGATGTCATATTTGCTATGGACTACAATGCTTTGAGCCGTGTAGACGATATGGGCGGATTGATAGGTAAAGCCAAAGCGGTGAAGGTGCTGATAGACCATCATTTACAGCCTGATCACTTCTGTGATTTGGTCTTTTCATATCCTCACCTGTCGTCGACGTGCGAGGTCGTGTTCCGTTTGGTGCTGGCTATGGATGGGTACGATGTGCTCACCAAGGCCGCCTGTGAATGTATCTATGCCGGCATGATGACCGATACGGGTTGCTTCTCATATGGTCCCTGTACACAAGAGGTATACCTGATTATCAGTATGCTTATACAGAAGGACATCAACAAAGACCGCATCTATAATAAGGTGTTCAATAACTATTCTGAGGGGCGCTTGCGCTTGATGGGTTATGTGTTGTACGAGAAGTTGCGTGTATATGCCGAGTCGCGCTCGTCGCTCATCACGCTGAGCCGTGAAGAGATGGCACGTTTTGACTTCAATAAGGGCGATACCGAGGGACTGGTCAACATACCTCTGCAGATGAAGAATGTCTATTTCTCGGCTTTCTTGCGTGAAGATACGGAGAAAGACCTTATCCGCGTGTCGTTGCGTTCGCAGGGCACATTCCCATGCAATAAGTTTGCAGCCCAATATTTCAATGGTGGAGGTCATCTTAATGCGTCGGGTGGACAGTTCTATGGTACACTGCAAGAGGCTGTGGAAGTGTTTGAAAAGGCCCTTGTTGAGTTTGGTAATCCTTGATAAGCATGAAAATGATAAAAAAATGAAAAAAACAAGCTGAAATAATGTTTGTGGAATCAGTTTTTATTACTTTTGTAGCAAAATTGAGAAAGACTGGATGAATAAAAAAGTTTTTATAGCCCTATGGGCACTTCTGAGTGTGGTGTTGGTCTCCTGTGAAGACTATGAGACCTATGCCGAGCAGAAGGAGAAAGAGCGTGCCCATATCAACGATTTCATTACAGAGCGGGGTATCAAGGTTATCGATATGGAGACCTTTATTGCCAATGATAGTACCACCGATGTGTCTAAAAACGAGTATGTACTCTTCGAAGACAAAGGTGTGTATATGCAGATTGAGCGTAAGGGCGAGGGCACGATGATGCAGGATGGCGACCGTGGCGTGTTCATGGCGCGCTACCTCGAGTACAATATAGCCTTGGGTGATACCATCTCGGGCAATCTCTATGCCTCTACCCCCGACTACTTCACTTGCGAGCGCAAGGGCGATACCTTTTCAGCCTCATTCACACAAGGTTACATGTATGGCATCTATGGTAGCGCTGTGCCCAAAGGCTGGTTGCTCCCGTTGAGCTATATCACTCCTGGGCGTCCTAACGACAAGGCAGCCAAGGTACGTCTCATCGTACCTCATGGTGAGGGCACATCCAATGCGGCGCAATACGTATACCCGACATATTATGAAATAACTTATATACCGGAGAGACAATGACACTGATTAAATCTATCTCAGGAATCCGCGGCACTATCGGTGGCGTGGCAGGCGAGGGACTCAATCCGCTCGACATCACTAAGTTTGTAGCTGCTTATGCTACCCTCATTCGTAAGACAACCACCGTACAGAGCAATACTATCGTAGTAGGTCGCGATGCACGTATCTCTGGTGAGATGGTACGCAGCTGTGTATGCGGTACGCTCATGGGTATGGGCTTCGACGTTATCGACATAGGCTTGGCTTCTACTCCTACTACCGAGCTTGCTGTAACCATGTCTGGCTCATGTGGTGGTATCATCCTTACCGCTAGTCACAACCCCCGTCAGTGGAACGCCCTCAAGCTCCTCAACGAGAAAGGTGAGTTTCTCAATGCTGCTGAGGGTGGCGAAGTGCTCGCACTCGCTGCTGCCGAAGCCTTTGAGTTTGCCGATATCGACCACATCGGTCATTACATCAAAGACGACTCATACGACCAGAAACATATCGATAGCGTGCTCGCACTCGACCTCGTTGACGTAGAGGCTATCCGCAAGGCAGGCTTCAAGGTGGCTATCGACTGCGTCAACTCAGTAGGTGGTGTGGTACTGCCCAAGTTGCTCAAGCAGCTCGGTGTGGAGACCATCGAGGGTCTCTACTGTGAGCCTACCGGTGACTTCCAGCACAACCCCGAGCCTTTGGCACAGAACCTTACCGATATCATGGGCCTCATGAAGAAGGCCGATCTCGACGTTGCCTTCGTGGTTGACCCCGACGTAGACCGCCTCGCTATCATCGATGAGAATGGCGACATGTATGGTGAGGAGTACACCCTCGTGACCGTTGCCGACTACATCCTGCAGCACACACCCGGTAACACCGTGTCAAACCTCAGCTCTACCCGTGCCCTGCGCGACGTTACCCGCAAGTATGGTCTCGAGTACAACGCCTCGGCTGTAGGTGAGGTCAATGTTACCACCAAGATGAAAGAAACTGGCGCCGTTATCGGTGGCGAAGGTAATGGTGGTGTCATCTATCCCGCCAGCCACTACGGCCGCGATGCCCTCGTAGGTATCGCCCTCTTCCTCACCTATCTTGCCAAGAAGCAGATGACCGTGAGCGAGCTCCGCAAGACCTATCCCGCCTACTACATGGCCAAGAACCGTATCGACCTCACACCCGATGTTGATGTCGACGCTATCCTCGTCAAGGTGAAAGAGATCTATGCCAACGAAGAGGTGAACGATATCGACGGTGTGAAGATCGACTTCCCCGACAAGTGGGTACACTTGCGTAAGAGCAACACTGAACCCATCATCCGCGTATATTCTGAGGCAGGCTCTCCTGAGGAGGCCAATGCTATCGGTGAGGCCGTGATGAAGGTCGTATATGATTTGAGCAAGAAGTAATATATATTATCTACCTATACCACGACTATGTTGACAGCTCTCATCATTCTTAGTATTGTAGGACTCTTTGTCAAGAAGAAGAAAACCGACAAGGTGCGATAGTATCATAATCTTAGTCGCTCTTGCATAAAGCAAAACGCTAGCGTTTGTCGCTCAACTATCCAGTTAGTGCTCGCGTTAGCGTTTTCTTCTTTTGGAGACACCACCCAAGAGCAGCAAGCAACCCTCCTTGGTGCCGATAAACCGGCAGCCGTAGCCCTCTCTGGGGGACTCAGGCATCGCGGAATACACTAAGAACCTTAAGGCTTAAAGTATAAACCCACTCTAGTCTGTAGCCTGTAGACCTTAGACTCTTTAATAAAATTAAATAAGCATGGCCAAAATTCAGAAAACCAATGCTGCGCGCCTGCTCGATCAGGCCAAGATAACCTACGAACTCATTCCCTACGAGGTGGATGAGAACGACCTCAGCGCTCCTCATGTGGCCCATTCGTTGGGCGAAGATATTGCCCAGGTATTCAAGACCCTCGTTCTCCAGGGAGACCGCACAGGCTACTTTGTCTGCGTCATTCCTGGCGATGCCACTGTAGACCTCAAGCTCGCCGCTAAGGTCTCGGGCAACAAGAAGTGTGAGATGATACCCATGAAGCAGCTCCTTCCCCTTACAGGTTACATCCGTGGAGGTTGCTCCCCCATAGGTATGAAAAAGCACTTCCCCACCTACATTCATCATACCTGCAACGAACATCCCTACATCTTCATCAGTGCCGGGGTGCGTGGCCTACAGGTCAAGATTGCCCCTGCCGACCTCTTGCGCATAGCCCAAGCCAAGACGGCTGAGCTGATTTGAGAAGTTAAGGGTTAAAGGTTATGGGTTAAGGGTGAGAGTTGAGGGTTTAGTGTTGAGGGAGCTCGGGCATCGCGGAAGGGGGAGGGTCTTTTTATATTTGTTCAGTCAACAAATTATTTTATCCTTACTACTGTTAGGTTTGTACAGAATGTCAATGATCGCTTCTTCCCGTTAATCGTTCATCGTTTCAACGCTGCAAAGGTAGTATGTTTATTTTTGGCATTCCCGAGTTTTGCAAAAGACTGCAAAAGACTTTCTGTAAGGTGTTGACAACAAGCGGATAATAAGATTTTTTTTTCGTTTCGCACGCCGAGCGCACAGGCTTCGGTTATGGCCACGCGACGGTGCATATCGTCACAGTCACAGTCACAGTTTACTTGCTGTCTCGTTTTTGCGAGCAGCCCTATATATAGAGGCATATTTATGTAATTATATATAAAATATCTAATTACTCAAATATGATTTTTACACATAAACATTTCGCCCCATATCGGGACAGTGCATATTAACTGTGACTGTGACTGTGACGATGTTAGAGGACTGAGAGGATGCCGAGAGAATAAGAAGAGACGCTAGAGGTTGCTAGAGGATAAAAGAGTATGCTGCCGTTCATGCTACTCTGATGCTTCTGATGTCCTCTACCATCCTCTGACCGAAACAGAAAATCCTGGCGAGCCTTAGAAATAGTCTTCTCAAAAAACCAAGAGAGACATCCCGGTGGGTGTCTCTCTTGGCTCTCTCTAGATATAGAGCAGAGGGGATATTATTTCTTCTTGTTCCAATAGCGCTCCAGCATCTTGGCTTCACGTTTGGTGATGTGGATCACGGCACCGTGCTTCTGCTCTGAGAAGTTGGTACGGGTCATCTTGCCATCGCCGAAGTTGCCTATGGGGGTGTAGTGGATGAAGTCGCGTGTCTCAGTGAAGCCAAAGTTGTGAGGGTTGATGCGATAGTTGTCGTGCATCACGACCCAGCAGTCCTCGCCGATGCGCTTCCAGCAGTTGGGGGCTTCGTGGCCCTGGCGCACACCGTCGTAGTAGTTCTCGTCCATCGTGTAGGGACCCTTGATGTCGGCAGCAGTGGCGTGCTTCACCGTGGCGCCACCCTCGTGCGACACGTAGTAGAGGTGATAGGTGCCGTCGTGATACATGATGTCGCTGTCAATCACACTGTAGCGTGCTCCGGGTGCCTCGAACAGCAACTTGGGCTCACCCTCCATCTTAGTGAAATCATCGTTCATGTATACGTAGAATATGCGGTTGAGTCCGTTCCCGGTGCGGGTGGTGAAGTGTAGGAATAGTTTGCCCTTCTCTTCATCGTAGCACGTCTCGGGAGCCCACACACAGCCCACCTCGGCCCATTGGCCACCTAGTTTCTGGAAGTCGAGGTTGGTGCGTGTCCAGTGCTTCAGGTCGGTCGACTTCATCAGTACCAGGCCGTGGTTGTTGCCCCAGCCATACTTGCGTCCGTCGCGATCCCACTCGGTGGTGCGGTAGCCGTCGCGCACACCGAAGACGTGCAGGTCGGTCATGGCGAGGTAGAAGGCACCGTCGGGGCCGCGGAAGATGTGGGGGTCGCGTATACCCTTCTGCATGGCGATGGTGTCGCCGGCGATGAGGGGCTTGTCCTCGTTGAGGGAGATGAACTCATGGCCGTCGTAGCTGATGGCCATGTGTAGCCCGTGGTCGGCATCCTTGTGGTATACCATGAGGTAGGCACCCATCTTCTTCTCCATCTTGCGGGCTGCCTTCTCTTGCTTGGCTTTGCGGGTGTAGTAGTCGTCGAGGTAGGGTACACCGTCGGTGGTGATGTCGCACTTGAGGATGTTGCCCTGCTTGTCGTACTTGATCTCTTGGGCACATACGGAGCGTGAGTAGCTGGTACCGCTGTGCAAGGCACCGTTGTGGGTGAAGAGGATGGTCTTGCCCTTGAACTCTACGACGCCAGGGTGGGTGGTGTTGCTATTGCCTGCTACCTCGGAGAAGATACCCTTGTACTCGAAGGGGCCTGTGGGTGAGTCGCCCACGGCATAGGCCAGCTTCTCGGGCCAACCCTCGGCGAAGGTGAGATAATACTTGTCGCCCCGCTTGTGTACCCAAGGAGCTTCGGTGAAGTTTGAACCTTCGGGGGTGATATCCATCACCTCGCCATCGATCTCGATCATATTGGGCTTGAGCTTGGCGGCATAGCAGCGGCGGTTGCCCCAGTAAATCCATGCGTTGCCCTCGTCGTCCTGATAGATGGCAGGGTCGATGCAGGCCCATGAGTGGTTGGTGCCGGGGCAGTCGGCATTGGTGAGAAGGGGCTTACCTAGCGCATCCTTGAAGGGACCGTAGGGTGAGTCGCCTACAGCTACGCCGATGCCGCACCAGTTGGTAGATACGTAGAAGTAGTACTTGCCATCTTTCTCGGCTACGTGGGCGGCATAGGCGTTGCGTGAGTTTTGCCATTTGAACTCGTCGATGTGGAGCGGGCTCTTGTGCTCGGTCCACGTCATCATATCGGTGGTGGTAAACAGCGCCCACTCATACATGGTGTAGCCGCCCTGATTGCCGGCATGGTCGACGCCCGTGTAGAGGAACAGCGTGTCGCCCTTGACAAAGGGAGCGGGGTCGGCCGTGTGCTTATGGGTGATGATTGGGTTTTGTGTGGCGCGGAACTTGTATGGCTCGCCGTTGGGGATAATCTGTGCACTGGCTGCTACTAGTGTAGCACCTAGGGTGAGAGTTAGTAATGGTCTTTTCATAGTGCTGTAAATGAATGTGTAATAGATGTATCTGCAAAAATACGAAATATTATCCATAAAAATGTTATAGGTTGGCAAAAAAGATGTATCTTTGTCGCTAGTGTAGGGGGGGAATACCCTATGCTAATATGGGTAAAAAACAGTAATCTATGGATACGCATAAAAAGACGCTCTTGACTCTATTGCTCGTACTGTGTGGTGTGGCTATAGCATGGGCAGGTACTGATAGTTATGTGCAGCCTGCTACTCGCATGGTGGAGAACCCCGAGCCCGTGGTGGCGCTCGTGAACCGTATAGGCGGTAGGGGTACTGATAAGCATTTCAAGTTTGTACTCGACCCTTCTATCGGCGCTGGGCAGGAGGCCTTCGTACTCGGTAGTGAGGAGGGCAAGATTCTCGTCAAGGGAAGTACGCTCAGTGCCATCACTACTGGTATAGGCTGGTATCTCAACCATGTGGCTCATGTGAATATCGCATGGAACTCGCTCAATGAGAAGACCGTGGCAGTCAAGCTTGATGGTGCACCCTATGTGGATTTGTCTGATGTGGACCTCCCCCTCCCTAAGGAGGAAACGCATGTGTCTGATGCGAAGTATAGGTATTACTTGAATACGTGTGCCTTTGGCTACTCGATGACCTCATGGACTTGGACACGCTGGCAGCAGGAGATAGACTGGATGGCGCTGCATGGTATCAACATGCCGCTACAGCTCGTAGGCCTAGAGGAGGTGTGGCGTAGGTTTCTCACCATCGAGGATGAGGACGGAAAACGCAAGTATGGCTATAGCGACGAGCAGGCCAAGGCCTTCGTGGCGGGACCAGCCTTCATCGCCTGGTGGGCCATGAACAACCTCGAAGGGTGGGGTGGCACAGCGCCCGGTGCAAAGAGCGAATACAAAAGCTTGCCTGGTGCAGGAGGTGTGCAGGATGATGCTTGGTATAGGCGACAAGCTAAATTGGCACGGCAGATTACCGAGCTGCAAAGGAGTCTGGGCATGCAGCCCGTATTGCCCGGATGGTCGGGCATGGTGCCTACCGACTTTACTGTACGGTCGGGGTTGGCTACCCGTGGTAATGGTGGCAAGTGGGCAGGCGATTTCGTGCGTCCGCTCCTGCTCAGTGTGGGCAATAGCAACTATGCCGAGATAGCGGCCGACTACTACACCTGCCTTGAGGCTGTGATGGGTGAGAGCCAATACTACTCTATGGACCCCTTCCACGAAGGTGGGGGCGTAGGTACCATGGAGGACTACGCTGCCCTATATGCCGCCATGGAGGAGGCCAAGAGTGGCTCGCAGTGGGTAATACAGCAGTGGCAGTGGAGTCCCACACAGCGATACTCGCTCAGTGCAGTGCCTGCAGGCCGCCTCATCGTACTCGACCTCTTCTCTGACGGGTCACCGGCATTTGACAGATACAACGGATATGCTCCTCAGGAGGCTATCTTCTGCGCTATCCCTAACTTTGGCGGACGATCAGGCGTGATGGGGCGCTTGAACAATGTGACCGACAACTACTTTAAGTTCAAGAGCAAGTATGCCAGCATAAAGGGAATAGGTGTTGCGCCCGAGGCTATAGAGCAGACCCCTGTGACCTACGACCTCATCTTCCAACTCCCTTGGATGAATGGCGTGAAGCCCGATATGGCCGAGTGGGTGAAGAACTATGCTACCGCGCGATATGGTAGGGAAAATACAGTGGTTCAGGAAGCTTGGGAGCAGCTCCGTCAAGGAGTGCTCAACTATGGAGCCGATGGGATACAAGGCCCCGTAGAAGACGTTTGGGCTGCACGTCCTAACCTCAATGCATATCCCGCAAGTTCGTGGGGAAAGACGCTTAATCATGCTGGCGGCACCTATACGAAGGAGCGTAGGCAGATGCTGATAGATGCTGTGTACAAGTTGATAGGCCAAAAAAAGAAACTCGCATTGCCCAAGGGCTCTATCTATGAGAGTAACTACCTATACGACCTGGTAGAGCTTGCAGGGGGCGCGATGGCCGACTATGCCTATACTCTCTTGAACGGCATACGCGAGGCAAGGAACAATGGCAATACTGTACTCTATGAGGCACGCCGTGATGCTTTCCTCCAACTCATTCTGGATATGGATGCCTTCAAGGGTACCAATCTTAACTTCCGACTCGGTAAGTGGACACAGGAGGCTCGCGATGCAGCTGCTGAGGTTGAGGGCGCTACTACTGCTACACCCGATTGGTATGAGTACAACAATGCCCGTACCATCGTGTCTACATGGTCGTCGCCCGGTACAAACCTCAATGACTACTCATACCGCTCATGGCAGGGACTTCTGAAAGACCTCTATTATCCCCGTTGGAAGTATTACTTCGATAACGACTGTATCAATGGTGAATACAAGTACTTCGAGTGGAACTGGGCACACGGAATGAAACACGCTGTGGGGCAGACTGACATAAGCAACGAACCACTTGCCAAGGGAGAGGATGGACATACCGATAGCTACACACGCAAACCCGAAGGAAATACGGTAAAGATGGCCAAGGATTTGCTCGGGAAATATATTATCCCCATGACACTGGCCGATGGCAATATCTATTATGCTTATCGCTACCTTGCCAATGACCTTACCTCAAAACCGATAGTGGTGAATAGGGCCAAGACTATAAACCTGGCTGCATATATAGGCAAGCATGCTGATGTAAGTAGCATAAGTGGGGATATTGTAGATGGCAATACCACCAATCTCGGAAGAGTGAATGTGAAGAATGTGGAGATGGATAAGACGTATGAAATCAACGTGAAATTGGCCGATGCTACGGAAATCATACTATCAGTACACTTCAAATAGTCATGTTGCAGTGCATAGAGATAAAAAAATATACAATAGTTTTATTATGAGAATACGCAAACATTTAGCGACAGTATTGCTGGCTTTGCCGATGATAGGTATGGCGCAGCAGGTGAGTGAGACAAAGCTGGGACTCCGTGTTGATCCCGCAGGTGATAAACCCACGACCGAGGTGATGGTGTATGCGCCGAACATCATTCGCGTGACCAAGTATGCCGACGGCCTCGAGGCACTTCCCGACAAGAAGAGCTACTCCGTCATCATGACTCCAGAGAAGGGTAAGGGATTGTGGCGCGTTGAGGGTACCACCCTGAGCACTGCATGCCTTACGGTAACCGTAGATGCAGCTACAGGCGAGGTACGGTTTACCGATGCCAATGGCAATGCCCTGCTTGCCGAGAAGGGTGAAGCTGAGGTAACATCTATCACCGCAGGTGTCGACAAAGGCAAGTATAGCATACGTCAGGATTTCCAGCTCGGGACCAACGAGGCCATCTATGGCCTTGGCCAACGTCGTAGCCCTAAGCTCAACCAGCGTGGCGAGAAGGTGGAGATATGGAATCACAATGCCAACATCACCATCCCTTACTTTACCTCGGTAAAGGGCTACGGACTCTATTGGGACAATGCCGGTCGCAGCCATTTTGAGGATACTCCCGAAGCCACCACCTTCAGCTCTGAGGTAGCACAGGGTATCGACTACTATTTCCTCTACAGCGACGGCACACAAGACGGCGTCATCGCCTCTATCCGTCAGCTCACAGGCCAGGCTACGATGTTCCCTCTCTGGACAATGGGCCACTGGCAGTGCCGCGAGCGCTACAAGACTAGTGACGAACTGTGCGAGGTGCTCGACAAGTATCGTGAGTTGCAGATTCCGCTCGATGGTATCGTACAAGACTGGCAATATTGGGGATGCGACTCCAACTGGAATGCCATGGACTTCATGAACCCCTATTATATCAATAAGGTAGGCGACCCCACTTGGAGCAAGTATCTCCCTGACGACCTGCGCCCATTGGCTGCTGAGTATGTGAAGAAGGGCCTCGAACCACGCATCAAGTCGCCCCAAGAGATGATCGACTATGTACATAGCCGCAATGCTCACTTGATGATCTCTATCTGGGCCAACTTCGGCCCGTGGACACCGCAGTTCAAGGAACTCGATGCCATAGGCGCATTGTACCCCTTCGAGACATGGCCCACCAATCGTGGCGTACGTCCTTACGACCCCTTCAACCCCGAAGCAC
>JAEIGA010011846.1_pt1 | contig 13219 bp, 9 predicted proteins | sample 9270691 | NCBI WGS metagenome assembly JAEIGA01 (sample SAMN17057246, study PRJNA624740) | gut metagenome | biome: biome; isolation source: fecal sample | host: Bos grunniens | place: China: Xizang | collected 2019 | reverse complement strand
GCGACGTCCTCAGAATTGGCAGAATGGTTTAAGGATAATCCTGTGGATGAAGCGGTCATCCTTATCAAAGGTTCCCGAGGAACCAGAATGGAAAAGGTCCTGGAAGTGCTTTAAGCCTTACAGGACCTTTTCCTTATTGTATGTTTGTTATTTCCTGACAGTGGTTCACCAGAGTTAAGTTTTCCGCGTTGAGGCGTATCTTCAGCCATGATTTCAGAGTTGTCGCCGATTCGCATGGCAGGAGACTGTCTGTATATACCATGACCATCATGGATGGTGTGGTGTTGAGCGAGTCTTTTGATACTGATGCTCCTTGTGTAATGTGTACGTTATGAACCTTTGGGTATGAGTTTATAATTTCCCTGGTGATCTGTACATAAGGTATGGCGGAACCTTTTACAGCTCTTAGCTCCTGACGGAGTCTTCTGATTTCATCGTCTCTCTTACCTACCTCGCTGTCCATCTTGTCGTAGATGCCTTTGACGAGTTCTATGTTGTTCTCGTTTTCGCTGGTGGTGTGTTCGTTTATTATTATCTGGTCTTCACTGATTCCGTATTCAGCAGCTGTCTTGAAGATGAGAGTGCGTGTGTTGTCGCTCAAGGGGTCTCCGGTGAAGAAAAGCTCTATTGAGGAACCGTCCGAGTGGTTTATACGATAGTCGTAGATGATGCTTCTGTCGTAGGCCTTGCTATGCTCTGCAAAGGCTGTAGCATTGTCTTCGAAGTTGTTGTGCTTGATGAGAGTGACTGCGGACCAAATGCTTGGCACAATAAATAGAATAATCAATACTGTGCTGATTTTCCTTGTCTTTGCACCTGCTGTCTGGTCTTCGAATTCTGTCTGCCTGAACTTGAAATACTTGACGCTGAAGTAAGTGGCCAGCATAATGAATAGACAGTTGATTACGAAAAGATACAGGGCACCAAGGAAATATGTAATATTACCGCTTGCAAGTCCGAAACCGGCTGTGCATAGTGGAGGCATCAGGGCTGTGGCAATGGCTACTCCCGAGAATACCGTGCCTTTTTCCTTTTTACATTGTTCCAGAATTCCGGCAAAGCCTCCGAATACGGCTATCAGAACATCATATATTGTAGGATTTGTCCTTGCCAGCAGCTCAGTCGGATTGCTGAGGCTAAGAGGTGTTATCAGAAAGTAAAGGAATGAGGCGGCAAGACTGATGCTTACCATTATCAGCAGATTCTTTCCTGAAAGTTTCATCAGGGGCATGTCATTGACTCCAAGTCCCAGACCGAGTCCGAAAATCGGACCCATGAGTGGGGAAATGAGCATCGCTCCGATGACAACCGGGATTGAATTGACATTCAAACCTACGGAAGCTATAATTATGGCAATGGCGAGGATCCATGCGTTAGGACCCTTAAAATATATATTGCCTCGTATGGCTTTTTCAGCTTTTTCCGTGTCAATGTAGCCCGTAAGGTTCAAGGTGGACTTGACTTGTTCCAGGAGGTTGTTTATCGGTTTCATGGCATTCTGTGTCTATCTTTACAAAGATAGCGAATTTTTTACCTAATGCCATCCTATGAAATAAAAAGAAACCGACCAATAAGGTCGTCTCCTTTTTCATTTATATATGACGACTGTGGCGGTAGGGTAAGTTTGGCTTGGTTCCGTCGGACCAAGTTCCGACTCCATCCCTCCCACGACTTCGTCGCGGGCCCCTCCCGTTCACGAGGCCACGGGCGGCCACGCCATCCAAACTTACCCTACCGTCACTTCAGAGCATACACAATAGCTATATTTTATACCCATATTGAGAGGGAGGATAGCAGTGATTGCGGCGTCCTCAGCAATCACTGCTATCCTCCCGGTCAAATATATAAATGAAAAAAGAATGACTAATCAGTCATAAAAGACTTTTTAGTCACCCTCTTATTGTATGACAACTTCTTAGTCAATATAAACAACCCATCCGAACTCGTCCTCGATCTCACCCTTCTGGAGAGCCGTGATGTAGTTGTAGAGCTTAAGTGACTTAGGACCGCATTTCCCGTCGCCATAGGTATATACTGTCTCCTGGTCTGACTCAAGGAAAGGTTTGTCCACCAGTTTGTGTACTGGAGTGATCACTACAGCAGTGCCGCATTCGCCGACTTCCTCGAAAGTGCTGAGCTCTTCCACAGGTACCGGACGTCTCTCTACAGTCATGCCGAGATGAGCTGCAACTGTCTCAAGAGACATGTTGGTGATGGAAGGCAGGATGGAATCCGACTTAGGTGTGATGTATGAATTGCCTTTGATGCCGAAGAAATTCGATGAATTGAATTCGTCGATCATGGTCTTTGTGGCAGGGTCCAGATAGAGGACTGCCTTGTAGCCGAGCTCGTGTGCTACGTTGAGGGAGTAAAGCGAGCACGCGTAGTTGCCTCCTACCTTGAATGCCCCCGATCCGTTAGGAGCTGCTCTGTCGTAGTTTCTTGCGATGACTACATCCACCGCGTCAAGTGCTCCTCCTACATAAGCTCCCACTGGTGAACAGAGGATAAGGAAGGTGCTTTCCTTCGATGACTGCACTCCGAGCTGAGGGTTGGAGCCGATGAGTGTTGGGCGGAGGTACAAAGATGCTCCTGTGGCCTCGTACGGAGGAAGGAAGTCGATGTTCTCCATGACAGCGCGTTTACAGAGTTCTACGAACATCTCCACTGAAGGAGCCTCGATGCCGAGGTACTTTGCAGAACGCTGAAGACGTTTAGCGTTCTCTTCCGGCCTGAACAGTCTTACTCTTCCGTCTTTGCCGCGGAATGCCTTGAGACCCTCGAAGCATTCAATGGCATAATGAAGTGCTCCTGCATAAGAACTTAGAGTGATGTTGTCGTCGGTCAGACTCTCAACAGGGGTCCATTCTCCGTTTCTGAATGTGCTTCGGAGGATAGTGTTAGTCTTTGTGTAGGAAAAGGTTAGCTTGCTCCAGTCGATATTTGCCATGATGTTATCAGATTAGTATTTCAAAAAGTTGGTTGTTCTCGTTTATATATTTGTAAGCGAATCCGCTATCGTCCATCCTCTTGATGAATGGTTCGAAGTCCTCTCGTGAGGTAAGTTCGATGCCGATAAGGGCCGGACCGAAGTTCTTGTTGGTCTTCTTGATGTATTGGATATGCACCAGATCGGCTGAAGAGCCTATCACATTCTGGATGAATGAAAGAATCGCTCCTGATTTCTGAGGGAAGGTCACTATGAAGTAATGTTTGAGTCCTTCGTAAAGGAGTGACTTTTCGCGGATTTCCTCCATTCTGGTGATGTCGTTGTTGCTGCCGCTGACGATGCATGCCACTTTCTTGCCGCGGATCTTGTCTGCATAGAATCTGAGCGCCGCTGCAGCCAATGCTCCTGCAGGCTCCACTACGATGGCGCTTTTGTTATACATGTGTATGATTGTGGTGCAGACAGCTCCCTCAGGAACAATAACGATATCGTCGAGTACCTTGCGGCAGACCTCATATGTAAGAGATCCAGCCTTTTTTACCGCGGCTCCGTCCACGAACTTGTCGATTTCCTCAAGCTCTACTACGCCTCCGTTGTCGATGGCAGCCTTCATACATGGCGCACCACCCGGTTCCACTCCGATGATTTTTGTTTTTGGGGAAACAGCCTTTATATATGATCCGAGTCCGGAAGCCAGTCCACCTCCTCCGATAGGAACGAATATATAATCCAGATCTTCCTCAGTCTGGTTGAGGATTTCAAGTCCTATTGTACCCTGTCCTTCCATTACCTTTGGGTCGTCGAATGGAGGAATGAATGTTTTTCCACTCTTTGCCGCGTATTCGATGGCAGCTGCATTTGCAGCATCGAATGTGTCACCGGTAAGTACGATTTCGATGAAGTCCTTTCCAAACATCTTCACCTGCTCGATCTTCTGCTTAGGAGTTGTGGTAGGCATGAAGATAGAGCCTATGATCTGAAGCTTGCTGCATGAAAAAGCTACTCCCTGGGCATGGTTGCCCGCACTGGCACAAACTATTCCGCATTCCAGACTTGACTTGTCAAGTGACCTTATCTTATTGTATGCACCGCGTATCTTGTATGACCTTACTGTCTGCAGGTCTTCTCTCTTGAGGTAGATGTCGGCTTCGTAAAGGTCGGAGAGATTTGCATTTTTCTGAAACGGGGTCGGTACGAGAATTTCGCTCAACACTTTGGAAGCATTCTCGATTGCCTCGACTGTGGGGAAGTAGGTTGTCGTTTCCATTTCTTATGAATTAAAATCAGATTGCGATTCTTGTGTCAAAAATATAACTAAAATTGCGGATTTCCTAATGGTTTGTATCTTTTCTCTAATTCATCATTACGAGCACCATTGACGGATGGCTGAGTTCAAGCTTCACTGTGTCCTGGACTGCGATGTTGAGGGTAGCTTTCCACCAGTTGTCAAATACAACATCTTCTGTCGGATATGCCAGACCTTCCGATTTTATGCTCAGTGTATTGTCTGGAGTGAAGATAGAAATCTGTCTTCCTGTGCCGCAGTCGAATTCGATGCTGTCGGTTATCGGGAATATTGTCTCTTTGTCAGTGATCATCTCCAGATTCATGTCTTCCAGGTCGAACATCCTGGTGTATTCCATAAGGAGTGATATGTTACCTATGGTATGGTCTGCGCGTCCCCCTGTAGCTCCCAGGATATGGATGCTTCCGATTCCTTCAATATGTCCGAGGGCCCATCTGACAGCCTTTGTCTGGTCGTTGTGCTCCTGTTCGTTTTCCTTGATTATGATGTCTGCATATTTTTTCTGCATTGCTGCAGATAGAGTGTCCATGTCCCCGATCACAAGGTCCGGGAGCCTTTCTTCTCCGAATATGGCCTTGCTGTTACGCAGGAATTTGACCAATGCACCGTCACAGCATATTATGAAATCGGCCGTGCGGATGAGATAGCGCGGATATTCCGTCTCCGGGAATTTACCGTCGCATATTATGACGACTCTTTTATGCATGGGTTCCTGTTATCTGTGAGGATGTCCCCTGTGATGTGGTATAGCTCTGGAGATCTCTGAACCCTATCAGGAAGTCCTTCACTCCCATCCTCTTCTTGCCTGAGATCTGCAGCTCGGTTATGCTGAGAGCTCCGTCTGCGGTGCTTATTGCGAGATAGGACTTACCGTCGGTAAGTATGGTGCCAGGTGCAGTTTCCTTGAGAGCGTTCTGTGCAAGCATTGCATTGTAGTCTTCTCCGGTTACCTTCTCTGTGCGGTATATCTTCATCTGGATGCACCTGTCATCCTTAAGTAGTTCCGTATATGCTGCAGGATAAGGACTAAGGCCTCTGATGAGGTTGTAGATGTCCTTTGTCTTGCCGTTCCAGTCCACATGACACAGCTCTCTTGTGAGTTTCGGTGCAGGACGCAGAATCTCAGAGCCCTGGATAAAGCTTCTCTGAACTCTCAGTTCGGCGCATCCCTCAATGATGGCCTCGGTAGTCTGAACCACCAGTTTTGCACCCATCTCCATAAGCTTGTCGTGTACTTCGCCCACAGTCTCATCAGGTCCGATGCGGCAGTCGTATCGATACATGATTCCACCGGTATCCATGCCGTCATCAATCATGAACGTGGTCACTCCTGTGGTCTTTTCACCGTTGATCACAGCCCAGTTGATAGGGGCTGCGCCACGATACTGAGGCAGAAGGGCTGCGTGGAGGTTGAATGTGCCGAGTTTAGGCATGCTCCATACCACCTTAGGAAGCATTCTGAATGCCACAACTACGAAGAGATCCGGCTTCCATGCCTTGAGTGCATCCAGGAATTCAGGGTCCTTAAGGGAAACCGGCTGGAGTACAGGTATATTGTGTTCCACAGCATATTTCTTTACCGGGCTCTCGTTTACCTTGAGTCCGCGTCCGCTGGCCTTGTCGGCAACGGTGACTACTCCCACAATGTTGTAGCCGTTCTTTATGAGCTCGTCCAGAGGTGCAACTGCAAACTCCGGAGTTCCCATGTAGACTATTCGTGTCTTCTTGAAAATATTCATGACAGATGTCTTTTGCTTTCTGAATCCGCTCTTGATGGAGTCGAGATTAAAGAATGATGAATCGTTTATTGCCTTCCATGTGAGGAACAGACCGGTAGGCAGGAGTATGTAGCTGGAAAAGAATACACCATGGAAAGGTCCGATAGCACCGTCTCGTGCAAGCTTTGTTCCTGAAATGTCAATCACCCAGTATGCTACGAAGAACAGCACCGAGATGATTGCAGGCGTACCCAGACCTCCCTTTCTGATTAGCGCTCCGATAGGTGCTCCGATAAAGAAGAATACGAAGCAGGCGATCGCAAGAGCGAATTTCTTGAGTATCTCGATATCTATTAGCCTCAGTATGTAGGTATGGTGGTATCTTTCCCTTGAATAAGATGCAAGGGACATCTGCAATTCTTCTGCCTGTTTCCTGGCCTTTTCTGTTGCCTGGATTTCATCCTGGATCTTACGCCACTTGCCGAGGTCCTTGGCTATGAAAGGAGTAGTCCTCTGTACGCCTGCTGTGTCCAGCTGGGTATTGTAGCGAAGCACTCTTGACCTCTTCATGGACTCCATGTTGTCGCTCTTCCCTTGGGCATTGAGTGTGCCGATCGAGTCCTGGCTATGGTGCAGCTGCTTGAGGTTCATGGACTTCACCTGGTCATTGAACCTGCTGCTGTCCGACTTCTGGAATGCGTAGTTCTCCAGTGGAATGATCAGCTCCTGCCTGTGGAAGTCGATCTTCTGCATCTGAAGCGTGGTGTCCCTGTACTTCTTGTTGTTGGTCTCCTCGTAGTTAGTTCCGTCAAATAGTACGAAAGTCAGGTAGCTCTTGTCCTTGGACATCTTCATCAGTGCTGAGTCTGCAAGGGTAAGGCTTGTGTTGCCCTTGTTCTTGGTGTGGTTATACACCATGACCCCGTGCATTATGCCTGTCTCGTCATTCCGTTCGTCCACTCGGAGGATATATCCTTCGATGCCGTTGTAGAACGTTCCTGTAGGAATCTTGATTTCTTCCTTAGTCTTTCCGATGTCGTCCCTGAGAGTGTAAATCTTGTTGTATGCCACAGGGATGAGGTCGTTGGCGATGAAAAAGGCAGCTACGCTTATGAGGATGCAGACTCCGGCAAGAGGAGCCATTACCCTCTGAAGTGATATACCGGCGGCCTTGATTGCAAGAAGCTCATTGTTCTCTCCGAGCGTACCCATGGTCATCATGGATGCCAGCAGGGTTGCCAGAGGCAGGGACAGCGGAAGAAGCGTTGCGCTGCCCCATGCGAGGAATTCCAGTATCACCTTGAAACTCAGTCCCTTGCCGACTAGCTCATCGATGTACAGCCACAGGAACTGCATCATCAGTATGAACACGACGACCAACAGGATCGCTATGAACGGTCCTACGAAAGACTTCAATATGAACTGGTCAAGTTTTTTCATTATTTCGTTGCAGCTTCAATCATCTTTGCAAGTGCTGTGGAAAGTCCCTCGAGGGACTTTCCACCAGCCGTAGCCAGACCAGGCTGTCCGCCGCCGCCACCCATGATTAGCTTTGCAGCCTCACGTACATCGCCACTTGCGTTCTTTCCGGCCTTTACGAGGTCCTCGGAGTACATTACCAGGAGCTGAGGCTTGCCTGCAGCCTCAAAAGCTGCAAGGATAGCAAATCTCTCGGTCTCCTTCTGGAGCATGAATGCTGCGTTTTTGAGCATTACAGGGTCCATCGGTGTGTCGATAACCACGAGGTTGATGCCTCCTATTTCCTTTGCCATGCCCTTGAGTGTGCCCTTGAGTGCAAGAGTCTTCTCCTTGGCTATCTCTTCCATCTGCTTCTTGAATGCCTCGTTCTCCTCCACCATCTTCCTGATAGCGCCTGCCAGGTCCGGAACGTTATTGAAGAAGGCCTTGGCTGCGCGGATTGTCTCTTCCATTCCGTTTACCAGCTCTTCTGCACCTACTCCTGTCACTGCCTCGATACGGCGTACTCCGGCTGCGATTGCCGACTCGGAAGTGATCTTGAAGAATCCGATCTGGCCAGTAGCTGCAGCATGTGTACCTCCGCAAAGCTCGCATGACTGACCGAACTTCACAACCCTCACCTTGTCGCCGTACTTCTCTCCGAAGAGGGCCATTGCACCCATCTCCTGAGCTTCTTCCATGGTTGCGTTACGGTTTTCGTCGAGAGGGTAGTTTGCGCGGATAAGCTCGTTCACGCGGTTCTCCACAAGGAGAATCTGCTCCTGGCTGAGCTTCTCGAAGTGCGAGAAGTCGAAGCGGAAGTTCTTGTCGCAGACGTAGGAACCTTTCTGCTCCACATGTGTTCCGAGGATTTCGCGGAGAGCCTGGTGGAGGAGGTGGGTTGCTGTGTGGTTGTTTTCGATGCGGAGTCTTCTCCCGGCGTCCACGTGGAGGCTGAAACTCTCTGTGCAGTCAGCAGGAATGCGCTCTGCAACATGGATTGTGAGATTGTTCTCCTTGATTGTATTTACAATATTGATTTTCTCGCCGCTTTCTGAAAGAATATATCCGGTGTCTCCTACCTGTCCTCCCATCTCGGCATAGAACGGTGTACGCTCGAACACGAGCTGGAACATTGTCTTGTTCTTTGCCTTCACAGTGCGGTGGCGGGTAAGCTGTACGTTCTCAAGCTCAGTCTGGTCGTATCCGCAGAACTCGATGTTGTCGCAATGCGCGAACTCCACCCAGTCTCCTGACTCGATAGCTGTCGCGTTGCGTGCCCTGTCCTTTTGCTTCTGGAGCTCCACCTGGAAGCCCTCGAGGTCGATCTTGTAGCCTTTCTCCGATGCGATGAGCTCTGAAAGGTCGATAGGGAAGCCGAATGTGTCATAAAGCACGAATGCGTCTTCGCCGCTGATGAGCTTTGACTCTGCTGACTTTGCCATGATGTTGTCCATCAAGCGGATACCTCTGTCGAGAGTGCGGAGGAAAGCCATTTCCTCTTCCTTGATCACGCGCTCGATCAGGGTCTGCTGCTTCACGATTTCAGGGTAGAACTCTCCCATGTCATCCACTAACTGTCCTACAAGACGACAAAGGAAAGGCTCGTTGAATCCGAGGAATGTGTATCCGTAACGCACTGCGCGGCGGAGGATTCTGCGGATCACATAACCGGCCTTCACATTTGAAGGAAGCTGTCCGTCGGCGATTGAGAAACTGATCGCACGGATATGGTCGGCGATAACGCGCATTGCGATGTCTTCCTGAGCGTCAACGCCGTATTTGTGTCCGGAAAGTTCCTCGATCTTTGCGATCATACCGGTGAATACGTCTGTGTCGTAATTCGATTTCTTGTCCTGAAGAGCCATGCAGAGACGCTCGAATCCCATTCCTGTGTCAACGTTCTTGTTAGGGAGAAGCTCGAGTTCGCCGTTAGCCTTGCGGTTATACTGCATGAATACGTTATTCCAGATCTCTATCACAAGATGATGGTCCTTGTTTACGAGGGATGCCCCCGGAACGGCTGCGCGTTCCTCGTCGCTGCGAAGGTCGATATGTATTTCGGAGCATGGTCCGCATGGGCCTGTGTCACCCATTTCCCAGAAGTTGTCTTTTTTGTTTCCAAGGAGGATACGGTCTTGTGGGAGGTGCTTCTTCCATGCCTCCATTGCCTCTGTGTCGAGAGATGTTCCGTCTGCCTCTGAACCCTCGAATACTGTGGCGTAGAGTCTGTCCTTGTCGAGTTTATATACCTCGGTCAGGAGTTCCCAAGCCCAGTCAATCGCCTCGACCTTGAAATAATCTCCGAAGCTCCAGTTTCCGAGCATCTCGAACATAGTGTGATGATATGTGTCTCGTCCTACCTCTTCAAGGTCGTTGTGCTTTCCGCTCACACGGAGGCATTTCTGGCTGTCAGCAACCCTTTTCCATTTTGCAGGGCTGTTGCCGAGGAACCAGTCCTTGAACTGGTTCATGCCAGCATTTGTGAACATGAGTGTAGGGTCATTCTTTACGACCATGGGTGCCGACGGGACAATCTGGTGTCCTTTGGAAGCGAAAAAGTCCAAAAAGGCTTTTCTGATTTCTTTTGAAGTCATATTTTGTAGTTTTTTATTTCAAATCCATGCAGCTGTAGCCAGCTTGTGCAAATTAACCCACAAAAATACAATAAATTTCCGAAAATGCCCACAGAAAACTCTGCTTTCCTGCTCAATGTTTATAAAATTATATATTTTTTATAGAAGTATTGAGGAAAATATCTATCTTTGCATGTTATGTCTAAAAGAAGTAAATACATATTCAACCAAAGAACCCTCTCTTACGAGGTCAAGAAGCGTTCTATCCTTGCGCGTGCATTGAGGTACACTTCCATGGCTGTGGTAAGCCTGGGTATGGCTGCACTGTATTTCTGGCTTTATACTTCCGTGTTCGGATGGGAACTTCCCAAGACTGTGCTCCTTAAGAAAGAGAACGCGAAATGGGCTTCCCGTATGGAAGTGATGAACCGTCAGCTCGACAGGTATGATGAGGCTCTGACATCCCTTCAGATGAGGGATGACGACATATATCGTTCCATCTTCGGTATGCATGAGATTCCTCAGGAAGTGAGGAACGCCGGTTTCGGAGGTGTTAACAGGTATGCGCATCTGGAAAATGCCGACCGCAACAGCCTTTTGGAAAGCACTATGCGTCGTCTGGATGTCCTCACGAAGAAGACATATGTCCAGAGCAAGTCGTTCGATGAGATTTCTGCCTTGTCGAAGAAGGCCGGTGATATGGCTTCCTGTATTCCGGCAATCCCGCCTGTCAATCCCGACCGTTCGCTCTACAGGCTTTCCAGCAGTTTCGGTTTCCGAAGAGATCCTTTTACCGGACGCTCGAAGCGCCATACGGGAGTGGATTTCGCCCTCCCTTCCGGCAATCCGATATATGTTACCGGTGACGGTGTTGTGGAGAGTGTCAGGTTTGAATTTTTCGGTTATGGCAATAACGTCGTAATAGACCATGGCTTCGGATATAAGACAAGGTATGCTCATCTCAAGTCGATAGGTGTTGTAGAGGGAATGAAGGTGAAGAGGGGCGAGTGTATTGGAGAAAGTGGAAATTCAGGACGTTCTTCCGGTCCGCACCTTCATTATGAGGTGCTTTACAAGGACCGTCCGGTGAATCCGGCCAATTACTACGACCTTAACATCACTCCGGAAGAGTTCGCTACAATGGTCCAGAATACTGCCGATGCTTCCGAAAGAATAACAATGCACCCGTCGCATCGTAGAAGGACTAACAGAAGGTCATGAGAAGTCAGTATATATTTGACCGGGATTTCAGATTCAGAAAGGACAAGACGTCTGTCTGGACGGTTGTCCGCAAGATACTGATGTTCTTTCTGGCCACACTTTCCATAGCGATTCTCTATTATGTTATTTTCGCTCTTGTCTTCAGTACGGAAGAGGAACGCACCCTGATTCAGGAGAACAGGATGTATCAGAAAGTGTTTCCTGAAATGGATATGAAGGAGGAACTCCTGTCTGACGTGGTGGATGCACTTGTAGTGAGGGATGATATGATTTATGAGGAAATTTTCCATACGTCTGCCCCGGGCATGGATCCCGGGTCTTCCCTTGATTTCCTTTTGGGACTTGACTCCGTTGAGGATGACGACATAGTGAAGCATTCTGCAGCCAAGCTTTCTGCGATGGAAAATACGACGGCAGCTGTGGAGGAAAATTTTCAGGAAATATTCAATATCCTCGGGACTGGGGATATGGTAATGCCTCCGATGATGAACCCGATGAACGGATTCTCGTTTGCACAGACTGGTGCTTCAGTGGGCGACAAGATAAATCCTTTCTACAAGGTGAAGATCCGTCATGACGGACTGGATATGATAGCGCCGGCAGGCGAGCCGGTATATGCTTCTGCGGATGGGAAGGTAAAGGATGTGATACGCTCCAGGAAAGGGCTTGGAAATGTGGTGGTCATAGAACATGATGGAGGATATGTGACAAGATATGCCCATCTTGCCGATATCGAGGTGAGAAAAGGCAGAAAGGTACGCAAGGGCGACAGGATAGGATATGTGGGGGTGTCGGGTAACTCTTTCGCTCCCCATCTCCATTATGAGGTCTTGCGCGATACATTGGTGCTCGACCCTGTGAACTACCTTTTTGCATCCGTTACACCGGAAGATTACGTAAATATGCTGATTCTGTCGGCTTCGACAGGGCAGTCAATGGATTGATATGGAAAAATATTTGTACACCGTCGGCGAAGTTGCCGAGATTATTGGGGAAAGCACATCCTTGGTACGCTTCTGGTCTAATGAATTTCCTAAATTCATCAAGCCTCAGCGCAATGCCAAAGGAAACCGTCTTTTTACAAAGGAAGATGTAGTCAAGTTCAGACAGATCCATCATCTTGTCAAGGTGGAGGGTCTGACTCTTGAAGGTGCAGCCAAAAGACTTAAGGGCGACATGAAGGGTACCGAGAACAAGGCGCGTGTGCTGGATACTCTCAGAGGCATCCGTCAGCAGCTGGTGGAGATCAGGGAAAACATATAATATATAATAGGTATATATCATGGCTTTCAAAGTTAAGGATGTCACGGATGTGATCGAAGCTTTTGCTCCGCTGTCCCTGCAGGAAAAGTGGGACAACAGCGGCCTTTGTGTCGGCTCTTCCGATGCGGAGGTGAGTTCTGTGCTGCTCGGGCTTGACTGCACGGAGGAGCTTGTGGACGAGGCGATTGCATGTGGAGCGGACATGATTGTCACCCATCATCCGCTGATATTTTCGGGTCTGAAGAGAATATCTCCGGAAGATCAGGTGGGAGCGGCAGTCATAAAGGCTGTGAAAGCCGGGATAAGCATCTATGCGGCTCACACAAGTGCCGACAAGGTGATTTCCGGAGTCAGTGGAGCCATGGCTGCCAGGCTCGGGCTTGAGAATATCGAGATTCTTGATGAAGATGGCGAAGGAACCGGCTTGGGGGTTGTTGGCAATCTTCCTCAGCCGATGAATTCCGAGGATGTGCTTGACCTTGTGAAACAGGCCTTCAACCTTAAGGCTCTCAGGTGCTCTAGGCCTCTGGATGGCAAGATCTGCCGCATCGCCATGTGCGGAGGTTCCGGTGGATCACTTATTGCAGCGGCACGTCAGAGTGGAGCGCAGCTCTATATCAGCGGAGATATATCCTATCATAATTTCTTCACTCCGGATGACTTTATGATTATGGATATAGGTCATTATGAGAGTGAAATAGAGATAGTTGATATTTTATTTTCATTG
>JAEIGA010011845.1_pt1 | contig 13219 bp, 8 predicted proteins | sample 9270691 | NCBI WGS metagenome assembly JAEIGA01 (sample SAMN17057246, study PRJNA624740) | gut metagenome | biome: biome; isolation source: fecal sample | host: Bos grunniens | place: China: Xizang | collected 2019 | reverse complement strand
ACATCTTCCAATAATTTTTCAGAACACATTATCATATTCGCTCTGAAATCTTCAGTAGCAAACGTGTTCATCAAATAGTTACGAGGATGAATTATCAACATAGAGTCCTTTGTCAATGTATATTCTTTAAGGTCGATTATCGCCTTGGTTTCACCCTGAATACATTGAACCAGCACCAAAGCCTCAAATCTTATCGGGGATAATTGCTTATCGCTTCTTCTGCCAAGCTTATCGACTTCAAAAGCAACTATATCTTTAAACGCATTTTTAGTGTTCAACATCTTAGCGACATCGACTAATGCAATTGATTTCAAATCTGACACTTTATCCATTACTTTTTTTTGCAAAGATACAAAGTTTTTTCTAATATCATTGGTAAATTTTTAACAACACAAGAAAAATCCACCAATTTACATGAATTTACGATAAATATATCGTGGAATAAAAGACAAATGGAACAATATTGTAGAAGTATATCCAAAATATTGACACATAATTGCAAATCGCTCCTTCAACGATGCTTTATGATTTTTATCAGTCAAGCCATCAACCAAATAATCGACTATCACTCTATGCAAATTCTTACATCTGTGATATGACGTCTTTTTAAGACATCTCAAACACCACTCATAATCTGCAGAAAAACGATATCTCAAATCATATTCCGGTGCTAACTCACGACGCACGACAAACGCTTGATGACACACCAACATCCCTTTTCTGAAGCTGCCAAATGTCAATTTCTCGGGAACAGACAAATGACGTTTAGCGACAAACTCTCGGCACGCATCCACCAAATTTGTATCTCCATATATTATATCAGTATCATCACCGACAACTTGCGACATCTGCATCAACACATGCTTATCGTGGAAAGCATCTCCGGCATTCATGAATATCAAATATTTGCCTTTAGCTTTGCGCAACCCCTTATTCATTGCATCATATAGACCCTTATCCGGTTCGCTATATATCGTCATATTAGGTGTTGCCATCTTCTTTGCGATGCCAACCGTATCATCTTTTGACGCACCATCTATTATCAGATGTTCAAAATCTGTAAATGTCTGTTCTGCCACAGAGCGCATCGTTGCAGGAAGTTCTTTCGATGCGTTATATGTGATTGTTATTATTGAAAATAATGGCTCGTTTTGCTTCATAACGCTACAAAGTTACAACAAAGAAATCAAAAGCAATCAAAAATCGCTAAATTTATTTTTTCAGGAAATAGTATCTATCGAAATGACTTTGCATCCTCGCACGCTTTGACCTATCTTTCGCACTCTGTAAAACCATGATGTATCACCAGGTTCTTTCACGACAGCAACTCTTTTGAACACATATTCGCCTTGCTTTTGCCCGTTATCCATAGTCAATTCTTTTGCAAACTGAGGTAATCTATAAATCAGATATGCCCTATTCAAATACTCATTCGGCTCGACACCGTCAAATTTCACAACAAATCGAGCGAAGCCTTTTTCATCGCCATATTTTATTGAGCTATAATAGAATGGGAATACACCTCTTAACGAGGCTGTGCCCTCAATGACAGGCAAAGAGTCATAATCAAGTCCCTGATATTTTTGGGGCAATGTTATCATCGCTTCATTCCAGCCTCTGCGTTGCCAAGCGTAGTGTTCTGCTCGCAGCTGAGGATTTCGCCCATGATAATGCTCCGGTATATCAAGCACCCACCATGGCAACCATGATGGCGAATATGTATCAACATAGAGCAACTCTGACACCGTCGATTTCATTGCTTTTTCTATTCTCACTATTTCCTCACATGCTTTCTTTTGATAATCAGCAATTTTTAACAGCCATAGCATTTGCAACAGCCCCAATATCAATGCAATCGTTGATACGACAATAGAATTTGTCTTGTTGCGACAAGTCAATCGTGCAATTAGTCGCCAATCGAAAACAATAAATGCCACATAGCCTATCCACATTTGACGCTCTGTGCCGTCAATCAGCATCCATATCAACATCGAAGTTAATGCAATGGTTATCCAAAGGGCTTCCGTTCTCAACACACCCCTCAATGACTTAAATCCACACTTTATTGCATAAACACCAATTAATCCAAGCGATAAGAATAATATCGGTTCTCGGATGAAAAATTTATAGACAAACGCATTGAATGTGAAAGTTTCTTCATTTGCACCTATGTTTGCAAATCGATTCTGTATTGCAGGCCCGAAAACGACAAGCAATGTTCCGACAAGATAAAGGACAATCGAGAGCAACATCTTTTTGTCTGACAGCATAGTCTTATCGTTCTTGACTCTTTGATACATAACGAACAACACTCCTATGCTTATCGGCACCGAAAAACCTTCGTGCATCAATGATGCCGGAAATGCAATCAAGCACCCTACCAATGACTTGTCTGCACGATTAAACGAATATAAAAATGCCAAATTCAATGCTGTGGACCAAACATAATTAATTTGATAGTTGCCCGATGCCATTTGATCATGCCATGGCAGTATTATCCATACACTCCACAACACTCCCACAACGAATAATGGTCGCAACCACCAATCGTCAGATACCAATTTCAACATAAACAATATCATCAGCATCCACATCAGCACATGTATTGCATCGACAAACCAATTCGGCATCATTGTCAAAACAAACGTCAATGTGTTGGCTAATCGATTGTTATTCCAATATCTATTATGATGTTTAATACTCTCCCATACTTGCGACCACGAAGTTATCTCATCGCCATCGCAATTTTCAAATCCTTCAAGAGCCTCTTCGTATGAGCAATAATCAAATTCATGCTGATACCACCAATCATCAGTCAACGCATCTGCCGACGACATCCAAAACCAAACGCCGAGCATTACACACATCAGTATGCCGTACGACACAATTATGCTATATTGTTTCCTACTCATCATTTTGATTTCATACTATCCATCTTAATAACTCTGCAACCCTTAAGGCTTTTTTGATTCTTTTCAAATTTATAGAACCACGCTGTATCAGAATTGCATATACCATTTTCTCGCATCTCCTGACTGACTATCACCGGAATTTCTTGCAATCCACAGACTCTTTCAAGCCTTCCACTCCGGCCATTCAGTTTATTAAACCAACGGCGCAACGAGAAAAACAAGCTGATATTACCGTCGGTTTCTCCCTCATCAGGGTCGCCAAATGTGATATTAAAAACTCTTTGCTCTTTAGTTAATCGACTTGGACTGTAATACCATGGATAAAGACCTCTCAAATTATTTCTACCTTCTACTTTGGGTAGCTTATCAAACGGAGTTTCCAAATAACATGATGGATAAATCACAGGCTCTCCACCTTTGTGCAAGCGACATTTCTCTTTGAAAGGATAATCCTCTTTGACACCGATCGGGATATTCATCATATAAATCGGGAAGTCGCCTCGTTCATCAACCGACTCACAAATAAAATTCGATTCTGAAGTTTCCAATATTTCGGCACACCTTTCTGCCTGTTCCGTCATACACTTCTGCGTCACAACAATCTTATAGAAGAAAAGCGTCAGCAACAGAGTTATAACAGCCCACGCAACACCTTTCGCATACGATATTCCCAACAGATTGCGATACCATTTTAAATCGGAAATCTGTTTAATTATCAGCAACATCGCAAACATGTATGCCATCCACCATGCCCTGTCGAATGTGGATGTCACAACACTCAATGACATGCTTACTATTATGACTGTCAGATAAAAAGCATTATCGACAGACCACTTTTTCAACCACTCACGACCCAACCTTGATGTCTTAATTATGACAGACAATAACAATAGCCACATCGGAATGGATCCTATAGTGTAAGCATACAAATAGTCACTCCACATCGCCGAATCCCAAGGATTTTCAAGTCGATGCCATAATCCCGGAGACACAACAAAAGCCAAACACCCTGCGCAATAGCACACTTTTGGAAGCACACTCTCAACAGTGCGTTTTTTCCGGTCAATCAATGTCTCAATTAAAAATCCCAATGCTATCGGCAATGCAAATCCTTCGTGCATCATCGATGCAATCAAAGCCAATACCGATAACGACAACACTGCCGCCTTTGATGAAATCCTAATCCTTAACAAAGAAATCAACAATAGATTTATTGCCGCCGACCAAACATAATTAAAGAAATAAGCATTCGACGAATAAACCCTGCTCCAAGGGAGGATCAGCCATGTCAACACTATCACACTTACCGTCAACAATGGAGATTTCCACCAATCATTGCTGACAAGAGTCAGAAAAGACACTAACATCAGAGCATAAGCCAACGCATGCAACACATCGACCAACCACTCAGGAAACAGATTTGAGATAATCAAAAATTTATCTGCCATGCGAGAGTTAAAAATCATATAATGGTTGATTATCGATTCTGCGACATCATTGACATCGCAAACTTTGCGACTTTCAAACTTTTCAAACTCCGAAAAATTTAACGCATGGTCATCATGAACTAATGGAACAACATGTCTGAAATAATGATCGTCTTGGAAATCGCATGATGCCATCATCCACAACATCACACCAATCACTGCCACTGCAACCGACGCAACCGACAGCCCTATTGACAGCATTATTTCCTTACGATTCATATTTCGACACACATTCGACATAACACTGCAAAGTTAGCAAAAAACAAGGGATTTAATACTATATTATTTCTGACAATATTAATCTCACCAAAATATATACAGTAATTATCCTATTGTATTCCAACTACTTAACTCAATAAAACTTAACAAAAAACCTATTGATTTAAGTTCAGTCTATACATCCTCTTGCTTATTTAGAATCATTTTAAATTAAGCTCATTTAATACTCAAACGTTGGTCAAATCAAATATTCAGCGTAAATTTGCATTAAGAATACAATAATTAATAACTAATAACTTTAATAAATTTACAACTATGGCTTACGTAATTGGAGATGCTTGTGTTGCATGTGGCACTTGCCAATCAGCTTGCCCTGTAGAGGCTATTTCAGAAGGTGATATCTACAAAATCGATCCTGATACTTGTATCAGCTGCGGTAGCTGTGCATCAGTTTGCCCAAGCGACGCTATCACAGAAGGTTAATCTCTGTTATAGAAAAAGACAAAGGCGGAATCCATTGGATTTCCGCCTTATTTTTTATTTCTTTTTCTATCGGTTTATAGTCGTGAAAGTTTTGACGAGAGGTCTGAGAAAGACACTGCTTGGTCAACGAGTTCCCCTTTTGCATTATAAATATAGACTGCCGGAAGAGTCTGCACATTATATTTGATCACATAATCCGAGCGCTCGCCCGCAGGGTCATACACCACTGTCCAAGGCAAATTCACCGCAGCATTTTTCCATGCCAACTGATCAAAGTCAAGGCATACGTGATAAATATTGATTCTACCCTTATTTGCTTCATAAATCTTCGCAATCTCAATGTTGTGGGCAGGACTTTTCTCATCGGTAAGAAGCGAGAAAACGACTGCCGTAGGCTTTCCCTGCTTCAACATATCCGACAACTTGCGACTTTCTCCGTTGACATCTTTCAAATCAATATCAATAGACGATATTTCTTCTGCTTCTATTACATTCTGACGGCCACTCTCGCTGTTTACTTTTTTTCGTCCTTCGACAGCTACCATTTCCAACAATGATGTACGAGGGTCGTTCGGTCGATAGTGTTTGTAGGCAGTAGCCACTGCTGCATAGATTTTTATATCGAAAGCATCTGTAGGGTCAAACAGATATTTTCCATCAATGGTCTTATTAAGCACATGATAACACAATATGCTCGCTTTGCCATCGCGAATTATTTCGTTATATACTTTTCTTTTAAATTCATTGACAGCCGTCGCATCATCAAAATCAAGCATACTGAGTTGCTTTTCGAAATTCATTAATGCCACAGCATTATCCGAACCGGACAATTCATAGTCCGTATCAAATTTTTCGACCGGAGCATTAAGAGTCAAATTCTCCAGACTATCGATTGGAAAATAGACATATTTATCATCCATTCTCAAGCGATACACTTCAGGAGCTGTCGGAGCTTCAAACGAGATTGTAAAATCCCCGTTGGATTTTGTTTTTGCCGAATCTAATGCAATCCATTGACCATTAAACCCTCTTTCAAGGACTAACGTCTTACTGTCTGCACCATCTATCTGTCCTGACAGTTTAAAATCATTATTACTGCATGACACCAACACACCACCTAATGCGACCGTTATAACTGCAGTTGCAACAGTTTTTCTTACTGACAATTTCATATCTTATTCTAAATTTATCGCAAAGTTAATGATTTTAGACGATTATACATAGTTTTTTCAAAATATAAGGACTTTTTGGGGTTCAAAGCAGCTCACAAAGCAGCTCTACCAACCTCAATTCGCATCACAAATAATATTAATCTCATTTGAAATCCGAGTTGTTGCAAATAAATTTGTCATTTCGGCTATTTTTGAGTATCTTTGCGAAAATTTACGGGAATGACACTCTTTCCCAATAGATGCAAAAGAAAACAATAAAAATTATGCTTAATGTAATTAAAAAAACCATCGAGCTGCCTGACGGAAGACAGATCACTATTGAGACAGGCAAATTAGCAAAACAAGCAGATGGAGCGGTAGAAGTACGCATGGGCAACACAATGCTCCTTGCGACAGTATGTTCGGCTAAAGAAGCCGGCGAAGGCGTAGATTTTATGCCTCTAACAGTTGAATACAAAGAGAAATTTTCTTCAATTGGACGTTACCCGGGAGGTTTCTTAAAGAGAGAAGGTCGTGCGAGCGATTATGAGATTCTCACTTCTCGTCTTGTTGACCGAGTTTTACGTCCATTGTTCCCTGATAACTATCACGCAGAAACATTTGTTAACGTAACACTATTCTCTGCTGATGAGACAGAAGCGCCGGACGCATTGGCAGGTATCGCGGCATCAGCAGCAATCGCTGTCAGCGACATTCCTTTCAATGGTCCTATCTCTGAAGTGCGCGTAGCTCGTGTAGATGGAGAATGGGTAATCAATCCAAACTTTGCTCAAATTGAGCGCAGTGACATCGAGCTTATGGTCGGTGCTACTTACGACAACATCATGATGGTCGAAGGCGAGATGAACGAAGTTTCAGAACTTGAATTGCTCGAAGCGCTTAAGGTTGCTCATGAGGAAATCAAGAAGCACTGTTTGATTCAAGAAGAACTTAAGAAAGAAGTAGGCAAAGCCATTCGCGAATATTGCCACGAAATCAACGATGACGAATTGCGTGCAGATGTAAGAACAAAATGCTACGACAAAGTATATGCAATTGCTAAAACAGGTAGCGCCGACAAACATTGGCGTGCAGACTCGTTTGCTGCAATTCGCGACGAATATATCGAGTCTCTCCCTGAAATGACAGAAGCACAACTCGAGCTTTATAGCGAAGACCAACGCATTGCAATGGTTAAACGCTACTACCATGACGTAGAAAAAGAAGCCATGCGTCGTTGCGTTCTTGATGAAGGCATTCGTCTTGATGGACGTAAGACCACTGAAATCCGCCCTATCTGGTGTGAAGTCGATTACTTGCCTGGTCCTCATGGAGCAGCTGTCTTCACTCGTGGTGAAACACAGGGTTTGGTGACAGTGACTCTTGGCACAACTCTCGACGAAAAAATCCTTGACGATGTTCTCAATCAAGGCAAAGAACGCTTCTTGCTACACTACAACTTCCCTCCATTCTCAACAGGTGAAGCTCGCCCACAACGTGGCGTAGGACGTCGCGAAATCGGTCATGGTAACTTGGCTCATCGTGCTCTTAAGCGCATGTTCCCTGATGGTTTCCCTTACACATGCCGTATCGTCAGCGACATCCTCGAATCTAATGGTTCGTCTTCTATGGCTACTGTCTGCGGTGGTACGCTTGCACTTCTCGACGCCGGCGTTCAAATGAAACGTCCTGTTGCCGGTATCGCTATGGGTCTTATCTCTGACGGTCAAAAATTTGCTGTCCTCAGCGACATTCTTGGCGACGAAGACCACCTTGGCGACATGGACTTCAAGGTTACAGGTACAGAAAAGGGTATCACAGCCACTCAGATGGACATCAAGTGTGATGGTCTCAGCTACGAAATTCTTGAGACAGCTCTCAACCAAGCTCGTGACGGACGTCTTCACATCCTCGGTATCATCAACGAAACAATACCTCAACCACGCGAAGACTATAAGCCTCACGTTCCACGTCTTGTGACTATCGACATTCCTAAAGATATGATCGGCGCTGTGATTGGCCCTGGTGGCAAAATCATCCAAGGCATCCAAGAAGAAACCGGAGCAACAATCTCTATCGAAGAAGATGCTGCTAACGGTATCGGACACGTTGAAATCGCTTCAAGCAATAAAGAAAGCCTCAATGCTGCTTTAGCACGCGTCAAAGCAATCGTTGCTGTTCCAGAAGAAGGAGAAATCTACAAGGGTAAAGTTCGTTCAATTCTTGACTTCGGTGCATTCGTAGAATTTATGCCTGGTCGCGACGGTCTTCTCCACATCAGCGAAATCAGCTGGGAACGCCTCGACAGCATGGAGCAAAGTGGCATTAAAGAAGGCGACGAAGTGACTGTGAAGCTTATCGAAATCGACAAGAAAACAGGCAAATTCCGTCTTTCTGCTCGCGTATTAACACCAAAACCGGAAGGCTACGTTGAACGCGAACAACGTCCTCGTCCAAACAACGGTCCTCGTCCTAATGGTGGCAATCGTCCTAATGGTGGACAACGTGGTGGCAACAACCGCCGTAACGACCATCGCAACGACCGTCGTCGCGACGAAGAATAATCTTGAACTATACTAATAACAATAAAATGACGGCTATTATCTTTCGATTTTAGCCGTCATTTCTTTATAGCACACGAGCTTTGGCTCGTTGTTATTGACCTATACACGTTGTTGTTATTGGTGTCTCAAAAAGTTTTAACAAAATTACTCTTTTGTCTTGCCAAGTTTAATTTCTTTGATAATACCGAGTGATACATACCAAAGATAACCACGAACCGAACGATATTTAGGACTACCGTCCTCTGCTTTAATTTCTCTTAGCAATTTGATATAACGTCTCACCTGCTGCGTATTGTAGTTATCATTGAGTTGCTCACCAAATTTATAGTCTATTACTTCCAAATCACCTTCTTTTGAAACGACAATTCGGTCGGGACGACGATTTTTATCATCACTGCATAGAATGGTGCGCTCGGTTATGACATCCAAGTCTTTATCAAACCACTTTGCAACCTTTTCATCAGCCATTTTTGCCTTCAAAAACGCCTCTACCTCATCAGCATCTTTCCCTTTCAACCGACCTGCTATCTTCATACGTCTGATGGCTGCCGGCAAATCATCTGCAACGATAACTTGCTCCATAATAGAGTGTAACAGACGACCTCTTCTTCGACTTTCCTTACTTTCTTTTTCGGAAGCATTATCCGACCTTACTTCATTGTCATCTTCCGCATCTTTTTCAGAATCCGTCACAAGAAGTTCAGTCTTTGTATTGACATGATAATCAGCAATCTTTTCTTTATCATCAGATTCTGACTCATCAGATTTATCCTTGAATTTTTTGACATCCTCAGGTGTCACCCCGCCCATTCTATAGGTCAACAATTCTCCGGAATCATCGATAATGATGTCATTTTCTTTGACAGTAAATTCAATCTCTGAAGAAGACAAGGACTTCGTATCATACATATACGGAACAATACGTTTTAGGTAATCGCCTATAAGAGTAGATTCTGCCTTTTTGGTGGATTGAGCATAGATATAAAGTTCGTTGACAGCACGAGTAAATGCTACGTATGTCTTATTCAGCTGATCTACAACAATCCTATCAAATTCTTGCTCATAATCATCATTATAGAGCGTATCTTTGAGGGCATTATTCATTCCTATCGGCAAATAAGGAGGCATACCTGAAATTTCTACATCATTCGGCAATTTAGGACGAACCCAGATAGTCGAAGGTTTAGTAACATCCAAACTCCAATCTGCATAAGGTATAATCACACATTTAAACTCTAATCCTTTTGACTTGTGTATCGTCATAATTTGCACTGCATCAGTATCTTCCGGTGAGGATATAGACGATTTTTTTGCTCCGGTGTCGTTCCACCATCTGACAAACGATGCTATGTCGGCAGGATACATCTGACAATACTCCAGCACTTCATCTTGGAACGCAGCCAAAAAAGCCACATCCGATTGTCTTAGTTTTTCAGGGACAACTTTGATTATTATGTTTTCAACCAATGCCGGCAAAGCGACAGTATGAACCTCCTTAAGTATATCACTGACATTAATGTTAGATTCATCGCTAAAATAGCGTTCTATGATTTCTGTCGCTGATAAGTCAGGATTATTGCAATAGATGTAATTGTAGCTGCTAATAAACTCATCCATTTCGACTTTACTATTGCGCCTATCGTCTGTTTTTACACCTTTCTTGGCATTTCCCTTGACAATGAGTTGCAACACTGCGACCACTAATTTTACTGCACTCGAGCTCGAAATTTTCAGCGACTCCTCACTGATTACCGAAATCGGTGTTTTACCGGCATTTTTTTCATCGGCATTATATGCCATCAACGCATCGATAAGAGCCACTCCATGATCGCCGTTGCTGACAAGAAATGCTATATCTTTCTGAGCATACCCTTTGTCGAGAAGACGATGAACAAGATCGCCCATTTCGTCATACGCATTGGCTTTGTGACCCATGAAGTTCACTTCCACATAGCCCGGCTTATCGATATTTTTTATCTTTTGAATTGCATTGCTATAAAGCGAACTGATTTTCAATCTCGTACTATCCGACTTGTCTGCACCTCGTTCGCAATCAAGAGTATGCGCAATTCCATGAAAGAACGAATTATTGAATTTAACAATTTCCCTATTGCTACGCCAATTGGTGTTTTCATCTACACTTTCACCTCGTATTTCACAATCAAATCTCTCCGGCACATCATTTTGGATAAGCATCGGCTCTGCATTACGAAAGCGATAGATACTCTGCTTAACATCGCCAATAATCAGATTGTCGTAGTCCTCTTCATGACTCAGACTTTCAGACACCAACGGACAAAGATTACTCCATTGCAATCGCGACGTGTCCTGAAATTCATCGATAAGATAGTAATTAATGTATGTCCCCACACGCTCATAAATGAACGGAGCATCGTCTTCATTGATAATACCTTGCAGAATACGATTTGTCTCGCTCAACGGGATTATATTATTTTCCTCTCTGAATTGTCTGATATTTTCTTTAATCGATTTTATCAACCCCAAATAGTACAACTTGCCATTTGTTGCCGACCAAAATCGATCCAGAATTTCCCATTCAAGCATTAAATCACGATGCTCGCATAGCATATAAGCAAGTCCTTGAAGAGCATCAGCCTTCTCCTTATAATCTTTTAACAGAACATCCTCTTCATCGACGCCTTCGAGAGACATAATCGATTTTCCAAAGCCAAATTTCACTTTGCCTATCGGCACATCAGAAAAGTCGGAATCAGATTGGCGTCGCCATAATCCTCCATAATTTTTACTATTCAACGAATTGAAGTCACAACCTTCATTCTTTAGCATTTCAAGGATTGCGGTTCTACTCTCTGAATATGCTTCTTTATATTCCTCGTGACAGTCTTTATGACTCTTTTTAAGTTTACTATACACCTTCATATAATCGACATCCGAGGTAAGATATTCCATCAACTCAGCTTCCACATTCTCCTTGAACACCTCTGAATGAAACAGATTAGTGAAATTAATCAATTCCGCGTATAATCCGTTTTTGCTTTTTTTAAATGGATTCCAACCTTCTCCGTCTCGGAGCATATCTAAAATCAGCGACTGTATCCAAAACTTGGCATAGCTTTTTTTCCTGTCTGTATTGTCATTTACTTCAGATAGCGTCATATCCACCCCCACTTGCGAAAGATACTTATCGTCAAGTTCTATCTGATAGGATTCATTTCTATCAGTTTCAACGGCAAGAGTTCGAAGTATGGATTGAAAGAATGCATCAATTGTTGAGATTTGAAAATCCGAATATCCATGCAACAATATATTGAGGCCTAATAATGCAGCTTGCTGCACTTGCTCCTTTGTGGCTGAAAATTCCTCTATAAAATCTGATAGATAATCTATTTTTTCATCGTCTTGAGAATAAAGTCCGGCAAGATTGGCAAGCGCAGTTACGATACGCTGCTTCATCTCGTTGGTCGCTTTGTTTGTAAACGTTATCGCTAAAATTCGACCATGAACAGCCCGCATCTCCGGCTCTGTACGCAGACGATAACGATTATTGACCTTCTTAGCCAAGAAATTGCGAATATAAATCTTGGTAAGCGTATATGTTTTGCCCGACCCGGCAGAGGCTCTCTGAAGTTGCAACATAATTATCCGACGATTTTCACTTTATATCCCTTCGCTTTCAACATCTCTGCGACTTTCTGCTTGCAATCACCTTGAAGCAATATCTCGCCACAACGAGCCGAACCTCCGACACCTGTCTTTGTTTTCAACTCCTTGGCTATTTCTTTCAACTCTTCATCATCGCAAAGAAATCCTTCGATAATTGTCGCAGTCTTGCCTTTACGTGCTTTTTTGTCAGTCAACACCTTTAATGGCTCTTTCTGCACTGTTTGCTCCTTATCGTTTAAAGAAACCTCTTCAACTATTTCTTCTTCCTTTTCAAACTCAGGAGCATCTACACCATCAAATGCTTTGCTTAACGCTTCTTTCCAATCCATAGTAATCTATATTGATATTATTAACCACAAATTTACAACAAACGATTGAATAATCATTGTGTCGTGCAGGAAATTTATCAGCAAAAACTAATTTTTGTACATTCCTGAAAAAGATTGACAAAGTTTATATCACACTTCGCAACAATTCAAAAAAAGCCTGCTTGCACGACACAAACAGGCTTTAAGATTTATGTGTATTACTTTTTGAGTTTATCAATCGAGATAGCTTTGCAATTCAGCAAGAGCCAAGCGATAGTCGCGTTCTGCCTCTAAACTTTTCTCAAGAGCTTCATAATACAATTTGTTTTCATTGATGTAATCCACTATTGATATTTGTCCTGCACGAAGAGCTTTTTCGAGATATTCTCGCGAGCTAAAACGCTTGACCATCTTAGCATACTCCGATGCTGTGCGACGAAGTTGAATTGT
>JAEIGA010011844.1_pt1 | contig 13221 bp, 4 predicted proteins | sample 9270691 | NCBI WGS metagenome assembly JAEIGA01 (sample SAMN17057246, study PRJNA624740) | gut metagenome | biome: biome; isolation source: fecal sample | host: Bos grunniens | place: China: Xizang | collected 2019 | reverse complement strand
TTTTAAAACAAATTTTCGCAATTGTAAAAAATAATTGCTTTTATGATGAAAATTTTTCTAAAAATATTTGTTTTTGAACACAGTTCATTCTGTCTAAAAAACATCATCGCATCAGCTATTTGTGTTTCATTCTGTCATTTTGTCTAAAAATACTGTGTTTGTGGGGGTGAGGGTAGAAGTGTAATTTTTTGGTTGTCAATTAGTTCTAATTAGCCTGCTATTGCGCTTTTAATTTTTTTGTCGAAAAAATAGCATTGCATAGTTGTATATATATTGTATTTTTCATGCTTTTTTGCTACCTTTGTATCCGAAAAATTACATCTAACAATTTAATAGTCTAACTATGTGAAATGCCATGAAAAGAATCTCTTTTTGTGGTATCTTTATTTTGTGAAAATCACAAAATTCGCTAGGGTGACACAACCAACATTTATGAAAATTAAGCAACTACTACTTGCTGCAATGACAGCAACACTCTCGTTGAACGCATCGGCAGCAAATCCCGAAGATGTGCGCATCTACATCAACCCAGGGCACGGCTCATTTACTGGCAGTGACCGTCCAATGTCAACCATTAAACATGGAAATCAAACAAGTACCAATGTCGGAACCGACACTGCCGGGTTCTTTGAATCAAACACGAACTTACAAAAAGGATTCGGATTGTTGGAAAAATTAGTTGAGTATGGAGTGCCTTTCGATCGCTCTAAAAACCAAAACAACTCTAATGTGGCCCGTCGAGGTGCTGCTCTTGACATGAGCAACAACATTGTGATGAGTCATGTTAAATGTGGTGGTGTAGATGGTGGCGATTATAACCGAAATCTCACAACTATAGCAGCCGAGGTTGAGGCGAACAACTTTGATATGTTCTTATCAATCCACTCAAATGCTTCTACTGGCGACCATAATGTACCAACCCATATTAATCAACTATTATTTCTTTATCGAGGCAAAGACGGGAATGAATATGTTTCGGGGAGTTCAAATATGGCAAAAAAATGTTGGGTTCATGCCACATCTAACAAACACATGAATTACAATTGGCTCTCTAACCCTAATCAACCTCGTAATACGGAGTCGTATAGTGATAATCGTTATGGTTATTATCCATCTGGTAAAGATGCTAATGGTTATCCATATTGGATTAAAGGCGATATTACGTTTACTCCTGGTTGGGATAGCTACACAAATAATTCATATTCTGGAGTAAGTTATCGTGGTTCGTATGGAGTAATGAAGCATGGTGTTCCAGGTTTCTTGGTAGAGGGATATGACCACACATATCAACCCGGTCTTCACCGTGCACTAAACGATGATGTTGCTCGTCACGAAGGAGAAATGTATGCAAAGGGTATTAACGATTATTTTGGTTGGGGTAAAAAAGATAGCTATGGTAAAATATATGGTATCGTTCGAGACCATTCGGTTACTATGAATCACCCATTTTATCAAGTAACAAGATCAAATACAGTTGATGCAAATACATCTATCAACCAAACCGACAATAAAAAACCTATTAACCATGTAACAGTAGAATTGTATAATTCCTCGGGTGCATTGGTAGATTCATATCTCACAGACGATGAATGGAATGGTGCATATATGTTCAAAAAAGTTGCTCCCGGCAGTTACACAATTAAACACTCGCGTGTTGGTTATGGCGATGTGACACAATCGGTTACTGTTACTGCCGATCAAACCAACTATCTCAATATTGACATGCGCACCGTTGCCGATGGCACTGCAGTTCAAGGTCATTATGCTTATGGGTTAAAATTGACAAAGGTTGATGATGAAACTTATACTGCATCGTTCAAATCAACAGGAGCAATGAGCAATGGTAAAATTATCCTTACCAACTCATCAACCAAAGAGCAAACTGTAATTGAAACTGGATCTATCAAAAAAGGTGACAACTCAATCACTATTGATGCAAAAAAACTTGATGCAGATATTAATTACTCATGGGCTGTAGCCTTTGACAATCCAGAATCAAAAGGATATAACCAAATTTTCAACAATACTTCTGTTGCCTCTAGCAGCACTCGCGTTGGTGTAGCAATTGACAATGAAGAAACAAGTGCTAACTTTGGTACAATTTACACCATTACTGGTTCAAAATTAGGTGTTCAAAAATTTAATCCCGACTTCACGTTAAACGGTAGTAAGTTTATGGCCAACTACTTTAACTACCCTAGAATAGAGACAAATAGTGGGAAGTTGTATGTCGCAAATAATGACGGTACTAATCCTGGTGTGTGGGTCTATAACCCTTCGGGTTCTACAACCCCCAGTCAAGTCCTCTCTACTCAAGCTCGTGGCGTTGCATTTTATGGAACTGGCTCAAGCCGAAAAATGTATATAAGTGGAGCAGGCTTTGCTTATGGCTACAATATTGGTTCAGCCGATTCATGGAGTGGTGGAGCATCTACTACTTTTAGCGCATTAGGAACACTTTTGGTAAATGGTGATGGTGACATCTATGCTACCGATAATGCAATTATTGCATCTCAAATTCGCTATTCTCCAAATAACGTTATAGATGTTCCTTCGTTTGCCGTATCGGATCTTTCAGGTAACGTTAAATTCAATTCTAAAGAATTAAATACCGAAGCAACCGATGGAAGCTCGTTGGAAGGCTGTAATGGTGGTGGATTTGCATTCTCTAAAGACAAATCAATATTTGCCATTCAAGATGGATCTTCAGACAATACAAAATATGAGGCTCCAGTGAAAATATATTCAGTAAAGTGGAATGGTTCAACACCAACATTTATATACCATTATACAATTACATTGAGTGGAACATATGCTGTTGACCAAATAGCATTTGACCACGCTGATAACCTATATATCGCGTCTCGTCAAAAAGGTCTATTGGTTTATGCAATCAAAACTCCAGCTCGTCAAACTGTAACTAATGGTTCGGGTACAATCAAAGGTGCTAAATCTCCTCTTTATCTCGTAGGTAATAGCGACGCAGTTGGTAACTGGGATCCTTATAAAGCTGTTGAATTTACCAATAATGGTCAAAACTACACTATTACACTTGACGAAACTGTAACAGAGTTTAAAATATCAAACATTAAATCTGAAGCTTCAGGAGATTGGACTGAATTTGACAAAGGTATCCATTCTGCTGATGCTGCAATCACAAACGGAGGCACAGTAACTCTATCTCACAAAAATGGCAGCAATATCGTTCTTCCATGGGCTGGTGTATGGAATATCACTGTAGCAGGAGACCTTTCTACTATGACTGCTACTACTTCTACTCCTAGACCTCTTTACATTGTAGGTAATACTGAAGAACTTGGAGCATGGGATACTGAAAAAGCAATTAAAGTTGCTCACGATGGTAAGAACTACACTATTACACTTGATGAAAATGTAACTGCGTTCAAAATCTCAACAAGCAAAGGTGATGAGGCTACATTTAATAATGGCAACCTTGCTATAAGTGATGCTATCACAAATGGTGAAACCGTAAATCTTGTTGCAAATAAAGATGGTGGCAATATCGTTCTTCCATGGGACGGTGTATGGAATATCACTATATCAGATGACCTTTCAAAATTGACTGCTACAACTGAAACTCCAAAACCACTTACTCCTCTTTACATTGTAGGTAATACTGAAGAACTAGGTGCATGGAATACTGAAAATGCAGTTGAAGTCTCTAACAATCGCATTAACTATAGCATTACACTTGATGAAAGTGTAACAGAGTTCAAAATCTCAACCAACAAAGGTGATGAGACTACATTTAATAATGGTAACCTTGCTGTAAGCAATCCTATTTCAAATGGAGTTAACGTAAACCTTGTTGCCGACGCAGATGGTAGCAAAATTGCTCTTCCATGGGCAGGTGTGTGGAATATCACTATCGCAGGCGACCTTTCTACTTTGACTGCTACTACTTCTACTCCCCGTCCTCTTGGTTCTCTTTATATCGTAGGTGGTAGCTATGCTATTGGTGATTGGGATCCTAGTAAAGCAGTAGAAATCGGCAATGATGGTGAAAACTACACAATTACTATCAAAGCTCCAGCAACAGAGTTTAAGCTTTCAACAAATAAAGGTGTGACTCCTAATGTTTGGACTGAATTCGATGCCGGAAACCTCACTACTAATGAAGCAATCACAAATGGTGGCACTATAAATTTGATAGCACAACATTCTTATAACAATTTCATTCTTCCTTGGGAAGGTGAGTGGAACATTACAATATCAAGAGACCTCTCAACATTGACTGCTTCTACTACTACACCTAACCCTTACGAAGGTCCTGGAATCGGTCCAGAGCCAGAAAATGCACCTAACCCCGATGCAGAAATCCCTGAAGTTGAAGAACCTGAAGATGCTAATGCCGAAGGCTATTTTGCCTACGATTTGCAATCATCAAAGAGTGGCAATGTTTATACATTCTCATTCAAATCAACAGGTGCAAGAAAGAATGGGGTCATCGTTCTAACTAACACTTCTACAAAAGAAACAAAGGAAATCAAAACAGGTGCAATCATAAAAGGTCAAAATACAGTAACAGTTAATGCCTACGACATTGCAAAAGGAGACTACACTTGGGCTATTAAACTCCAAAACAATGCTAATAGCAATGTAACACAAGTGGGTAGTGACAACTCTATTACTTACTATGGAAATTCAGCCGATGCTCGTATTGGTATCGCAATCGATAATGACCAAACAAGTGCCAACTTTGGTACAATTTACACCTTGACTGCAATGGGGCAAGGGTTACAAAAATTCAACCCCGACCTTTCTAAAAATGGAGGTAAGTTAATCACTGGCATGTTTGGTAAAGACACCGATGCTTCTACAAGCTCAAATAAATTCTACCGTTCTAATCGTATTGAAGTCGAAAACGGTAAAGTTTATATTGCAAACTACGCCAACTATAACACTGGTATGTGGGAATATGACCCTGCGACAAATGCCTCACCTCGCAATATTACTAATGTTTATTACGAGCGTGGTCTTGCATTCTATGGCGAAGGTTCAAGTCGCAAAGTGTTCTCTACTCATGAAAACAGGCTACAACGATTTGACATCGGCACAGGCACATCTTGGACTTCGGGTAGCCCTGCTAAGAGCTATACTACTGCAGGCGTTATGGATAATGGTGACGGAGATGTACTCGTTACCGATAAAGTTGTTATCGTATCGCAAAATCGTTATGCAGGTAACAACCTAAGTGTAGCTCCTGCATTTGCAGTATTTGACCATAACTTGAATCTTATATTAAAATCTGATGTTATCAATAGCACATTAAATGGTTCAAGTAATGGTGGTATGGCAATTACTCCTGACTATAAAACATTTGCAATAGCAGATGGTTACAATGAATCTACAAAAGCAGATATTAGTGTTCAAGTTTATAGCGTGACATGGAACGGAAGCACTCCAACATTCACTCATCAATACTCTATTCCATTAAGTGGCACTAAATTAGTTGACCAAATGGAATTTGACCATGCAGGTAACCTACTTATCGCATCACGTCAAAAAGGTCTTTTGAAGTGGGCGGTTAAAACATCGGCTCGTGCAACTACTACTAATGCGTTGTCATCATATACCATTACTGGTTTGGGTCGAGATGTTGCTCCAACAAATGTAGTGGCAACTCGCAAATGTAATGGTGAAGGTGGTAACTCTGCTGCAGGCACTGTTGATGCAGAAATCACGTGGTCTGGCGATGCTGGTGATTATAAGGTTTATTACCAAACAATGCGACGTAATGCATCGGGTAACCGTGAATATGACAATAACGGCACATGGGTAGAAGCTGGTACTGCAACAATCGCATCGGGTTCTACTACCGGTAAGTTTACTCACAAAAACCTTGCTTCAGGTGATGGCTATGCTCGCATTTACAATTACAAAGTGGCTAACTATTACTCAGCTGCAAGTTACGTAAGTGAAACAAAATCAAAATCTATCTCAGGAAAAGGTAGAACAGTAACATCATATCCAACACAGGTGCCTGTAAATGTTGCGTTCACTCAATCTTCGGTAGAGGTTGATGGTGTAACTCAATACACATTAGACCCACAACTTAACATCTCTCTCAACACCGATGTCTTCAACGCATCACTACTTGACGACAATGATGAGTCTGTTAAAGCTACTAAATATGTTGTAGTGGTTGATGCAGCAACTGCAAAAATACTTAATAGAGCATCAAACGTGGATGAGGTAGGTCGCTTCTATTGTGGTCCTGCAACAATGACTGCTAACAACTGTAACCACTTTGGTATTAATGATTGGTATATGGTTGTTGACGTTGAAGATGTAACTCCAGCTGATGACCTTTCAAAAGCTACAAAATCACTCGTGTGGAAAGATGTAGATTTTGACTATACTTATAAAGCTCAAGTTTATACAAGTGCCGTGCGCACATTCAACTTCACAGCAAATGCTCTTGAGTCGGCTACTTGTAAAATTAGTTTCCCAATTACGCAATGGAAAGCTAATAGTAATGATGGTAGTGGTATTGGAAACGTAGCTGAAGCAATTCCTGTAACTGGTAATATTATTGAATCCCTAGCAGGCAATGAAGACTATCCAATGGGTACATTCCAAAAAATTGGTGATATTGAAAACCCAACAAACCCTGTAGAAATGACTAAGGCTAACATGATTGGTGCAATCGGTTATATCGATCCGCTCCCTGTAGTAGATGAGATCTTAAATGAGTGGGACATCACTTACACTTTGATTCTTAAAGATAAAGAAGGTAAAGTGATTAGCGAAGTCGTTCAAGAAAGCAATGCAACTAATAAAGAATTGTATTCAAATGTTCAAAAACGTATCGTTGACATTCTTGGTCTTAACGTAGGTCGCGATGAAACAACATCGCCCGATGGACGTACTCGCTACACCTACAATGCTGGAAAGAACGATAACTACACATTGTTAGTTCGCACTACTTATCGCAAAACTATCGATGGCAAATTAGTCGAAAAGATTAACGAAAGCGAAGCGCCAATCACAGTTAATCCTTCATTCCCTGAACCAGTAATTGACCCATATAAAACTCCTGGCTATGTAATGCTTGAAACTGGCACTCACTGGGATGCAAATGCTGAAAAAAGTGAAGAAGATCAATCTGGTGGTTATTTCAAATATTATTACGATGTAGTAATGGATGTAACCTGGAATCCATTTAATGATAATATGGTGCGTTATATGGGATATTATGGTAAAGGATGGGATTGTGTTGGTCACCCAGTTGAATCAAACATTTGGGAACTTTACCAAGCTGCTTCAATTTTGACCGATGCTGATATTGAGGGGTATTATAATAAACGTATAACAAATGACTTCAAAGAGGAAAAAGCAACATTGAAAGGTATTGGATATACCAAGGGCGCAACAAATTGGTCAACATTACTTGCTGAAAAAGGTCATATCCCTGTAAAAGTACACTATGTGTGGGCTGGCAATGAAAAACTTACTGATAAATCTAAAGCAAGTGTTACATGGGAGATAAGTGCAAACTATCCTGTGGTTATTTGTGACGAACCAATGATTAAGGTAAGCACAACTGGCAACAATGACATTTATGACATTTCAACTCCTCAAACTCGTAGTCGTAGTGCTGTAGGTGGAAAAGATTTAGTAGTAATCGCAACAACGAATCAACAATACAAGAGCATGGAAATGGATGAAATTGTTGAAAATAACGATCTTATTTTTACAGGTGTTGAAGATGTGGCATTTGGTAAGGGTGTGTTGATGGTTTATCCTAACCCTGCACAAAGCGAGGTGACTATCCGTTCAACAACTGCGCTTGGCGATGTGAAGATTTTCACTATTGACGGACAGTTGGTGAAAGAGTTTGAGTCGGGCGAAACTAAAGCAAAACTCAATGTGAGCGATCTCACATCGGGTGTGTATGTAGTGAGCGCAAGTGGCACAACAACTCGCATGATTAAGAAATAAAAATAAATAACAACCCAACTCTCCCTCTGCCATGAGCGAAGCGAGTGGGAAGGGGGAGTACGGCGAAGCTGGGAGGGGGTTAAAATATATAATTTGTTTCATAAATATTTTGGTTTTTAAATTAGAGAAGGGCTATGCCGCGAGGCATGGCCCTTTTTGCATTAATGGGGATAGTGGGAGGAATAAATCGCACGCCTGGGAAGGGTATGGACAGAAGGACATAATGAGCAGAATGACAGAAATTTATTTTATTGAATGTCATCGTGTTAGCTTTATGTTTTTATGTCATTCTGTCTAAAAAATATCATGCGTCAGCTATTTATGTTTCATTCTGTCATTCTGTCAAAAAAATGCCACGTCAGGGGAGATTGTGGTATAAAAGTAATGTGTTTGAGAAGAATTCTCCTTGTTAACCTAAGATGGTGTGTTCGATGAGGATTTTGAGGCCGATGAGGATGAGGATTACACCGCCAAAGAGTTCGGCTTGGGATTTGTATTTGCAGCCAAAAATATTGCCTATCTTTAGCCCTGCTATTGAAAATAAGAATGTGGTTATACCGATTGTAATAATTGCAGGGATAATTGCTACTTTGAAGAATGCAAATGTTACGCCTATTGCGAGGGCATCGATGCTTGTGGCCACGGCAAGGGTGAACATTGTGGCAAATCCAAAGCCGTCTTTCCCTTTCTTATTACATTTGCAGTCGTCATCTTTTTCGAGCGATTCTTTAATCATATTCCCCCCGATAATTGCGAGCAATATGAATGCTACCCAATGATCGTAGGCTGATACGATTTCGGCAAATGTGCTACCTAATAAGTAGCCAATTAATGGCATTAATGCTTGGAATCCACCAAACCATAATCCCACTTTAAGCGCATGACTTAACTTGATTTTGGTGACCGATAGGCCTTTCCCTATCGACACTGCAAAAGCGTCCATTGATAATCCAATGGCTATGATAAGTAGTTCTAATAGGCTCATAAGAGGTTAAAAAATGCGTTGTTGACCATTTATTTCATCGCGCACCTCATCGTCAGAGCGTTCGGGTTCGAATTCTTCCCCCTCTTCGGGCGTTTCCCCTTCGGCTACTTGAGGTTCTTGCGATTCATCTTCTTCAATTTCGCGAGGTTCAATCTCGGTAATTGATTCGATTGTGAAATTAGATAGTCGTTTACCTTTTGCTTTATATGATTTCACAGCAATAAATTCCATTGCATCAATCACAATTGAACCACGGAATTCGTCGCCTCCACCAAATTTTACTTCAAATCTTGCTCCGAGTGCGTCGCTAAGTGCAATGAGTTCGGATTTTTCATTTTCGCCTAAGAAGCGTTGTTTTTTGTTGGTAGGTTCGAATGTGAATCGTTTGAGGTAGGGGAATCCTTGGTCGGCGTCGTTGAGAACGGCTGTCCACACATGACCTTGACGGAATTTTTCAATTCGCAAGATGTTGTCTTCATAGTGGTTGCCAGCATCAAATGTTGACATGTAATACTCGCCATTTTTGAGAATGACAAGGATTGAATCGGTGCCACTAAATTCGCCAAGGTATGTGCCGCGACCATCGTAGTTGAGGCGTAGCACGTCGTGGTCAAACCACACTTCGCGACCGCCAAGCGTTGATGCACCTTTCTCTTTGAGTGAGAAACGGTGTACCTCGTTTTTGGTTACGATATTACCTTGCGACTGTTTCCCTTTGATGGCGAGTTCGCTAAAATCGACATCAAATTGAAGTGTTTTAAGGCGTGGTTTTGGTTTGAGAGTAACTTTTACTACTTCGGCCTCTCCATTAGGATTGGCTGTGAACCAGTGAATTTTTGTGCCAGGAGCACCTTTTGTGAGGTCATACTCTTTATCGCGAGTAACGCCTGTTACGGCAAAGCGTTTCATGTAGAACACGCCACCTTTGCCATCTTGATATATCACGTTGTAGATTGTGCGTGAGTCGTTGCGCTTAAACACGTTGAGATAAAGTACATTCTTGCCGATAAACATCTTCTCTTGCACCTTGACGATTTTGTACTTACCATCTTTGTAGAAGATGATAATATCGTCGATGTTAGAGCAGTTGCACACAAATTCGTCTTTTTTCAAGCCAGTGCCAATGAAGCCCTCTTCGCGGTTGATATAGAGTTTTTCGTTGGCTTCGGCTACGGTAGCGGCTTCGATGCTGTCAAATCCACGAATCACGGTGTGGCGTGGATATGCTTCGCCATATTTTGCTTTAAGGCTTTCATACCACTTAATTGTGTATTCAACAATGTGGTTGAGGTCTTTGAGCAATGCTTTGATTTTATCGTTGTATGAGGCAATGAGTTCTTCGGCTTTTTGAGAGTTGAATTTAAGAATACGTCCCATCTTGATTTCCATCAAGCGAAGAATATCATCGTCGGTGATAGGGCGAATGAATTTTGGTTTCCAAGGCTCTAATCGCTTGTCGATATGAGCGATAGCCTCTTCCATGTTGCGACTTTCTTCAAATTCTTTGTCTTTATAGATGCGCTCTTCGATGAAGATGCGTTCCAATGATGCGAAATGGAGCAATTCGCGCACTTCGCCAAGTTGTATTTCAAGTTCTTTGCGGAGAATCTCTTTGGTGGTGTCGACGCTGTGGCGCAACACATCGCTCACGCCGAGGAAGTGAGGCTTCTTGTCTTTAATTACACAACAGTTGGGCGAAATATTCACTTCGCAGTCGGTGAAGGCATATAATGCGTCGATAGTCTTGTCGCTTGATGTGCCTGGTAGCAAATGCACGAGAATTAATGCAGTCTCGGCAGTGTTGTCATCTACTTTGCGAATCTTAATTTTACCTTTCTCAAATGCTTTCAATATTGAGTCGATGAGCGTGCCAGTGGTTTTGCCATAAGGTATTTCAGTAATAGCGAGTGTCTTGTTGTCGAGTTTTTCGATTTTAGCACGCACTTTTACTACACCACCACGTTCACCATCATTGTAGCGAGAAATATCAATAAATCCACCCGTCATAAAGTCGGGGTAGAGCACAAAATCCTCACCACGAAGATATGCCACGGCAGCATCAAGGATTTCGTTGAAGTTGTGAGGTAAAATCTTAGATGAAAGACCAACGGCGATACCTTCAACACCTTGTGCTAATAGTAAAGGGAATTTTGCAGGGAGTGTTACAGGCTCTTTTTTACGACCGTCGTATGATAAAGTCCACTCTGTAACTTTGGGGTTATAGAGCGTTTCAAGAGCGAATGACGATAGACGTGCCTCAATGTAACGACCAGCCGCAGCCGATGCTCCAGTGAGAATGTTACCCCAGTTACCTTGTGTTTCAACCAATAAATCTTTTTGACCAAGAGTCACGAGCGCATCGTTGATTGATGCATCGCCGTGTGGGTGATATTGCATAGTGTTACCCACAATGTTAGCAACCTTGTTGAAGCGACCATCATCGAGCGTTTTCATTGAGTGAAGAATGCGACGTTGCACGGGTTTTAATCCGTCGTCGATATGTGGCACGGCGCGCTCAAGGATTACGTATGATGCATAATCCAAGAACCAACTGCGATACATACCACGCAAGTGGTGTTTAACCACATCTTTGTCCTTATCGGGAGTAGAAGGAGTGTTTTCGTTATTAGAAGATGCTTCTACTGGTAATTCTTCGTTTTCGTCAATTGAGTTTATTTCGTCGCTCATGATTTTTTGAGAGTGTGAATTATTGGTCTTACATATTGGCACATGCCTTTTTATCAACTACAAAGATAGTGCAAGCCGAGCGTAAAAGCAAATTAAACTTGTTTAAATTTGCAGTTTGCCGAGGCGCAGCCTATCTAAGACGCAGTCAACGATAGTAAATAATTGAGATTTTTTTACTATTACCGAGGCGCAGCCTATGCATAAATAAGAAATGGCTACCGAGGTGGTAGCCATTTCTTGTAGGAGTAGAGTAATAGGAGTCTATGATTTCCTATTAATTATTTCACGATTACTTTTTTCACGCTGCCGTCGCTATATTTCACGATGTTGATACCGATAGATGGTTTTGCGAGAAGGCGACCGTGAATGTCGTAGCGAGCTACTTCAGTAGCATTACCTTCGATTGATACACCTTCAATGCCAGTTGCTGCATTGTCAGTGATTTCATATGCGCACAATCCGTTGCCTGGCACAAATACATAAAGCATCACGCGTCCTGTGTCTATTTGCACATAGTCAGCATCGGCTTGGAATGTAGTACTTTCAACGTTACCCATACCATCTTGAGGGAATGTCCACATCAATTCCATTGACTTGAATGAGAGGTCGGCATCAGCCTTTACGAGGTTAAATTGGTGACCAACGGGGTCGGTCCAGTCGGCATAAGGATAAACGAAGTATTTCACATTGTTGAGAGTAAACCATGTACCTCCATTAGCTTCGCCAGCGATAGGCTTGAGTGAAGTGTTGTTGTTAAATGAGTCAACGACCTTGCCAGAAGCAAAATTATAACGAGCCCATTCAGTGTCACCACCACGAATGAGGAATGAATTATCGTCAATCAAGATGATGCGTGGAGCAGTGCCAAGAGCCGAAACATTTGAAGGATTGAGGGTAAGCGTGCATACTTCTTGCGATTTTTGAGCTCCATTTTCATAATTCCAACGAACAACAACTTTAGCCTTAGCAAATGCTGCATATACAGTGAAGTTGCCGCTCTCAACATCACCAGTCAATGTGATGTGGTCGCAACGAGAAGTTGAACCGCTATAAGTCAATGATGCAACTTCGGTCAATTCGCCTGTTTCGAGATCAACTTGATGAAGTTTTACAGGAGTAGAACTGATGTTGAGTGAGAGGTTAGCAATGCAAATGTTGCCTTTTGAGTCTTTTACTACGCTATTAGCAGGGTAGTAAGCAACTTTACCTTCGTCGCCAAGAATGATGTCGCTGATGATTTCGCCGGTAGAACCGTCAAACTTGCGGAGGTAGATGTTTGATTTAGATGAGTTTTCGGCGCGACCTGCCATATAAACAGTGTTGCCTACAGCACAGAATGAGCGGTTGAATGAACCATCGCTACCAAATGTGATGTTTTTATAATCATCGTGAACCGAACGGAACCATACGCTATTGATTGTAATGTCATCTACTTTTGAGTAAGAATCGTTGTCTTTATCAAGTTTGATTGAGTAACCAGGTTCAAAGTTGCCAACCGAAATTTTTGTGATTTCAAATGAGCGAACATCTGAATAAGTATCGGTAACAGTTTTGCCCGATGTCATCACTCTCCAATAGAATTT
>JAEIGA010011843.1_pt1 | contig 13223 bp, 12 predicted proteins | sample 9270691 | NCBI WGS metagenome assembly JAEIGA01 (sample SAMN17057246, study PRJNA624740) | gut metagenome | biome: biome; isolation source: fecal sample | host: Bos grunniens | place: China: Xizang | collected 2019 | reverse complement strand
CACGCCGGTGAAGCCGATGTACCAGCCTCGGTCGACGAGCCATTGGGCCATTTCCACGGAACCGGAATAGCAATGGAATACGCCGGTGACCTCCGGAAATTCAGACACCATCGCCATGGCATCGCCGTGGGCATCCCGGTCGTGGACGATCACCGGAAGGGAAAGTTCCTTTGCCAGTTCCATTTGCAGCCGGAAGGCCTTTTGCTGGATGTCCCGGGGGATGTCCTCATAGTGATAGTCCAGGCCGATCTCGCCGATGGCCTTGATTTTAGGATTATTTCGGCACAGCTGGCGGTAAATATCCAAAACCTCTTCATTTACCTCGTCGCAGACGTCGGGATGGGAGCCGACAGCGCCGTAGAGATAGTCGTATTCCCGGGTCAAAAAATCCACATTCCGGGAGGAGGCCAGGCTGCAACCGGGATTCATCACCAGGCAAAGCCCCTGTTGGGGCAGGGAGGACAGCAACTGGGCGCGGTCGCAATCAAAAGCCCGATCGTCCATGTGGGCATGGGTGTCGAATAACATAGAAAATCTCCTTCTTGTGAAAGCTTTATAGGATAACAGCTAAAATGCAGCCGTCGCGGCATTGGATGCGGGGATCCTCCGGGGAAAAATCCGTATGCCGGGGGTGAAAGCTGATGCCCTGACCGGTGCGCTTAGCCTCAGCCTCCTTTAGCACCCAAAAGCGCAGCAGAGCCAGCCGGGGATTGGCAGCGGCATGGAAATGGGCTAATTCGGCGGGGGAGAGTATCTTTTCTGCCAGGGAAAGGGAAATATCCCGGTCCGATTCTTCCGCGTCAATGCCTACGGGGTGATCGGCCAGCACGCAAAAGGCGTGGCGGGAGGTGTGGGTGATGGAGAAATGCCAAGGGCCCTGGGCAAAGTAGGGTTTTCCCTTAGGCATGGTTAAAATCTCCGGCAAGGGGCCGCCGGCATGGGCCTGATACAGCTGGGCCAAAAGCGCCCGACCGGCTTCGTGGCCGCTGCGGCCATCCAAAGCGCTCCCGGCCAGATAATATTGTGCGGACATAAGGCCCCTCCTTTGCCGATAAACTGCGGTACGTTGGTTTCTATTATAATCCCAAAAGGAAAAGCTGTCAACTTGACATATTTGTCTGGGGCAGGGCATAGATTTGTTCAGTAAGGAGGGATGGGTATGGAAGCATCGGAAGCATTGCCCCACAAGCTGACGCTGAGCCAGCGGAAGAATTTGACCATGACCGGGGTGACGGAGGTCATCAGCTTTGACGAAAATACGGTGTGCCTGAAAACCTCCATGGGCCTGCTCACCGTTCACGGTCAGGGCTTGCAACTGAAAAATCTCTCTGTGGAAGGCGGGCAGGTGGCGGTGGAGGGCAGTATCTGCGCCTTTGTGTATGAGGAGCCCCGGGGCGGCGGTCTGCGGCGGCTGCTGCGGTGACCGCCCCGGCGGTGGCTGCCGCCCGGTTCTGTATGGCCGGCGCGGTGGGAGCGGGGCTGGGCTGTTTTTACGGATTTTTGCGGCCGCTGCGGGCAAAGCGTAACGCCTTTTGGGATCTGATCTTTGTGCTGGCGGCCTTTTGGGGCTGGCTGTATGTGGGCTTTGGCATTTGCCGGGGAGAGCTGAGCCTGGCCTGGTTTTTTGCTATGCTATTGGGTGGGATCGGCTGGGAATGTACCCTGGGACGGCTGCTGCGGCCGGCGTTTTTCGGCTTCTGGAAGGGATTGGGGCGACTTTGGCAAATTATGCTGCTGCCTTTCAAAAAAATATTTGGTTTTTTTGCAAAAAACACGAAAAAAGTATTTGCAAAATGTAAGAAATGGGTTACAATAGAATGGAATATTTATTGCAGTAAACAGAAGGAACGGAGGTGCCATATCCATGGCAAGCAAGAAAAGACAGCGCTATCGCGTAAAGATCGCAAAAACCAGCCCGCTGGTGAAGGGTCTTATTTTGGTGGCGGTGGTTCTGTCCACTGTGGCGTTGGTAACACTCCATGCCGGTATCGAAGAAAGCAGAAATCAGTACGAGGCCATGCGTCAGCACGCCATGACCCTGGAGGGGGAAAATCAAGAGCTGGATCAGCGCATCGGCGCCTTGGGCAGCATTGAAAGCGCCCTGCGGATCGCACTGGAGGAGCTGGGCCTGGTGCTGCCGGATACCATTGTATTGACCCCCGGCGACTGATATTTTGGAAGGAAGCAAAGCAAACTATGGAGTTAACTGTCGGCGACATTTTAGAAGGTAAAATCAAATCCATCACCAATTTCGGCGCTTTTGTGGCGCTGCCCGAAAATAAGACCGGCATGGTACATATCTCTGAGGTGGCCAATGCCTATGTCAGCGATATTCGCCAGCATCTGACGGAAGGCCAGGACGTGAAGGTCGTGGTGATCGGTCTGGAGAACGGCAAGGTAAACCTGTCCATCAAGCGGCTGCAGCCCTAGGCACCCCGGGAAAACGCACCCCGTGAAGGTGCGCCCCGTCGGGAAAATCGGCCTGCCCCCGAAAATAGACCCCAAGGCCGTCCCGTGCCCACCCCCGCGCCGGCACCCAAAACAGCCGACCAGCTGTTTGAAGAAAAGCTGAAGGCATTTATGGCGGAGTCCGATTCCAAGATCGCTTCCTGTAAGCAGTATTCCGATCGCTCCAGAGGCCGCAGAAGATAACAATAAAAGGGCTGCGCTGCGGCCCTTTTTGCGTATATGACAAGAGTATGGCAAATGGTTGTTTAGCGGGGCAAGCAGCTGCCGCATGAAAGCCTTCTCCTTGAGGAGAAGGTGGCGCGGCAACAGCCGTGACGGATGTGGTGTAGCCGCCAAAGGCGGCATAACACCTATTAACGGCTGCTTGCAGCCTACACCGCATCAGTCACCTTTGGTGACAACTTCCCCTCAAGGGGAAGCCTTTGGCGGTGCAAACAACAATTTACCTTAGAAAAAGGAGGACACGTATGGCAAATGTGGTCATCACCGGCGGCAGCCGGGGAATTGGCAGAGCCGCGGTGGAGCTGTTTGCCGCCCGGGGCTACCGGGTTTGGTTCCTTTATGAAAAAGATCACGCCGCGGCAGATGCGGTAGCCGAGGCTACCGGCGCAACGCCGATTTGCTGTGATGTGGCAGACAAGACGGCGGTAGGAGAGGCGTTTTCTCGTATTCCGGATGTGGATGTTTTGATCTGCAACGCCGGCATTATGCATTTCGGCCTGCTGAGCGATATGCCGGAGGCGGCCTGGGACCGTATGTTTGCCGTGAACGTCAAAGGCATTTACAACTGCGTCACCGCGGCAACGCCGGCGTTTCTTCGCAAACAAGCCGGCTGCGTCATCACCGTTTCTTCCATGTGGGGCCAGGTGGGCGCAAGCTGTGAGGCCGCTTATTCCGCCACCAAGGGCGCGGTGATCGCGTTGACCAAAGCCTTGGCCAAGGAGTTGGGTCCCAGCGGCATTCGGGTCAACTGTGTGGCTCCCGGTGTGATCTTGACGGACATGTGCGCCGGCTTGGAACCGCAAACCCTGGACATGCTGGCAGAAGATGGCTATGTGGGCCGCAACGGACAGCCGGAGGATGTGGCAAAAGCCTTTGCCTACCTGGCGGACGCAGATTTTGTCACCGGACAGGTGATTGCCGTCAACGGCGGCATGGTAATGTAAACAAAGTATTTTAGAAAATACTATAAAAAAGGAGATATACATTATGCGAATTTCCATTGGTTGCGATCACGGTGCGTTGGATCTGAAGAACACGGTGGTTCTGCATCTGCAGTCCCGGGGTTTTGAAGTGGCGGATTTCGGCACTTACACCTCCGAGTCTTGCGATTATCCCGATTTTGCCTCTGCTGCTGCCATCGCCGTAGCCCGGGGCAATTGCGACAAGGGCATTGTGCTGTGCACCACCGGCATCGGCGTTTCCATCGTTGCCAATAAGGTTGATGGCATCCGCTGCGCACTGCTCAGCGACCTTAAGTCCGCAGAGATGACCCGCCTGCACAATGACACCAATATGATGGCCTTGGGTGCCGGTATTGTGTCCGAGGAACTGGCTTTGCAGATCGTGGACAAGTGGCTGGATACGCCTTTCTCCGGCGAGCCTCGCCATCAGCGCCGCATCGATAAGGTAATGGCCCTGGAAAAGTAAAAAACAAAAAGCAGAGCTTGGGCTCTGCTTTTTTGCGGGAAGAGATGTGCGCTGCTGCGGGATATTTGTTCACAAAATGGTTGATTTTTGTTTTCAAATCCGTTATGCGCTGTTCAAAAGCGGCGGCTATGATATACCCAAGAAAGGCAGCGGAAGCCGTGAGCCGCCTCCTTTCCCGCGATCAGAAGATCGTAAATCTTCTTTTCTACCTCTCTTCTTTCAAACCCCTTTCGCGAACGATCCCGCTGCTTATCGCAGCGGGATCGTTTTTACATTGGTTAGGGTATGCTCAGCTTTGATTGTTCCGGGAAAGCCGCTTGACGAGCCAATCCTTGCCGGATACGAACCGCTCTATCAGGAAGCTCACCGCATAGTCGCCGGTGGCGTTGACCATGGTGGCAGGCGGGTCGGTCAGATTGCCGATGGTCACCAAAATGGGGAAAGCCATAGCCATTTGCTGAGGGAAGAAAACGGAGCAGATCACATATTCGCCGATATATCCGCCGCCGGGGATGCCGGACATGCTGACGCTGGACAGCACCGACAGCGCCACCACCGGCAGCAACATATCCGGCCCAAAGGGCAGCCCCAGCACGCCGTACATAAAGGCGATCTTCAGCACTGCGGAAAAACAGGAGCCGTCCATGTGCATGGTGGCACCTAAAGGCAGAACCATGTCATACACATCCTTGCTGATGCCGGAGGCTTCGGCGGCGTCCATGTTGGTGGGGATGGTGGCTACGCTGGAGCAGGTGCCCAGCGACACCATGGCCGGCCGCAGAAAATGGCGAAACAACTGCCGGGGCCCCTTTTTGCCGCCGCCCAGCAACGCCAACAGGGGGAAAAAGGTCAGCGCATAAACCAGGCAAAGCGGATAGTAGATCAGCAGCGCCCTGCCATAGTCCGCGGTGATCTGCGGGCCATAGGTGGCAACCAGGTCGGCAAAAAAACCGAAAAAGGCGATGGGGGCGTAGTAAGTGATGAGTTTTACGAATTTCATCATTGCCGCGGAAAGATCCGTCAGCCATTTACCCATCAGGGTTTTGCTGCCGCCGGTGAGGTTTACAGCGAAACCGAACAGCAAAGAAAACACAATCAGTGGCAGCATAGCCCGCCGGGACAATAGCGATACAAAGTCTTCGGCAGTGAAAAAGTTGACGATCAGTTCGGAAATGGTGGCGTATTCACCGAAGTCTGTTTCCGGGATTCCGACCCAGGCTGTGGGAACAGGGGGATATATGCACACGATGGCGAACATGATGATCCCGGCGACGGTGGCGGTTAGTAAGAAACTGGCGATGGTGTAAATCATGATCTTGCCGGCCTTTTTGGGACTGCCCATGTTGGCTACGGAGCCGGCGATGGAGGCGAACACCATGGGCACCACCATGCAGAACATTAAATTGATAAACACTGTGCCCAGAGGCTTGAGTATAGTAGCATTTGGCCAAAACGCGCCCACCAGGCATCCGCTGAGGATGGCGAGCAGCATCATGGTTAGAAGTCCGTAGTATTTTAGAAAGTTTTTCATACGATTACCTCCCCAAAAAATGCTCGTTAATTCTATGCAACAAGGGAGAGGAAAAGAACTGCAGAAAAACCCGGAGACCGAAAAACCGGCCTCCGGGTTTATGTGTTATGCCTGAATATGGGTGGCAAAAAATGCTTCTAGCTGCTCGCGGGTGGCTTTTACATTGCCCTGGAAGAAGCCGCTCTTGCCGCCGCCCCGGGCGCCGAGGGCTTCGCCCACCGCCTTCACATCGCCCTGGCGGGAAACGATGCAGATGCTGTAGTTGCCCTCGCTGCCGCCTAAAACCGCGGCCCAGCCGCCGCAGTGATCGGCGATTTTGTCTGCCAGCTCCCGCAGCTGGGCCGGTGCCAAAGTGTCTTCAAAACGGTAGACATTGCCCCTGCCGGCATAGCCGGCGGCGATATGGTCAAACAGGGAAGATTGCAGCCGGTTGGCACGCAGCTTTTCGGCGGCCAAAGCATCCGCTGTTTTTTGGGCGGCAGCGCCGGTTTGCCCCATTTTGGCGGAAAACAGCTGGCTGACAACTTTGTTTTCTTCAAAAATATGCTGCATCAGCTTCAGCGCCCGATTGCCGCAGCATAGCTCAACGCGGACACCCTGGTGGAACTTCACGCAGGAGACGATTTTAATCAGGCCGATCTGCCCGGTGTGCTTGACGTGAACGCCGCAGCAGGCACAGCTGTCATAGCCGGGGATCTCCACGATCCGCACCGGCCAGGGTAGGGCTTTTTTGGTGCGGTAGAAGGTGTTAGGCAATTCTTCCTGGGAGGGATACCAGCAATGGATGGGTAAGTTTTCCCAAACGGCCTGGTTGGCCTTGGTTTCAATGGTTTGCAGCATTTCCGGGGAGATGGGGCCGTCGAAGTCGATCTCCATCAATTCGCTACCTACGTGGAAGCCCACGTTGTGATGGCCCAGCAAACTGTGGACCAGGCCGGAAACAATATGCTCGCCGGAGTGCTGCTGCATCAGATCAAAGCGGCGATCCCAATCAATGGCACCTTCGACGATCTCTCCCACAGGCAGAGGGTGATCGCAAAGGTGGAAGATGCTGTCGTCTTTTTCCTGGACATCCAGCACATTGCTGCCGCCCAGCGTGCCCAGATCGCAGGCTTGACCGCCGCCTTCGGGGTAGAATGCAGTGGCATCCAGGGTGACCAAATAACCCTGCTTGGTTTCTTCGCAGCCGGTGACCTTGGCGGAAAACTGCCGCAGACCGGGATTTTTATAAAAAAGCTTCACAGTGTGCATGGGAATATCCTTTCTGTTTGGAAGGTGGATGTGTATTTAGATTATATCATGGTCCCTGGGAAAAGAAAAGGGTTTTCTACAAAATGGTTGCATTTATGCGGTTTTTGCGCTATAATAACCAGATAAACCACCCTTAAAGGATGATTTTTATGACCAAACGCTTTTTAATGGCCACCTGCGGCTTTTTGTTGGCCATTTTGCTGATACTGCTGGTGCCAGTTGTGGTGCTGGAGCCTGTGATGGAGCTTCGTCCCACCAAACCCACCACCGCTACGCCAACCACGCCGCCTGCTACAGTTCCCACCACTTCCACAGGCGGCACGTCCATGGAACCCACCGACGAGTCTACTCACCCTACACCTCCCCCTACCACGGTGCCCACACCCCCCATTACCACAACGCCGACGGTGCCTACGCAGCCTGCCCAACCCACGGTGCCGCCTACCACTTTGCCGCCCCGCGCAGGGCAGGTGCGGCTTTACACCTGTGATAAGGATCGGCTGGAAAAATACCTGCTGCTGGCAGAGGAATATTTTGCCGCTACCGGCGTGGAAGTGATCCTGCAGACCCCGGCAGAAGGGGAGAATTGCCATGACGCTTTAGCCAGATACATGGCATCCGAAGCGCCACCTACAATGTTTTGCATCCACCGGGAGCAGACCTTGCTGCAATATGCCGATCAGCTTTATGATTTAACCAACACCCAGGCCGCGGCTCAACTGTACAGCGCCGGTTTTGGCATGTATTATGGAGAAAAACTGTTGGCACTACCGGTGGAGGTGGACTGGTTCGGCTTTATTTACAACGCAAAAATGCTGGCGGATGCCGGTTTTAGCCGGGTGGATTTCCATCGCACGGATATGACCGGCTATCACTCCATTTCCTACATAGCGGAAACCCTGCGATCCAAGCAGGTGATGCCCTTTGAAAAGCCGGATTTTGCCAATGCGGCGATCCTCAGCGCCCTGTTCCCGGAGGCGGATCAATTGCGTTCCTTTGTGGATCTGTACGTGGGCAACAGCAATTCCGGTGACAATGCCATGCTGGCCTTCCAATACGGCAAAAACGTTTTTTACGCCGGTACCACCGCGGATTTTGAAGCGGCGCTGACTTTGGGCATTGAAAACCTGGATTTGCTGCCGGCCTTTGCCGATGGCAGCAACACCATGCGCTACACCTGTCGGAGCTTTTTGGCGGTTAACGGCGCGGCCTATGAGCCGGATGTTCGGGTTACCGCTGTATTTCTGCGGTGGCTGGTATCCGGACGGGCGGATGGCGGCGCGCCCATGGATGCATTGGGGGGACGGTCGCCTTATAAGGCATCCACGGTCAGCGGAAATGGACTGGAAAAGCTGCTGCGCAAGTATATGGCGGAAGAGCCGGCCCAGGTGATGTGGGATCAAAGCCCTGTGGAGCCTGTGGAGTTGGCGGATTTCCGGGATGCGCTGGCGGCGTATTTTGCGAAACCCAGCGACGATGCCTGGGAAAAAGTGGCCCGGCTCATGAAAAAGAAAGAAACGTAAAATATTTCCAAAGAATGCCCACAGGATTTTGGCCTGTGGGCTTTTTGTGCGCCAAAGGTTGTCATAACACATATTTATAATTGCAAAAACATGATCTTAACAGCTTAGAAAATGGAAAACAATGGTAGAATTGTAAACAATGATGAACAAAATGCAGAATTATGTTGAAATTATGTAAACCTTAGTGTATAATGCTGCCAAGCCTAATTCCGGATGGCTTTAGAAAAGGAGGAATACTATGAAAAGAGCAGCAAAAATGCTGATCGTGCTGATGGTGATCGCCTTTGGCATGATCGCTTACATAACCCCGGCCCAGGCGGCCTATGTGCCCCAATTGCCTGGGGGGTTGTATTTGACGCAGAATGTGTCCGGCACCTGCACCCTTTGTGCTTCGGCTATGATGATCCGCGCCAATCTCTATCAGCGGGGCAACAGCAGTTGGGCATCCGTGACGGAAAACGCCCTGCGGCCTGTGGCCTGGGTGGAAAAGGTGGGCCTTAGGTGGAGCTTTTCTCACAAAGTCGGCAGCACCACCGTGCAGGTGGGCCACAAGAACGTCAGCGGCATTTCCGAGGCCGCGCTTTTGGATATTTTGCACAGGCACCCGGAGGGAATTGTGCTGTACTGCGGGAAAGTACCCCACGCGGTGTATTTGACCGGCTATGAAAACGGCATTTTTTATTGCGCCGATACGGTAAGCGGCATCAGCGGCAGACAGATTCCATTGAAATCCTCCTGGTTGGGCAGCTTTTACAGTTCCCAGGCAGAAATCCTGAAAAACGTGACGGCCTACTGGTTTGTGGAGGACTATTTGGTGGGCGGACAAAGCCTGGCCTGCCGCTGCAGTGGGGCGTATGCCGGCAGCTATGTATCCACTGCCGACTCGGTGCAGCTACGGATCCGGGCGGGACACGGCACCACCTATGAAGTGCTGGGCACCATTCCCTATGGCGCGTCGGTAACGGTGTTGGAGGCTTCTGGCCGTGGCTCCGGTGACTGGGCTCATATCCAATACAACGGCATCACCGGCTATGCCTCCATGGCTTATCTGCGGCAGCAGGGACAAATGGGCACGGTGACCACCAACGATTTGCGCATCCGCGCCGATGCCGGCACCGGCTACGGCGTGGTGGGGTACTTGCAGAAAAACGACCGGGTGGAAATACTGCAGACCAAGCAGGTAGGCGCGACTGCCTGGGGAAGAATCGCAAAGGGCTGGATCAGCCTGGATTATGTGCAAATGGATGGGTTCCTCGGCACGGTGAATACCCAGGTTCTGCGAATCCGTACAGGCCCGGGCACAGGCTATGGCGTGGCAGGTTTTTACTATCAGGGCGACCCGGTGGAGATCCTGGAAACGAAAAATGCGGGCGCAACCACCTGGGGACGCACGGTCAGAGGTTGGATCAGCCTGGATTATGTGCTGCCGGAAAAACGCACCGGCAGAGTCAACACCCAGGTTCTGCGGATCCGAGCAGGTGCCGGCACGGGCTATGCGGTGGTAGGCTATTACTATCAGGATTCCATGGTGACGATTTTGGAAACCGTCCATGTTAACGGCACCGCCTGGGGACGCACCGACCGGGGCTGGATCAGTTTGGACTATGTGCGCTGAGCCCGTATAAGGCTTCAAATTTCAGTTTGTCGGGCTGTTTCAATTCACCACAAACACTGTCATCCCGACCAAGGCGAAGCCGCGTGGAGGGATCTTCGCACTATCTTTCTGCTTTGCAGGTGGTAAATGCGTAGATTCCTCGACTCCCGTTGGTCGCTCGGAATGACAAGATGGGTGGCCGATAAACCGCAATTTACCGACTATAAACACAAAGGCCTGCCGGTCCCTGCGGACGGCAGGTTTTTCTATAATTTTTTCTAAAAATTCACGCCTGCGGGGTAGCGGACAGCGGCTGGATGTGTTATAATGCATCCAAGTATACCATGGGAGAGAATGACTATGATCGAACTATTGTCCCCTGCGGGCTCTATGGAAGCGCTCCGTGCCGCGGTGCAGAACGGCGCCAACGCGGTGTATCTCGGCTGCGGCAGCTTCAATGCTCGCCAAAGCGCAAAGAATTTTACACCACAGGCCTTGATGGAGGCCGTGAAATATTGCCATATTCGTGGGGTGGCGGTGCATTTGACCCTAAACACCCTGATTTCCGACCGGGAAGTGGAGGAATGCGCGGAGCTGATCCGCCATGCTGCTTCCTGTGGCGTGGATGCCTTTATCGTGCAGGATCTGGGCATTGTGCAGATGTGCCGCCGGATTGCGCCCACGGTGCCGGTCCACGGCTCCACACAAATGACGGTGCATTCTCTGTCCGGCGTGATGCTCTGCGCCGCTTTCGGCATGACCCGGGTGGTGCTGAGCCGGGAGCTGGATCGGGAGTCTATCCGTTATATTTGCAAAAATTCTCCCATTGAGATCGAGGTTTTCGGCCACGGCGCATTGTGCATGAGCTATTCCGGCCAGTGCTATCTTTCCAGTATCATCGGAACTCGCTCCGGCAACCGGGGCCGCTGCGCCCAGCCCTGCCGCCAGTGCTACGGCTATAGCCGCCGGGAAAACCGTTTCCCGCTGAGCCTGAAGGATAACTGCCTGGTGGAATATGTGCGGGAACTGGAAGAAATGGGTGTGGCATCGCTGAAGCTGGAGGGCCGCATGAAGCGGCCGGAATATGTGGCGGCGGTGACCAATGTATACCGCCGGGCGCTGGATGGCCAGCCCGTGACGGCGGAAATGATGGATACCTTGTGGACCGCGTTCAACCGCCAGGGTTTCACTGATGGTTACTTTACCGGCGAAACCGGAAAGAATATGTTTGGCGTACGGGAAGAGAAGGGCGAGGACAATGCCTTTCTGCGTCGGATGCGGCAAACCTATGAAGCGGCGGAAAATCAGCTGGTGGAGATCAAGCTCCACGCAGTAATCGCCCATGAAGGCAGCAGCTTGACGGTGACCGATCCCGAAGGTAGAAGTTGCACGGTGCGTGGCCCGGTGCCTGCCTTGGCAAGGACCCAGCTGATCACCGAGCAGGACCTGGCGGAGCGGCTGTCCAAAACCGGCGGCACGCCCTATCGGGTAGGCGTGGTGACGGCGGATATTACGCCGGGTCTGAATTTGTCCGCTTCGGCCATCAATTCCATGCGCCGGGACGCGCTGAATCAGCTGACGGCGCTCCGGGGCCGGCGGGACAGCGTGATGACCCTGCGGCTGCGGAAGCTGCCGGTGTTTGCTGGTAATAAGGAACGGCCGGACTTTACGGTGCAGGTCACCACCCGGGAGCAGATCACCCAGGGCCTGCTGCGGCTGAATCCGGCGGTGCTGTATGTGCCGCTGCATATTTTAGAAGAAGATCCCGCTTTCACCAAGCAGCTGGCCCGCCGTTTCCATGTGGCGGCGGTGCTGCCTCGGATCGTTCACGACCGGGAAATGGATGGGCTGCGCAATTCCTTGCTGGAGATCCGCAAGCTGGGCATCCGGGAAGTGCTGGTGGGCAATTTGGGCTTGATGCTGCCTGCCCGGGAGGCCGGAATGGCCATTCGGGGCGATTTTGGCCTGAATGTTTACAACTCTTTGGCTATGTATACGCTGAAGGAGCTGGAGCTGACCTCCGCTACCCTCAGCTTTGAAATGACCATGCCCCAGATCCGGGATGTCAGCAAGGCTGTGCCCTGTGAACTGCTGGTTTACGGCAGAATGCCGCTGATGGTTACGGAAAACTGCCTGTTTAAGGGCAAAACCGGAAAATGCGCCTGCCAGCTGGGCCCCATCAAGCTGGTGGACAAGACCGGTGCGGAATTCCCGGTGATCCGGGACGGAAAGAATTGCCGCAGCGTGCTGCTCAACGGCAAGAAACTCAGCTGGCTGGATCGGCAGAACGATTTGGCAAAATTGGGACTTTGGGCGGTGCGGCTGTATTTCACCACGGAAAATGCCAAGGAAGTGGACCGTGTGGCGGCTTCCTGCGTGACACCCGTTCCCTTTGACCATGGCGCATGCACAAGAGGCCTGTACCTAAGAGGCCTGGACGGATAAACTGAAATTCGAAAGGAAACACTATGCAACTGATACTTGCTTCTCAATCGCCGCGGCGGAAGGAACTGCTGGGCCTGTTTGGTATTCCGTTTGTTATTCGGGTGGCGGATATCGACGAAACCATGGACCCCGCAGCAGATCCCTGCGCTGAGGTGGCCCGAGTCAGCCGCTGCAAGGCGCTGGCCATTGCCAGACAGCCGGGTGATGTGGTCATCGCCGCCGATACCATTGTGGTGTGCCAAGGAAAGGTGCTGGGAAAACCCCATTCTCAGCAGGAAGCGGTGCAGATGCTTTCTATGCTGTCCGGCCGGGAGCATCAGGTGATGACCGGCGTGACGGTGCTTTGCGGCGAAAAAGAGGAAGTGTTCACGGAAGTTACGGATCTGCGTTTTCGGCAGCTTTCGGAACAGGAGATCCTGCGCTATGTCCGCAGCGGCGAACCCATGGATAAAGCAGGCGCTTACGGCATCCAGGGCGGCGCGGCGCTGTTCTGCAGTGGACTGATGGGAGATTACTATAACGTGATGGGATTGCCGGTGTGCCGCTTGGGCCAGGTTTTGCGCCGCATGGCACCGGAAATTATGGGAGAAGATCTATGAGACATTTTTTTAGCCCCCGGGTACGGGCGGTGCTGATCATATCGCTGGTTATCGCGGTTTTGCTGGCGGTGGCAGGCAATTTGACGGGGAAAAACTACCCCGGCATGGTGGTGCAGACCATCCTCACCCCCTTGCGCACCGGCGCCAAGGTGATGACCGAT
>JAEIGA010011842.1_pt1 | contig 13223 bp, 8 predicted proteins | sample 9270691 | NCBI WGS metagenome assembly JAEIGA01 (sample SAMN17057246, study PRJNA624740) | gut metagenome | biome: biome; isolation source: fecal sample | host: Bos grunniens | place: China: Xizang | collected 2019 | reverse complement strand
ACCGCTTATTATAAATACTTGTAGTTTTCTTTCTGATAATCTGCACAAAAAGTCATCAAACAATTGCACCGCTTCTGCTGACGGAACTGCCTTATCATAGACATCTCCGGCAATAATAACCGCCTGCGGTTTTTCTTCGTCGATAACTTTAATTATATTATTTAAAATGTATTCTTGATCTTCTATCAAGGATGCTTCACAAAAACGCTTACCAATGTGCAAATCGGACAAATGTATAAATTTCATCTGTTATTCCTCCACTGATTGAAATAACAATATTATATATTATGACATCCCTTATCGCAAACACATTACTTATTTAAAGACAAAAAATATAATTATATAAAAAACAATTTTTGTGTTAATGATACACAACTTTCATGCATTTTTTGTGCATAATATACACAAAATAGTAAAAAGGAGTTCGTTATGAGTAAACGAGCAAGATTGTCAAGAAACAACTTATGCGGCAAGTGGATTAGTTACGTAAGAAAAGGCTTTTACGGCAAAAATCATCCGAAACTTTCACAAGAAGAGCTCACTGCACGACTTCAAGTTCTCGGATTAAGAATTGATCGCACTGCACTCAGCCGCATTGAAAACGGAACAAGATTTTTGTCAGATATAGAAGTAGCATGCTTTGCCTCTGCTTTAAATGTTCCTATTGAATTTTTATACAATGGTAAAAATGGCAAACTTCCTGAAATAACCGATCTTTCTTCTCTTATTGCCGAAGACAATTAATGCATTTTTGCACTTTTTAACAAAAACCTCCGAGAAATACATCTCGGAGGTTTTTAAATTATTAACTCTTTTTATTTAGAAACTTTACCATACAAATTCTTCGGTGTGTTTATATACGAAACACGAAGCTCCACATGAAGTTCTGTATTTTCAGGAAGCGAGCCGCCTCCGTCCACATATATCTTTTGACCTTCAAAACTGCACGCTTTGCACCACGTTCCTACACCGTCGGAATAATCAGGTGTGCTCAAAAGCAAAACATACTCTCCGTCCGGGAGAGCTTTGTCAAAAGACAAAGTCAACAACTCATTATCACGATAATTTTCAAAAGTTGCTGTTTTAATAGCCTTTTCTGCCATGGTATCTTCATAAGTACCCATCCAAGAATACAATGAAAATGTCAAAGTACCATTGTTATCGCTATATGAAGGACAGCATATAGAAACTTTTGTAAAAGCTGTAGTCGGGAAAAATTGTATTGCCATATCTTCAATAATTTGGAAATGTGTTGCCGGTCCGTTTGTGTCACATAACATAATTTGCTCTTTTGGCGGCATATCACTTACAATACCACCTGCATAAGTAAGTTTTCCCGGCTCTACAGTAGCATTTGCCACAGGTTCTTTTGTAGGAGTTACTGTAGGTTGTACTGTCGGTTGTGTTGTTGGCTTTGCAGTAGGTTGTGATGTAACCTCTGTTGTAGCTTCTGATGTAGCATCTAAAGTAGCCTCAGAAGTAGTCTCCAAGGTTGGCTCTGTTGTAGTCTCAGAAGTAGCTTCTAAAGTAGCTTCTGCTGTAGGTTTTGCAGAAGGTGTCTTTGCTGCTGTATTTTTTGCAGAGGAGTCTGTATCTTTTTCTCCGCAAGCTGCACAAAAAGTAAGTACCAAGCAAACCAACACTGCAAGTATAATTCTGATTGTATTTTTCACAAAATCACTTCTCCGTTCTTCGATCATAACAGGAAATATTTTATAATATTTTGAACATATGTGTCAATAAATTTTTATGAAAATTGTGAATTATATAAACTGCTGTAAAAGCCGCCTGCTCTTATCAGCTTCTCATGATTACCTTGCTCTATTATATTTCCGTCTTTTACCACTAATATAGTATCGGCGTTTTGAATTGTAGACAAACGGTGAGCAATTACAAAACATGTTCTGTTTTTCATAAGTTCTGCCATCGCTTCCTGAATTTGTATCTCTGTACGTGAGTCTACATTAGAAGTAGCTTCATCAAGGATAAGTAATGGTGCATCAGATAAAAAGGCTCTTGCAATTGTTATTAATTGTTTCTGTCCCTTTGAAATATTTACACCATCATCAGACAAAATAGTATCATAACCATCCGGGAGACTTTCTATATACGAATCAATCTTCGCTGCTTTTGCCGCCTTATAAACTTCCTCGGGAGTCGCACTTTCTCTGCCATAGATTATATTTTCGTAAATTGTACCGTAAAAAAGCCATGTATCCTGCAAAACCATAGTGTATGCCCTGCGCAAATCGTCTCGTTTAATGCGAAGTGCAGGAATTCCGTCCATGCGAATTTCACCTTGTTGCGGATCATAAAAGCGCATAAGCAAATTGATAACTGTCGTTTTGCCTGCTCCCGTCGGACCGACTATAGCAACGGTTTGCCCTTTTTGAGCCTCTATCGATACATTCTTAAGGATAATCTTTTCGGGCTTGTAGCCAAATGTTACATTATCAAGCACTACGTTGCCTTCTACCTTGTTAAAAGGCTCTGCATCAAGAGAATCTACCGGCTCAGGTTCTTCGTCCAGTATACGGAATACTCTCTCCGCGGCGGAAAAGGCCGACTGGAACTCATGTAATATGTTAGAAAATTCATTTATCGGCCCGGCAAATTTTCTGGAATATTGCACAAACTGCGCAACTCCTCCAAGTGTTATAAAGAAAAGCGAACCGGCTAAAATTGTACCGTTTTGGGAATACATATATAAAATGCCGCCAAAAATTGCCACAAGCGTGATGGATATATTATTTATAAAATTAATAGTGGGGAACAGCATAGCCGCATGATATTCCGCCTTATAAAACGCATCCATGGCTTCATCATTATGCTTGTTAAAACGCGATGAAATTACGTCCTCCCTTCCGTAGGCAGATATACTGCGAGAGCCTGTAAGCATTTCTTCTGCATACCCGTTAAGTTCTCCGTATTTCCGTGAGCGAGCGCTAAACAAGGGGCGTACTCTTTTTGAGCGATATCTTGTAAAAAAGATAGATACAGGCACTGTTACCACAAAAATCAAAATCATAGGTTTTGAAATCTGCCACATAAAAATCAAAGAACCAACCACAGAATATATGCTCGTCATAACTTGTATCAGGTCATGAGAAAGCGTAGCGTTAATAACATCTATATCGTATGATATGTGACTTATTATATCGCCTGTAGCGTGTGTATCAAAATATCCGACAGGAAGAGTATTCAATTTCTCAAAAAGCTGTTTTCGCATTTTAAAAATGATTTTTTGGCTGAGACGAATCATTATCACTGCAAGCAAGTATGACAGCACTGCAGAGACTACATAGCACAGAAGCATCCAAGCCACATTTTCCCACACAACGAAAAAATCCACTCCACCATCAAGCTCCATAGCATCTATTGCCGCGCCGGAATACTTCGGTCCCATAAGAGACAGCTGATTAGACAAAAGCGTAAGAATAACAGCAACTGTAAAGAAAGGCCATTGTTCCAAAACATACTTACTTAGGCGAAAAAATATACCGCGTTTTCTCTTTGTTTTTTCTTTAGTCAATAAAGGCACCTCCCATCTGAGAGTCGCTTATTTCTTTATATTCTCGGCAATTCACAAGAAGCTCCTCATGTGTACCGCTTCCTATAATTTTACCTTCGTCTATTACGAGTATAAGATTACAATTTTTAACGGAGCTTACTCTTTGGGCTACGGTAATTACAGTTGACTCAGGCAGTTCTTTTTCAAGCGTACTTCTCAAATTAAGATCCGTTTTATAGTCAAGTGCAGAAGAAGAATCGTCCAATATTAATATTTCAGGTTTCCCTGCCAATGCCCTTGCTATAAGGATACGTTGCCGCTGTCCTCCTGACAAATTTGTACCTCCTGCCGAAATCATATGCTCATATCCGTCAGAAAAATCGCTTATAAATTCGTGAGCTTGCGCAGTTTTAGCTGCATGCATAACAGCCTCGCGGGAAATATCTCTGCCAAAACATATATTTTCTTCTATTGTGTCTGCATACAAGAAATCGTTTTGCAAAACAACGCCAAACATTGACGTAAGCTCTGCCGGTGTAAATGAGCGTACATCTTTACCCTTTATTCTGATAACACCGGTATCCGTATCATAAAAGCGCATCATAAGTCTTACAATCGTTGATTTTCCGCTTCCGGTTGCGCCTATAATGCCAAGTTTGTCCCCTTTTTTTAACGAAAAAGAGATATTTTCTATGTTGTTCTTCTTGCCCAAATACGAAAAAGATACGTTTTCAAAGGATATATGATATGCAATATCGCCTTGCCCGTCATCTTCTTTTATATTAAGCTCGCTTTTACTTTTCATAACATCTGATATTCTGTTTGCAGAGGCTGCACATTTCGTATACATTACAAACATTCTGGAGAGCGACATCATCGCCATTGAAATAAGTGTAAAATATTGCATAAAAGCAATAACCGTTGCCGGTGACGATTTCTGCTTTGCTACCAGAAATGCGCTGACAGCCACAACAGCTACAATGCCAAGATTCATAAGCATTGTCATAATAGGATTAACCACTCCCATTATAATACCGGCTTTTGTTTCATCATTGCATAAGGCTTTATTTACTTTTTCATATCGTCTGTTTTCATACTTATTCTTTGAAAGTGCTTTAATAACTCTTATCCCTTGCGTGTCCTCTCGCACAACACGCACCATTCCGTCTACAGATTTTTGCACCTTTTCGTAAAGCGGCACACCTTTGCGCGAAATGCCGTAAACTACAATAAAAATAAGAGGTAATGTGGCTATCATAACGAGCGCCAACTTTTTGTCCATTACAAGCGTGATGCCAATGCCGCCGATTAACAAAAACGGAGCTCTGACGCCCATTCTCTGCATCATGCCTACAAAATTCTGTACGTTATATGTATCTGTTGTAATTCGAGACTCCAAGGATGGTATAGTAAATTTATCTGTACTGCGTGCGGAAAGGTGCAAAGTTTTCGAAAATAAGTCGCGGCGCATTTGTGATGCAAATATCATTGTCACCTTTGCTGCCATACGATTTGCCGTTATGTTTCCCAAACCTGCTACAAGTGCGCAAAGTGCCATAAGCGCACCGTACAAAATTATTTTGCTTATATCTTCTGTTATAATTACGTTTTCAAGTATATGTGTAAGTAAAAAAGGTATAAAAAGCTCTGCAACAGTACCTATTACCTTAATAATAAATCCTATTATCATGCGTATTTTTAATGGTTTTAAATATGAAAAAATCCACTTCATTTTACTTGTTGCTCTCTTTGTCACGAAAAATCATAAATAAAAATTCAACTTGATTTATTTTGTCACAAAGCCATTATGTTGTCAATAAAAATGCTTTTATGCGATGAGCTATGCACACAATTAATTGATAAAAATATAATATCTATTGGAGGTGCAATATGAATAATTACGTATTTTTTGCACTGATTGCCACCACGGGCACATGGCTTGTAACTGCCCTTGGTGCCGCAACAGTTGTATTTTTTAAATCTCAAAATCAAAAAAGTTTAAATATTATGCTTGGCTTTGCTTCAGGTGTTATGATTGCTGCCAGCTTTTGGTCACTTCTGCAGCCTGCAATAGAAAGGGCGGAGCAATCTGCCGGTTTACCTGCTTATTTAGTAGCTTCAATAGGATTTTTATCAGGTGCTTTATTTATGTGGCTTTCGGACAAAGCAGTTTCATTTGCAAGAAAGAAAACAAATACTGCGCCCAATAAGGCAAACGAACAATTCCACCGCATAATTATGCTGGTTTTATCCATAACTCTTCATAACATCCCGGAGGGGTTGGCTGTAGGAGTTGCTTTCGGTGCCCTTCAAGGCAATAATAACGGTGCCGAAAACTTAGCCGGTGCCATTTCCGTAGCAGTAGGTATAGGCTTGCAAAACTTCCCTGAAGGGGCAGCTGTATCTGTTCCTTTAAGAAGAGAAGGCATATCAAGAGGAAAAAGTTTCCTTTTCGGGCAATTGTCCGGAATGGTAGAACCACTGTCGGGTGTTTTGGGAGCGTTGCTCGTTGTCTATGTAGAAACTTTTTTACCATACGCACTGTCTTTTGCCGCCGGCGCAATGGTATTGGTTGCTGTACACGAACTAATACCGGAGTGTCAGCAAAATCAAGAATCACAACCTTATACTGCTACAATGGGCATCGTTTTAGGTTTTACCGCTATGATGTTACTGGACGTAATGTTGGGATAGGACTTAAATACATGCTAAATGTTATTTTCTAAAGCCTATTGATAATAAAATACCGTTTTCATCAAAGCTTGACATACCGTATCTGTCGGCAGTCTTATCGTAAAAAGGAATAAAATATGCCTCATTGGCTCTGCCGCTGTAATAATCATAATAACCGCCTATTGTGGCAATGGGAGCAGAAAAAACCAATTCATGATTCGCAAGATTTTTTACTTCATCACCATAATATGCACACATATACAAAAGGGGGTCAAAGCCGGGTATAAACGTTACACAATCAACAGGGTTTCTATATGCTCTGTCGGATATAAACAGTTCGCCGTGTTTTTTTTGCGATAATTCAAGTGCCATGCCGTTAAAGTCCAAAGTCTTATTTGTATAGAGACTTTGGATTAAATAATAAGGAGTATATAAAACTGCGTCACTTACGCTAATATATGCACCATCAGCAAATTTGTAGTCAGCATAGAAAGCAAATTCATCTCGTCTTTCCGGTACATCATCAGATATCCAAAAAGCTTTTTTACCTTCTGTGCCAATAAATTTATAATATCTCAATATATCGAGTGTTGCGCCGTCATCCTTAGAAAAAAAAGCGTCAATATTGTCATAGAACTTTCTGAGTGTTTCGTGAGAGGAATTACCTCTGTCTTCTATTTCTTTAAGAATCTGTCCGTACAACTCGGGATTTTCTTCGCTTAAGAAGTAATAAATTTCATATCCGCCCCAAAAATGCTTTAAAGAGTGGAAAAAGCTATCAGTAGTATTATATCTGCGCGACCTTGAAATTATCTGTTCTGCTTGAGTTTTTACATCAGGCAATACTCCGCCAATCGGGGTCGCAATGGGTTCTGCCAAGGGCGGTGTACTTCCTGTATTTGGTTTATCACCAAGCAAACCTTCGGAATAATCATCTGTATTCGTTGCTTGCCCCGCTGAGCCTTCTGCACCGGGAGTTTCGTAAATGTCTGCATAGTCGTTATTTTGACATCCTGCAAAACATAGTAAAAGAAGCGCTGCAAATAAAATAACGGCTGCGAGAATACGCCTGTTTTTTATAGTCATGAATAAAACTCCTTAACTTAAATATTGGGAATTTCTTCCGGTGCTCTGTATGCAAATCTAAAAGGTTTTTTAGGCAATTCAAGAGGCTCATCCAAGGGCTGTATTGATTGAAGTCTCTTATCTGAACCACCATCATATCTGAAGAATCTTCCATCTGTACTCGGACCTGCACAAATGAAAGTATGGTCGGGATAACTTTTCCAATCCTCCGGCAAAGAAGTAAACCAATCCGAAACGCCAACAAACATTACGTCGCCGCCGCGAACCTCATTAATATCGTCTATTCTTGTAAATCCCATTGATATTAAATAATTTTCTAAATTTTGAGGACCATATAATGTGTATCCGTGTTTTCTCAAATGATTATATGAGAAACCTGTATCATATAATGTCCAACCAACAAATCTGTCACAAGAGACAATTTTCTCTGTAGCACCTCTGTCAATAGCAGGATTAATTTGCGCATGTCCGTATTTATAACCTTTTGCATTTATATAATCTGCAACTTTCTTTGCATTGCAAAGAATTTTTGATGCCATCAATGTGCCAAAAGGAAAATAAACAGGTTTATCCTCTAAATTATATACCACATAACCATACTGTGCGCCTTTGTCGCAAAAAGCTTTTGCTTCATCAAGTGACAAATAAATCTTTTGCGGTTTAATATCTTCATTGTATGCAGTGCGAACTGCGAAAACTTCTTTTAAATCTACTGCCATAATTTATTACCTCCTCTTATTAAAGAACGAGCATTTTTGTCTAAACACTTTACATAGTAGCACATGACAGATTTTTTGGCAATGTAAAAAAGCTCCTCTGCCGATAAATCAGAGAGGAGCTTTAATTTTAGTTTATCATATCGCCATTATGTTGACAGCGAACCTAATACAACATCATACGCTACTGTTTTGAGAACACCTGCTACATGTGCACTTGCTGCTCCGTTATTCTCAACAAGGCGCGGGTCGTAATTAAATATTGTCGCAAAAATTACATACGCTGCCAATGTACTGCCTGCATGAGAAGGATGCAAATAATCGGTTTGATAGAGCTCAATTGACGGATGAACTGTATATGTATAAGTAAACGCCTTACCTACATGAGCCACTTCCGCACCAATTTCATTAGCTATTTTTGTATATGCTGCTCTCAAATTAGCCTCCATTTTTGCAGTTGTGCCGCCATAACTTCCAATTGAAGGATTATTTTGTTTGTATCCCCATGTAGCATACAAAATAGTTTTGGCTCCGTTTGCTTTTATCTTCTGATCAAGTTTACGAACGGCAGTATAGAATGCATTCGGATTTGAAATAGGTCTGTTGCTCTGCTCTTGAATAACTACATAATCAAACTTGTAACTCTTTAATTGCGCTTCTACCTTTGCTCCGTAAGTGTCGCTTGGATTTGCGAACTGTTCCAATGTCCAAGAACCTTTAGTTACGGAATGAATTTCAGCATTGTATCCTGCAGATTTTACTATCGGCGGGAATATTGTGTCCGACATAGTATTAGTATTTGTGAAGCTGTTTCCGATAAACAATATACGGTATGTCTTAGATTTATCAAGTGCGGAATCTGTTGTCGCTCCCTCGCTTTTTCTGTTAATAATGCTAAAGAGCTGATTTTGAGCACTTGACGATTCATAAATTTGGATGTTCGTTCCGTTTGTATACGATGCGTTATAAACATCCATCGCCATATTATCACTGTGAGCCGGACGGAAAATGTATGCTCCTTCTACAATATACAAGTACCAATTTTGGGCAAGTGTCTCGCTTGCATCACTCGTAAGAACATTCGTCTCGTTTGCAATGCCGGCACCGTTTACAGCTAAATACTTGTTGTTTTCCATATTGATAATTCTGTAAGAACCATCCTCCTGACGTATAAACTTCCAGAACTGAGCCGGTGAAAAATTAGGAGAAGCAAGCTGAACATTTGTGCCTGAAAGCGCTACGGATTTGCCCCCTATGCTTATTCGAGCATAAAAGTTTGTACCAATATCAGCAGGAGACAATTTTTCAAATACTGTTGATTGTGCCTTTAAATACTTAACTGCCGCATCGCCGTATTTTATCATTGCCACTGTAAGGTCTGATAATTTTGCATTTGTGCTGTCTTTTGCAGTATATACATACGACTCTATGCTGTAAACATACGTTCCGCTTATTGCTTTTCCTTGACTGTCACAAACTGTAATTTTTACCTTTTCACTCATTTTGGAAACACCCAAACCATCAAATGTAAAGGCATATACAGGTGTTCCTGCAGGTCCCGTTGCTGTTGTGAAATTTTCTTCTGTTACACTTCCCAGCAATACATCATTTGTATTTGTTATCTTAACGTATACTCCATTTACAGAATCTGTATCAAAATATCCTCTGATTGCAACCTTGTTGTCTAAGAAAAGTCCCATGCCTACCCATGTAGCCTTATCATTTGCACCTTTTACGGGAGCTTCTTTTACAGTTGTTAATTCTCTTAATTCATCCGTAGAATACTTCTGTTGATCCTTTGTCATTGCTTCATTAACAAGGTTATTCGTTTTGTAATTTTTGTATATCTGGGCAGATGCACCGTAATTAAGCATATCTGTAAGCAATGTTTTAAATGTAGGATCTGTTGTCTTCTCAAGCTGTGAATATATGTATGTTGCCACACTGTATTCTTTTGTTTGGCTTAAACATGTCTCACCGTTTTTTGTTGCCTTTAATGTTGTATATATAACATCATTCATCATTTGAGGAGAAACTTCTTCAAATGAGAAAACATAGCAAGCAATTCCTCCCACAGAAGATGTTTGGCCTTCAATAATTTTCTTTGTGCCTCCTATAACTGCTTCAAGATAAGGAGAAGAATATCCGGCACTATCAAAAATATCTTTCTTTAAAAGATATTTAATTGTAATATCACTTGAAATCGAAAGTGTTGTACCGTCAATCTTAAGTGTTGTGTCTTTTACCTTAACATTACCGGCTTCTGCTGTAAGGCTGCTTGTAATATCATTGCTTGTTGATGATGCGCTGCTTACTTTTACAGTTATGGCATTATCTCCCAATTTAGCATTGTTATTTACTGCAAACTCTATATACGCAATATTTCCCGTTGTTGTTACGTTTGATGTACCTTTCCATGTCAATGTATATGAGCTTAACGTCTTTGATGAACTAAAGCTTGCGCTTCCCATTACAATACCATTTGTTGCTCCTATAGGAGTCAATGCACTTGAATCCCAGCTTACATTTACTGTCAAATCCTTAATACCGGGATTACTTCCCAATACTACAGGAACCTTTACAGTACCGCCGATATCAGTTTCTGCATCACCAACGTATATATTTGATGTTTTAGCAACATCAGTTACCGTAAAGGAAACCTTGTTGCTAAGTGCTGTAGGTTTCTCGTTAACTATTACTGCATAATAGTTACCTGCCGAAAGCTTTGGCAATGTTACTGTTTTTTGACTTGTTAATTTAATACTATGCAAAGGTTTAACCGTTCCCATACCGGAACCGTATTTGTCTCCCTCATTGTAGATATTTAAATACAAGTCAGTTAATACATACTCGCCGTATTTAACAGTTGCTGTTAAACTTTCTGTTTCTTTTACTACCGTTTTATTAAGCGCAATTGATGGCTCCGCAGCACCTGAATAACCTAAATATACATTATCTATATTTAACGCTCTGTAACGAGAACCGATTGCCATTGATTTTACATACGATACAAGTGCATCGGAAGTTGTTGCTTTTTGTGTGCCGTTTGCATCATATATTGTTGCTGTTCTGTAATAACGCTCGTTATATTCTGTTGACGAACTTGGAAGAAGTCCCGGATTTTCGTACGTTACGTACGCAAACACATCTCCGTCAAGAGCGAAGCGAATGTTGCCGCTGCCATCATCCATTGCTGAAAACTTATGGAAGGCACCGTTAATATATTCACCGAGAGGATGTGTATATTTTATTTGAGAAAGTGTACTTGAGCTTGCATTGTATGTCATTACACATACTTCTATCATAGCAGGATGTATATTTACGCTTATACCGCTCCTACCTACGGAATTCTCTCCGTCCAACTTGTTTGACTCATAGAATTTATTCTCTATCCAGTCTTTCTCATAGCCGTAATTAAATACGAAGCCTGCAAAGTGGCCTGCCGCATCTTCAGGTTTTACATCTGCAGAAAATGCATAAGCACATCCGTGATTAAATAACTTATTAACTTGTATACTGTCATATTGTAATCTAAGGTATTTATTTGTACCATCTACTACATAAGCAGAAGCTCCCGTACCTTTTTTTACATTAAATTCAGCATTAATATTAGTTGTGCTGCCTACGAGTGCAAGTCCGTTAGTTACTGCCGACTCTTGAAAATCGTATGACATTATCGGCACATAGTGTAAACCATGAGGAACAACGTCTGTTCTGCCTGATTGTACATCTGTATAAACCTTACAGAACAAGTCATCATATTCTTGTGCCTGTGCTACACTGTCAAATATTCCTATATATGCCACATCTACCGTTTTGCCGGCAACTGATGCGGCACCTATTCTCATTGATGTAATTGTAGCATTAAGCTGTGTTGATGTGCCGACGGAACTGGTTGACGAACCCATCAATTCCTTTGAGATATTATATGTAGTAAGATTCCACACGCCATCACATGTCATTTTGCTTGATGCCAAAACGCCTCCTGCGGCAGGTCCCCAGCCGCCTGCTGTTGTATCGGGATAAAGCCACGGGTTACTGATTGAAGTACCGACAGTACCTCTGTATTTTATAGCCATAATCTTACCGCTCAAACTTGCATCTACAACATTTACAGTGAAATATGGGTCATTTGCATCTGTTGTTTTGATAGAAACATATTCGTCCTTGTACGTATATGTTATTCCTCTTGACGATGTGTCAATGATAAGATTTTGTTTTCCTTCTGCAAAAGATGTTACTCCCGTGTATGAACTCAGTTCTGCTGCCAATGTAGGGGTAACAGTTGGTAACAAAGAACAAACCATCACGAAAGCAAGTAGCAGTGAAATAATCTTCTTGCCTTGCTTCATAAGAAACTCTCCTTTTTATTTTTTGGACTTACAATTACATAAAAAGCCCACATTGATTTGAATTTTATATTAAACTATATAATAAGTCAAATAGAATAAAATTTCTCTTATTGCAAAGCTTCAATGGCAGTTTGATATAATTCCTCTGTAGCAACGGCCATAACTACGTTTGATTCATCAGTATAATCGCCATTACAGCCTTTAATCAACGCCCCTGCTTCTTTGCACAAAAGAATACCGGGCGCAATATCCCATTTGTTTTGGGTGAAAATAATGGTGCCAGATGTTTTTCCGGAGGCGACACAAGCAAAGTCCATGCAAGCCGCACCGAACATTCTGATTCTTGCAATCTTAGTTGACAAACCGGTAATTATTTTCAATTGTTGTTCGATATCCTTTGGGCGAGTATGGGGAAAATCTCCGATACTTACGACACAATGGTCTAAGGGACTTGGCTTTACAATTAATCGTTCACCGTTTAAATATGCTCCCTCGCCTGATTTGGCGTAATACAACTCATCAAAATGAGGAAGGTACACAGCGGCTAAATATAAAGCACTACCGATGTACACCGCGCACTGAATTCCGTATATTTTTATGCCGTTTGCCATGTTATATGTACCATCAATTGGGTCTATTGTCCATGTGCTTTGGCCTTGTTCTACGATAGTCTGACTATTTGTTTCTTCGCTCAATATCCTATCCTGCGGATATTGCTCTTTTATTTTGGAAATAATGTAATTCTCAATGTTATAATCTGTTGATGTTACCAAATCAAACATTGCTTTATCAGTCAAGGATGATTTGTCCAACTTGCCAAAAATGGCATAAGCTTCTTTTATTGTGTTGATAATAAATGTCAGTTTTGAATCGTTAATCATTTTT
>JAEIGA010011841.1_pt1 | contig 13223 bp, 10 predicted proteins | sample 9270691 | NCBI WGS metagenome assembly JAEIGA01 (sample SAMN17057246, study PRJNA624740) | gut metagenome | biome: biome; isolation source: fecal sample | host: Bos grunniens | place: China: Xizang | collected 2019 | reverse complement strand
TATACGGTTATCAACGCCATGCTATGCATGGCTATAAAAATTCCCTGCGGCAATTTTTAATGATAATCAGTATAACAGAAACAGCCGTCGATTGCAAACAGAAGAATTCCCCGGCCGGCCCGGTACAAAATGAGACTTCCTCTTTTTCAGATCCTTTTTCCAGATCCATTTTTTGCGGTATAATAGAATTTCAAATAACAGAATGGAAAATGAAAACAAAGCTGAAAACAGGAAACAATCATGAGCAAACGAAAAACAGCATGGATCCTTCTGGCCATCCTCCTGACCCTGAGCCTGCTGCTCAAAGCCTGTTCATACTTACCGGAAAACGCGGGAGCAGCAGCGGTCGGAGCCTCCGGCAGAAACGGCCGGCAAAGCGCTCATCAGGAGGAAAGCAGTCAATCAGAATCATCGTCCGGCAACAGCGCTGACGCAGAAAGCTCCATGCCGGAATCCAGGGAAAACCCGGTCGTTCCGGAGCCCGCCAGCCAGTCTGGCACCCCGCTTTTTCCTGATTACAGCGGAAGTCCTTATTCCGAGATCAACAACAATGTTCCTGGTTTTTCAGAAGAGGATCTGACAACGACCTCCTATGAAAGCTACGGCGAACTGGACTCCCTCGGCCGCTGCACCAGCTGCATCGCCTCGATCGGTCCTGACCTGATGCCGGCGGCGGAAGAACGCGGGAGCATCGGCATGATCCGGCCGACCGGCTGGCACACGGTGAAATACGACTGGATCGACGGCAAATATCTTTACAACCGGTGCCACCTCATCGGCTACCAGCTGACAGGTGAGACCACAAACAAAAAAAATCTGATCACCGGCACCCGCTCCCTGAATATCGAAGGGATGCTGCCCTTCGAAAATTTAACCGCCGACTATATCAGAGAAACCGGACACCATGTCCTCTACCGGGTCACGCCGGTCTTCGACGGAAACAATCTTCTGGCCAGCGGCGTCCATATGGAAGCAGAATCTGTAGAAGACCACGGAGCAGGTGTCATGTTCAATGTTTACTGCTATAATATTGAAGGCGGCGTCAGTATTGATTATACTGACGGAGAAAGCAGAGCGGCAGACAGCGTCATCTCATCCGCAGACAGCTCCGGTCCGCTTTCATCAGATACAGCCGGCAACGCGGCTGCTGAAGGCGGCGGTGAAACAGCTCCTCCAGGATCTGCTGCGGGGACGGCCGTTTCCGGGTCCGCCGGTGCCACGTCCCCTCCGGAAGCCGCAACAGAAGAAAGCACCTGTGAAATTCCTGAAGGGACAACGTATATCATCAATCAAAATACCGGAAAATTTCATAATCCTGACTGTCCGTCTGTCAAACAGATGAAGGAAACAAATAAAAAGTATTCTGCCGACAGCCGGGATACTCTTCTCTCTCAGGGATACGCTCCCTGCCGGAATTGCAATCCATAGACCGGAAACAGAGTTCCTATTCAGCGATCCGCTGTTACTGTTCACGGCTTATTGATATAAAAAGAGAAAACCACTAAAAACAGGATTAAGGAGGAATGAAAATGAAATGTCAGAAATGCGGAGGTACAGAACTCATTGATACCAAGGTCAGCGTTCCCATCAAAACGCCCCGCGGCAAACTCATCATCGGCGACGTCCCTGCCGTCAGATGCCTGGAATGCGGCGGAGAATTCATGTCCATGATCGCCCGCAGTCAGGTTAAAAAGATCTTCGACCGCTGGGCCGAATCCGGTGAACCGGCAAACAAGATTATCAAATACACCCTGCTGAAGCACTGAGATAGTTTAATACTGGTTATCATTAAAAATTGCCGCAGGGAAGCCTCGTTGACACCCCGCCCCGCCTGTGCCATAATTTATTGGATTACATTTTATACAAAAGCGCCGGGTGTCGGAAAGATCCATCATAAGATGAATCCGTACGGTGAAAAGGGAAACAGGTGAAAATCCTGTACGAACTCGTCACTGTGATCAAAGCCGCCGCGGAACCAGATCACTGGGAAACCGGGAAGATATCCGCAGGCACAGAAGGCTGTCAGTCAGGAGACCTGCCCGGTGCTGTACAGGAGCAGCAATGCTCCGGGCCACGAGTAACTGGCTGTACGCATTGATCGATCCCCGCACTGCGGAGGGTCCGTTTTTGCGTCCTTTGGCCGCTGCACTCGTGCAGCGGTTTTTTCATTAAAGGAGGAAAAACAAATGAAAAAGAAATTATTCGCACTTCTTCTCGCCGCCTGTGTCGGCGCCGTCATGCTGACTGCCTGCGGCAGTTCCGGCAACTCCGGTTCAGCCGGATCGGACAGCAGCTCCGCTGCTTCTGCAGAAAAAGCAGAGGAACTGAACAGCACGACTCCGATCAGTGAGGATCAGGAGATCCTGGTCGTCAGCTTCGGAACCAGCTACAATGACAGCCGTTCAGAGACCATCGGCGCAATTGAGGAAGCCATCGCCGGTGCTTATCCTGACTACACTGTGCAGCGCGCCTTTACCGCCCAGACCATCATCGACAAGCTCAAAAAAAGAGACGGTCTGACCATTGACAATGTGGAGCAGGCTCTCGACAGGGCGAAGAAAGCCGGCGTCAAAACCATGATTGTCCAGCCGACTCTCCTGATGGACGGCAACGAATACAACGATCTCTCCGACACCCTTGATGAGTACGCCGATGATTTTGACAATCTCGTGCTCGGAGATCCCCTGCTGACCAGTGACAGCGACTATGACGCCGTGATCAGCGCCATTACCGGTTCAACAAAAAACAGGGATGACGGAAAGACAGCCATCTGCTTTATGGGACACGGGACTGACGCCGAGTCCAACTCTGCCTACGCGAAACTCCAGGATCTTCTGACCGGCGGCGGCTACGACAACTACTATATCGGTACCGTTGAAGCAGAACCGGATATTGATGATCTTCTCGAAGCCGTCAAAGAAAACGCCGATTACAAAAAAGTCATTCTCAAGCCTCTGATGATCGTCGCCGGCGACCACGCCAACAACGACATGGCCGGCGATGAAAAGGACTCCTGGAAGAGCATCTTTGAAGACGCTGGCTACAGTGTGGACCCCGTTCTCCAGGGACTCGGCAGCGATGAAGCCATTCAGCAGATCTTTATCGATCACGTGCAGGCCTCGATCGACAGCCTTTCCTGAGTTCCGGCGGTAAAACGAGCCGCAACGGCAGAAAAACCATCCGCGGCCTCCGGCCCGGACAGTTCACGGAGATAATACCATGAAAAGAAAAACTGCGCTCATATGTACGATCGCTCTGGCAGTCAGCCTTCTGGCTGCCCTCCCCCTGTCCGTTCATGCTGTCAGCGTCAAATCCAGCGACGGACAGACCACTGTCTCTGCAGAGGAGGAAAGTGCGGAAAGAGGCGGTCCGGTCAGCGGCGACCAGGTCGCAGACGGAACCTACGACATCACGGTCGACTCCAGCTCCTCCATGTTTCGCGTCACTGCCTGCACGCTGACAGCAGCGGGCGGAGAAATGACCGCCAGAATGACTCTGAGCGGCACTGCTTATCTGAAACTGTATATGGGGACGGACAGCGAAGCGGCTGAAGCGGACGAGTCCGACTGTATCCCCTTCGAGGAAAATCCTGATGGTTCCTATTCCTATACGGTGCCTGTAGAAGCCCTGAACCGGGAAATCGACTGCGCCGCCTTCAGCAGCCACAGCAATAAGTGGTTTCCGCGCACCCTCGTTTTCGAAGCCTCTTCACTCCCTGACGGCGCAGTAAAGGAATCCGCTCTCACCACGGACGTCTCAACAGACACGGCAGAGAACGACCCTTCCTCTGCAGACGGCGAAAGCCATGCTGCCGGAAAAGCAGCCTACGTAGAGGCGGCTTCTGTCAAAGAATCCGATATCCACTACGAAGCAGTCAGTCTCGCTGACGGCAGCTACACGATTCCTGTCACCCTGACCGGCGGCAGCGGCAAAGCTTCGATCGACTCTCCTGCGGAGATGACCGTGAACAACAGCCACGCCACCGCCAGAATTCAATGGAGCAGTCCAAATTACGACTATATGGTCATCGATGAGCTCCTTTATGAACCAGTCAACAAAGACGGCAATTCTGTCTTTGAAATTCCGGTTACGAAGTTCGGCGGGGATATGAAGGTGATCGCGGATACCACCGCCATGAGCCAGCCTTATGAAATCGAGTACACGCTGGATTTTGATCTGGACCAGGCTGAGAGACAGGGCATGTCCACAAAAACAAAAGGAATCATCCTGCTCATCATCATCATTCTGGTTATCATCGCAGGCTTCATCAGAGGAAGACTCCGTTCCGGAAAAGTCCGCTACGACGCGGCAGTTGCAGAAACTGAATACGAACGTCTCTCCTCTCAGAAACCTGTCTCGAAAAAGAAAAAGAAACTGAAATGATTCATCCATCCGGTTACAGGCGAGAGCCTCCGGTGGAAAGAACCGTTTTCTGCAAAAAAAACTGCACAGCGGCGGCCATTCTCCTGATCAGCCTCCTTCTCTTCCTCTTCTGCGCCTGCAGCGCAGGAGAGAACAGCGGTACATTCTCTGACGGAGACAGCGGAGACGCCGCCGCTTCTTCATCCCCTTCTTCAGAAAAGAGAACACCGGCTCTTTCTGAAAACAACCTGCCGGAAGACCGGGAGATCAGCTCTTCTCTTTTCTTTATAGAAGATCTTCCCCTGGATTACGCGGAATGCTTCCGTATATCTCTCTACAGCGACGGCTCTTCCCTGATCAGTATCTGCGACGGCACCCGTTTTCTGCTGCAGCCTGAGGGCACGCCGGAACCTGAAGACCTCGATCCGGACATCACGGTACTCGCAGGACCCGTGGACAGGATCTACCTGGCTGCTTCGGCCTGCATGGACATGTTCGTGAAAACCGGCGCGCTCGACAGCATTTCCCTGAGCGGTACAGACGCGGACAGGTGGTACATCAGCGAAGCGCGCGACGCCATGAAAAAGGGCAGCATTCTCTACGCCGGCAAATACAGCGCGCCGGATTTTGAACTCATCCTGAGCAGCGGCTGCCGCCTGGCAATAGAAAATACGATGATCCTGCACTCTCCGGAAGTCCGTGAACAGCTCATCCGGACCGGAATCCCCGTCCTCATCGACCATTCCAGCTATGAATCTTCCCCTCTCGGCCGTACCGAATGGGTGAAACTCTACGGTGTTCTGACCGGTCATGAGAAAGAAGCCTGTGAAGCTTTCGAAGTGCAGAAACAAGCCTGCGCAGAAGCCGTTTCAGATGAAAAGAACAACCGGAGCATGGCCTTTTTCTCCATCAATTCCTCCGGCGGCGTCACCGTACGGAAAAGCACCGACTATGTTCCTTCGATGATCCGGCTGGCCGGCGGCGTTTACCTGCCGGAAGACCTGTCTGACGGAAGCATCCGCTCCACTTCGACACTGCAGATGGAAGACTTCTGCCGGCGGGCCCGGCATGCGGACTGCCTGGTTTATAACAGTACCATCGAAGGAGGTCTTACTTCCATAGAAGAACTGCTGGCCAGAGCGCCTGCCATGAAGAATTTTCAGGCTGTAAAAAAAGGACAGGTCTGGTGCACAGCAGAGAATCTCTACCAGGATTCCATGGAAACCGGCATCATTATTTCGGATCTTCACCGGATTCTGACCGATCCGGACACGGCTGACAGCGAGCTCCGGTATTTTTACAGACTGAAAGGCTGACTCTTTCTCTGTACGTTATTCCCGGTCCGGACCGACCGTCCTTTTCCGGTTCTTTGTCTAACGCCATATCAGGAGTCGGCCGGCAGGATCCCACATTATATCAAAAGGAAGGGCGGGCGTTTATGACCATCAGGACTCACAGAGAAAACCGGCAGAAACTGCGATGGGCCGCAGCTTTTTCCCTTTTGGGAATCCTTCTGGTCCTTCTCTTCGCCGCCGCGATCTGCACCGGCAGTGTCAGGATCCCGGTTTCTGACGCCCTGACAATCCTGACCGGAGGCGAAGGACCGGAAATGACCCGCAGCATCCTGTTCGATCTGCGTCTCCCCCGCGCCCTGGCCGCGCTCATCCTGGGCGGCGCGCTTTCGCTCTCCGGCTATCTGCTGCAGACCTTTTTTCACAATCCTCTGGCCGGGCCCTTTGTTCTGGGGATTTCCTCCGGTGCAAAGCTCTCTGTTGCAATCTTTATGGTTCTGCTGATGACCCGCTCCATCGTTATGAACTCCTGGCACATGATCGGGGCCGCCTTTCTCGGCTCCCTGCTCTGTACAGGATTCGTCATGCTGGCCAGCCGCCGGGTCCGCAGTATGTCCATCCTGATCATCTGCGGCATTATGATCGGTTATATCTGCAGCGCGGCCACGGAATTCATCGTGACCTTCGCCGACGACAGTGATATCGTCAATCTCCACAACTGGTCCCAGGGCAGTTTCAGCGGTACCAGTATGAAAAATGTCGCTGTCATGGCTGTCGTCACCGCACTCTCCGCCCTGTGCGCCTTTCTCCTGTCCAAACCGATCTCTGCTTATCTCCTCGGCGAGCATTACGCAGAAAGCGTCGGCGTCAATATCCGTCTTTTCCGCCTGCTTCTGGTCCTGATCAGCAGCATGCTTTCAGCCTGCGTCACCGCCTTCGCCGGTCCGGTTTCTTTCGTGGGGATCGCGGTTCCCCAGATGATCCGCTTCCTCTTCCGAAGCGCCCGTCCCCTCGTCATGATCCCTGCCTGTTTCCTTGGCGGCAGTATTTTCTGCCTTTTCTGCGATCTGCTGGCCCGAACCCTCTTCGCTCCCTCCGAACTCAGCATCAGTACAGTGACTGCCGTTTTCGGGGCCCCGGTTGTGATCGCGGTCATGATGAAACGCTCCGGCTGATTTCCGGGAAGAAATCAGTAATTCCTTAATGAGTCTCCCTTCTCAGGGAATCCATGAAATTGACAATTGAGGCGCAGACAGGAAATTCAGACCTTCCCTGCCAGAAAGGTTATGTTCACAAGAAAGGAAAACCTGCACTATGACGGATCATTCACGCCGCCGGACGGACCAGGCGAACAGAAACAAGCGGCCCGGCCGGAATTCCTCTCCGAAACAGACTGCCTCCGGAGAACAGCCCGGGGACATCTATCTCAGAACAGACGGACTGACTGCCGGCTACAGAGGAATCCCTTTTATCCACGAGATCAGTCTTTCCCTTTCAAAGGGCAGGATTATGACACTGATCGGCCCCAATGGAGCCGGAAAATCCACGATTCTCAAGACACTTTCCGGAAGAATCCCCTCTCTGGGAGGAGCAATTTATCTGAAGGGAAGACCCCGCAGTTCCTTTTCCAGACAGGAGCTGGCCCGCACTGTGGCGGTCATGACTACAGATCCGGTAAAAACCGAACTGATGAAGGCCAGAGAGGTCGTCGAAGCCGGGCGTTATCCTTACACGGGAACGCTGGGCATCCTGTCAGAGGCAGACCACCGGGCGGTGGAGGAAGCCATCCGGACAGCTCACGTAGAAGAGCTGGCTGACCTGGATTTCATGGAGCTCAGCGACGGCCAGCGTCAGAGAATCCTCCTGGCCAGAGCGATCGCCCAGGAAGCCGAATTCATGATCCTCGATGAACCGACCTCCTATCTGGATATCCGTTATCAGCTGGAGCTTCTGGAAATACTGCGGGAACTCTGTATCCGGAAACAGACCACCATCCTCATGAGCCTGCACGAGCTTTTTCTCGTCGAACAGATCGCGGACACAGTCGTCTGCCTGAAAGACGGACGGATCGAACAGACCGGCTCCGTTGAAGAAACCTTCTCCGGCCGCGTCATCGATGACCTGTACGACCTGCCCGCCGGGACGTATGCATCGCTTCGGGAAAAAAAATAAGGCCTGTCCATTCATTGGATAGGCCTTATTTTCCGTCTGCATCCGGAATCCGGATGATCCGCCTGCCTCTGTATCCCGGGAGGCACCGGTCACTGATTGTTTCTGCCTTTTTTCTCTTTCAGCAGAGGCTTGATCATTTTATAGATCTCACCGGCTTTCTGGCTGCGAAAACGTCTGACCAGAGCGTTATTGACGCCCTGCCTGGTTTTGTAGCGCCGGACACTGGATGTGATCTCCTTCAGATCGTCCTCTGTGAGATCCATCCCGGCTGTCATCTTTTTTACATCTTCTGAGAGCTTTTCTTCTTCCGGAGAAGGCGTTTTCTCCTCTACAGACCCCTTTTTGTCCCGTATGAGCGGCTTGATCATTTTGTAGATCTCACCGGCCTTCTGCGTTCCGAACTGTCTGACCAGAGCATTGTTGAGACCCAGCTTCGTTTTATACCGCTCGATGTAATCCGCGATTTTTCCGCGGTCGCTCTCTTCCAGCTCCAGACCGGAAACGCACTCCTCCACGGAGTCCGTGAGCTTCCGGGCATGAGGATCTTCCGGCTTTGTCTCGCCTCGCTGAGTCCGTTTCTGATTTCTTCCGGCGCGTCTCCGCGAAGAGGATTTTTTCCGGGAATCCTGTGTTTTCTGACGGTCGCCGGACGCATCGTCCCGGGCATTTTCTTCCGGCTCTCCTGCCGGACCGTCCGAAGCCGCTTCCATCTCTCCCTGGTCTTCAGGGAGATTTCCCGTCATTGGGTTCTCCCGGTCTTCCAGATCCGTCTCCTGCGCCGGCGCACTGTGATCCGTATCGACATCCGGTTCTTCCAAAGACGCCGGACGATCGGAAAGGGACTCTGTCTCCATGATCTCCTGATCAGCCGGAGTGATCCGCGCGGGAACGCCGCCGGAGGCCGTCTCTATGACGAGCAGGTCTGTGCGTTCACTCTCTTCAGGAACTTCCACCCGCTTCTCCGGTCTCTGATCATCCGCTCCTTCGTCCGCTTCCTCAAAGCGGTTGTAGTCCTCATTGAAAGAGAACTCCGCTCTGTCCTCTCTGTCCTGCTTTCTCTGCTGCCTGCGCTCTTCTGCCTGCGGACTCGTCGCGATCTCACGCGTCCGGGTCACATTATACAGAGGTCTGCGCCAGAAACCGGCCAGATATTCGAAGCCGCGGTCATTGCTCACGATACAGTATTCTTCCGAGCTGTCCTTGGCGAGGAGAAATCCCAGATAAGTCGCCAGCTGGAAATCCAGGGCGTTGTGTCCGCCCACATCGACTCTCTTGTACTCAACAGTTGCCAGTGTTTCATTCAGCCTTCTGTGGAGCCCGAAGGTCATTCTGTCTGCCCTTGCGCTGTAAAAAATAATGACTTTATCCTTTTCTGTCAGCTTTGAAACGCCATTCAGTCCATCTTTATTGACGTTTTCGTAGTCGATCAGATAAACTGCCAACCATTCACCTCCCTTCTGCTGCATGATAATCCTGCATGACACATGGGGGAACCGCGTGATGACCGGTTCTTCAAAAGAGGATCACACAAGGGTTCTCGCAAGGAAGACAGAGACTCCCCTGTCCTCCAATTCCTCTTTCACACGGTTAAAGGCAAGGAGCGCCTTTTTTCTGCCCGGAAAGAGGGAATAGACAGTCGGTCCGCTTCCGCTCATCATGGTCATGTCTTTATTATACTTCATCATGGTCTTTTTGATAGCATCAACTTCAGGATACTGATTCAGAGTATAATTCTCCAGAACATTTCCCATCCCCCGCTGAACAAGAGGAAGATTGCCTTCCCTCAGTCCTTCCAGAATCCGGTCTGTATCCGGATGAGGATAGCCGCTGAGCGCGTCCAGGCCTCTGTAGGCCTCCGCAGTCGAGACGCTGAGCTTCGGTTTGGCCAGGACACTCCACATTTTCACCGGCTTCAACGGCGTGAGCTTTTCTCCGATTCCTTCTGCGAGAGCGCAGGTCGCGCCCCCTTCGATGCGCCATCTCGGATCCGCTGCCAGTGTCATGATGCAGAAAGGGACGTCCGCGCCGACTTCGGCTCCGATCCTGCACATTTCTTCCAGATCCATGTTCAGATCCAGATAATGATTCAGGGCGACGATCACGCCTGCGGCATTGGAGCTGCCTCCTGCCAGTCCGGCGGAAACGGGGATTCTTTTCTTGATATCGATCCTCACGCTGTGATTCCGGAAGATGTCAGGACGGGCCGCCATCACTTTTTCCGCCGCTTTATAAGCTGTATTCCTGGAATCGGTCGGCACATAATACAGATTGCATTTCAGGATGATCCCGGTCTCTTCTGAAGGAAGATACCTCACCCTCATGTCATCATGGAGATCCACTGACTGCATGATCATCCGGACCAGATGATAACCATCCTCCCTGACCCCTGTGACGTCCAGTGAAAGATTGATCTTCGCATAGGTTTTTAATGCTAATGAGTCCATCCCGTTTCCTCCCTGTCATTTCATGATTTGCCGGCCTCCTGCCGGTATTTCCCGCCGGCTCCCGGTCGGCAGCCCGCGGTTTCTCAAAACAATGTCATGTGCCGGTTCTCCCGGAGGCACACCCGGAAAAAAGGCACCGGCCGGTTGCCTCCCGGCCAGTGCCCCCCTGTACATAAGGATATAAAGGTGATAACAGATTCTGATCCGTCTTATTCTCTTTCGAGGATCATGGAGATACCCATACCGCCGCCGATGCACATCGTGGCGAGACCGAACTGCAGATCGCGTCTGCCCATTTCATAGACCAGCGTCGTGAGGATACGCGCTCCCGATGCGCCGATCGGATGTCCAAGAGCGATCGCTCCGCCGTTGACGTTGACAATATCGTCATTGAAGCCCAGCTCTCTGCCGACTGCGATGGAAGTGGCAGCAAAGGCTTCATTGGCTTCGATCAGCTGGATGTCTTCAAGAGCCAGTCCTGCTTTGTCAAGCGCTTTTCTGGTCGCCGGAACCGGACCGATGCCCATGATGGAAGGGTCGACGCCTGCCGTCGCGTAAGATCTGATCTTCGCGAGAGGCTTGAGTCCGAGTTCTGAAGCTTTATCAGCGGACATGACGATGAGCGCTGCCGCACCGTCGTTGATGCCGGAAGCATTCAGCGCGGTTACCGTACCGTCCGGCTTGAATGCAGGAGGTACGTTCGGGAATGCTTCGCGTTTGATATTGAGCTTCGGATGCTCATCCGTGTCGAAGGTAACCGTCGAGCCGTCCCACTGAGGGACTTCGACCGGAACGATCTCATCCTTGAATTTGCCGGCTTCGATCGCAGCCTGAGCCTTCTGCTGGGAAGCGAAGGAGAAATCATCCTGTGCTTCTCTGCTGACATCGAACTGTTCTGCAACATTCTCCGCTGTCAGGCCCATGTGTTTCTGACTGAATGCATCTGTAAGACCGTCCTTGAGCATGACATCCTCGAGAGGGAAGTTGCCCATACGTCCGCCCCATCTGGCTTTCCCGGCCGTGAAAGGAGCCATGGACATACTTTCGGTACCGCCTGTAACGAAAATCTCTCCGTCGCCGGCCTTGATCGTCTGAGCTGCCATCATGACAGATCTCATACCGGATCCACAGACCTTGCTCAGTGTCATGGCAGAAGATTCCACAGGGACGCCTGCATTGACAGAGGCCTGTCTCGCGACATTCTGTCCCTGTCCTGCAGTCAGTACAGAACCGAACAGGACTTCATCAATCTGGGCAGGATCAACCCCCGCACGGTTGATGGCTTCACGGATCGCAATTTCCCCAAGCTTGACCGGTGATACGAACTGAAGGCTTTTTCCGAAACCGCCGATAGGTGTTCTTACTGCACTTACGATTACAGCTTCCTTCATGTGATACCCTCCTTTTTCATAAGAGTTGGATTATATTTAGAACATATGCTTATCAGGTTTTGTGAAAAAATATACTATGCGTATACATACTTTTTACATACATAATTTTAACATATGCAAATAATTTTTTCAATAGATTGCTATAAAGCTATTATACCCCATTTTGTTTTCTTTTTAACAAAATGATGGATTTAAAGAAAGACGGATACATGAATGTTTACCGACCGGCGAAGGAGCCGGGCAGTAAAGGATTCCCGGTTTTCTACGTTCCTGTAAAAAAACGACCGGCCCGGTCAGCGTAAGGCTACGCCGGCCGGACCGGTCTTTCTCAGAATTCATTTCGAGCTGGAAGGAAAGGATTTATCCCCTCCTTACGGATTCAGAATTCTCCTTCATACGCATCCGGTTCATCCGTTTGATTCTTCACCCTCATTTGATGCTTCGCCCTCATGAGGAGGAATGACATCTCCCGGATTCGGTGCGGAATCCGCGTCGGACCATTCTTTTTCAAATGCGCTCCAGTCTCTCATCTCCAGCATGATGAGCCAGGTCTCATACTCGAATGAAAGATATGGCACCGTCTTGCCCTTCCGGGTGTACTCATGGGAGTTGGTCGCTTCCTGAACGGCCAGGTACCACCAGTCAGAAGGAGAGTTATCCGGCCACTTGATCATGTCGTCCAGCAGATCGGATTCTTCTTCAGGCTGACGCTCGAGCATACGGTTCGCCAGAGTCATGAACTCAGCTCTTGTAATATTGTCCTGTGGGTGGAAGCTTCCGTCAGGATAACCATTCACCCAGCCTACAGCAGCTGCGAATTCGATATCGTTCTTCGCCCAGTGCCCTTCAATATCTGTAAAGGTATTATTAGTCGTCACATCGACTCCTGTCATGCGGGCAAAACGGGCTGCGATGGTCGCCATTTCCGCTCTGGTAATCGCCTTGTTCGGCATGAAGGTTCCATCACTGTAACCCTTCAGGATTCCCATTGCTGCCATAACAGAAACCGCATTGTTGTACCAGTGCGATTTCTCGACATCAAAGAAGTCATTCTCCTTTGTCCAGTATTCTTTGCGCTTATCATCGAGGAGCATACGGAAGAAGACGGTTGCAACCTCAGCACGGGTAATGTCCGCCGTCGGTCTGACTGGCCATCTGTTCTTGTCGTCCGTCTTTTCGCCTGTTTCGTAATCGATCGGATAACCGATGATGTAACCGAAATGGTTGTCTGTATCCAGAATGTGTTCTGTCGTCGGATTGGTCACTTCATTCGTTTCGTAATCGTTTTCTCCGATTTTGACAAGAGCCTTATTCTTGACGATGACTCCTTCAGCATCCTCATTGACCTTGACTTTGAAGCTGACGGTTACAGAAGCCTCTTTGGCGACACTGACGTTCCAGGTAATCACTCCATCTGCGTAAGCGCCGTCCAGGTCGGCTGATCCGTCCACATAAGAGGTAAACTCAGGGATGGAATCAGTAATTGTCGCTTCGACATCTTCGCCGGTTGTATTGGTATACGTTACATTGTAAAGCAGTACGTCTTCAGGATCTACGTATTC
>JAEIGA010011840.1_pt1 | contig 13224 bp, 10 predicted proteins | sample 9270691 | NCBI WGS metagenome assembly JAEIGA01 (sample SAMN17057246, study PRJNA624740) | gut metagenome | biome: biome; isolation source: fecal sample | host: Bos grunniens | place: China: Xizang | collected 2019 | reverse complement strand
CATTACCTCTGAGAATCGGTCAGTTTGTATGGAGAGTGGAGCAGACTTCAATTGTTTTTGGTATGTTCTTCTACTTAGTAGCGGTTCATATTCAGCCTCGGTATAGCTCACAAGAACATACCCGATAATCATTTCAGAAGTATTAGCAGACTCCGGTGATGGAGAAGATATAGATGGTGGATTAGCTGACGTTTCACTCCAAGACTCTGTACCTGTCTTAATAGCGTATTCAGCAGACTCAATATTATTGGTTCTGCTGAATCTTATAATTATTGCATCCCTTCTGTACCTACCAGAAGTTGTTACGCCCGCTACAGTTAGCGTCTCTGTAGCGTAATCGTCAATTATGTATCTACCCTGAAGAGAGTAAGAACCTCCTTCAGCAAGAGTTACAGTCACCTGATTTTGGTCAAGTGATGCTTCTATTACAGGCAATTTAAAGATGTAATTATCTTTACCTATAATGTCTTTTAATAAACCGGCAACATCACCGGCGGTTATATGGTCTTCCCCTTTATGACCTATAACTAAATCAAGTCCCATTATTTCTTACCTCCAACCTCGTATTCTATAGTTATGTCTTGACCATCAAGTTTAACTATCTTTTTTGTAATTTGTTGCTTTATCCATTCATTACCGAAGAGTAATTCATCTCGCCTTCCAACTGTGTCTCCAATAAGGTATTCATGATTAGCATACAGTTTCAGGTTCAGTTCATCCTCCTCAATAAGTTCTTTCATTTTCTTCATAGCCTGTGTAGCGCAGGCGTTCTTTTCCACGTTTCCGAATTCTTCCACATGAGCTATTTCATTCACACCCGCAAAAGCCCACTGGCTTTTATCCTCAGTTAAATTACCATTAGCATCCATATAGATATGAACATTAACTCTCGTCTGTTTATTATCTATTCTGTTACCCAAACCAATTAAGTGGTTAATTTTATTTAACAAGTGGGTACCGTCAATAGGTAGCGTCTCTTTGTCAAATTCCTCTGTTTGAGTGTAATCAGTGGATGGAATAAAATGTAGAACTGGATTTGTTATTGTTTTACCGCTAACAGTTATGTGAGTTAAATAATAGGTAAGAGTTATACCTAAAGATTTGCAAAATTCAGCTATTCCGTCATAGCCCTGTACATATTCTTCAAACAGGTACTTATCCTCATACTGTTGATTAGGGTCATCAGGGGTGGAATCCTCATCGTTTGGGTCAACATAGTTGTTTACTACAAGTATATTCTTTACGGCATCATCTATGTCCAATAGGAAACTCCACCCGTATGTTAGTGAGTCTCCGTCTGGAGCGGTGCGCTCATAGGTGTCTTCAGTTAAGACTTCCATATATTCAAGTAGGTCTGTTATAGCGGTCTCGAAAGTTGTACCTTCCTCTATTACATACCCTGAGAAAGTTGTAGTAGGGTCAGGCATTATAATTTTACTATTCAAGACTCCAGACCAACTTCTACCTTCATAGAAAATTTCTTCTTGAGAGTCGTCATAACCTACTTTATCCAGTACTCCACCATACTCAGTACCGTCTATATATAGTAGCGCCCCGCCTGTTAGACTATCTACTTTTTCACTTAGAGTTAGTTTAAAGTTGTTTTCATCTCTACCAAAGGCAAGGTCATATACACCGTCTGTTATTATTTTTTGGTCTCTCCATAGATTATCTGTACTAATTAGGTCCATAACTACCACCATCAATAATAGATATTGTCTGCATTCAGCAGGTCTTGGTCTGGAACTTCACCGTTTACCCAAACTTCATTAGATACATCAGTACCACTATTAGTCCTGACATAGCTGGTCATGTCCCAAGTTGGCTCACTTCTTTGGAGATATATAGTGAGATCGAAGTTGAACTCGTTGTTCCATAAGATGTCACTATCTCTCGTGTTGATCTTTTCAAAGATATAGGAATCTGTGTCTCGGTAGAATAGAATTGACTCCTGATTACCATAGGCGTCCTCCACTACAATTGTGCGTTTTAAAGAGTCAATTATTATAGTAGAGGACGCACTAACAGTATAATTTACTTTATAAGAATGCCCATTTATAATAACTTCTGGATTACTTACCTCTCCGAATATTTTTAGCCTAAAATCGGCAAGTGGAAAGTCCGCTTCTTGTATAGTACCGTTAATAAAAGCAGTACCCAGATCCATAGGGAGATCCAAGTTAAAGTCATATCCTTCATTCCCCGGTTCCCTCACACGGAACTGATAAGTTACTTCTTTGATCCAGTAGGGTTTATCAGTTGTTATTGTTAGTGTTATATCAGCAACTCTTTGGTTCACCCTCCAGTTTTCTTTTTTGGACTCAGTTACGAAACAGTACATGTAGTAACCTGCGATCCATATTCTACCGGGTTTGTTAGCCAACACATCTTTTTCCGCTATTCTGTATAGGCGTTCTTTGAACTTTTTACCCTGTTCCTCTGTATTACAGCGAATTTTACACGGTAAAGAATAAGATGTTATTTTCTTTTTATTGAAGCCAGTAATCCTCTCATTTACGGAGAGTACATTCCATGTAAAATTACGCAAGTCAGAGTCTTCAACAAACAACCCTGCTTGACTCATTTTAGAGGAGGAGACAAGTACCTCCCCCTCACTATTTTGATAAGTTAGTAGTTCTAACATAGTTAGGTTACCTCTTATGCATACTGTCTTACTATACGTCCGAACTCACGTCCGTCTATTGATATTCCTACTTTACTTAAGGCCTGAGTTACTTCTTGAGAGAAGTCATTCATGGTAGCTACCATGTCACCAGACATCTGGTCAAACTTATTTGACATACCTAACATAGCTGTTACTATACTTGACATGCTTCTTTCAAGTGCTGCCGTGCTCTGAGTGTTTTGCTGAGTAGCAATACCCGCATTATGAATTCCCATATTAGAAGAAGAAATCTGTATACCGTTAGTGGATATTTGGTTAACCGCCTGTGCTATATTAGTTACATGGTCTACCAGTATTTCTTCTTGTTCCTGTTGTAGGTCGGAGTACTGTTTGTCTTTTAAGGCATATTCAGTAAGAGTGTCGTTGAACTTCTTGAAGTCCTCTTCAGTCGCATTTTGTAGTTCAATGTAGAGATTTGCTGATTCTTCCGCAGACAAACCGTTCAGATATGACTTAGCAAGATCAGATAACCCCCTTGCCTCTACCGCCGCCCTCGCACTCATAAGGTCATTTAGCCCTGTAATATGACTTTCCATATTTTCTATGGCGACTTTTATGTTTGCCTCAGCTGCGGTAAATGGTTTGTCAAGAGTTAAGTTTTTGGTCAGATTCTTATACAAACTCTTATATGCATTATTTAGTTCCTGAGATGCGGAAGTTATTTTATTCATCATCTCAAGTTCATCTTCAAGAGATAAAGTACCCTTCAACCTTAATAGGTTGTATGCATTTTGCACCTCTTCCAGTTTACGAGTTGCGTACTCTATTTCTTGATAATTATTTAATGCTCTTTTTTGTGCATACTCTGTTCTGGTACGCCACTCATCTGTCTTCTTTGTAGAGTCAGATATGATCTTCTTATTAAATGCTTCTACAGCATTGTTGTACTCTTCTTGTGCTTCAACTACCTTCTTTAGGTATTCTAAGTTCTCTTCACCAGTAGGAGCATTTTCTTGTATCTTATAATAGGCATCAGTTATTTTTTGTAATTCTCTTTCAGCTAACTCTACCCTCTGCTGCTCTGTTATAGCTTTCCTAGTACTATACTTCAGATAAGTTTCATACCAATCCAGTTGTCTGGATACCGAGTCCATTAAGTCTTTATTAGCTGCTTTTTGGGCTTCATTCCTCTCTTTTGTAAGAGTAACAAGCTCTTTTTCTATCTTAAGTTGTGCTTCACCTGTGTAGAGTTCATTCTGTATGAGCCAATTCTTACGTTCCTGTAGACTTGCAAGTGCTTTTTCCGCCTTTGTTACCTTTTCAGCATTATTTAGTTCACGTTCCCAATAAGCTTCATAATGAGTTTGCCAGTCTTCTATAGCCTTTAAGTCTGCATCGATTAGGCTCACAATTGTACTACTTAGTTCATCTTCCAAAGACTTTACAGTCTGTTTTGCAGACTTTACTAAGTCTTCAGAGACTGCATTAAATTTCAAGTAGTTATAGTTCTTTATAGCCTTATCTAATGCATATTGTATCTCTCTTATTCCATTTTCAGATACAATATCAATATTTAGTTTTGCGTCAGATAACCCTTCCTGCGGGTTATTGATCAACTCCTGCTGCTCTTGTTTCTTTAAGTTCAGGAGTTGTTCTTCAAGTGCAACTGTTTCTTTTGCACCGGCTATATATTCACTCTGGAGTGTATTTCTGTTCCTCTCCAGTTGTAACATTTTATTTCTTGCATTAATTAATGCAGCTTCAGTCCATGCTATTTGTGTTTGAGTATCTTGTTCACCATATTTCTTCTGCTCGTATTTTGCCCTTGTCTCTATCTCTGAATAGTAAGTTGAGATTGAGTTTATTAATTCTTGGTTTATCTTTCGCTGTGCATTATATTGCTCTGTATATGCATCAGCCAATGCCTGAGCTGCAGAGAGACGCTGTTCTTCTGTAGCATATATATCCTCTTCAATAGCTTTTTGTGCTTTCTTTGCTGCAGATAATTGATTCACTGCTATTGACAGTTCTTGTGCAGCACTTAATGGAGCGCCACCATTTGATATAGTCTGTTGTGCTTTTGCCCACGCAGACGCAGTGCTTACTTCATTTAAGATACTATCTGCTAATGCTTGATGTGCTTCAGCTGCGGCCTTTACAGAATCAGCATAAGTATTATATGCATCTATTTTTTGTTCAGTGGTTGCATCTGCATTTGCATTTACAGCGTTTAAGACTTTTAATGCTTCAGTTCTTTTTTGTTCCGCTAATTGTAGTTTTTGAGTAACATCTAATTCTTTACCCTTATTATCTACTATTAGCTTGTTTTCCCTCAGGGTAGCATTTGTATCTACCGAACTAATAGCGCTATCAATACGGCTTCTTTCAGCTTCAATACGGGCTTCTTCTTGCGCTGCTATGTAAGCGTACTTTAGGTACTCTTCTTGCTGCTTCTTTTGTTCAGCTATTTTAGTTTTAGCTTCTTTAGCAGCCTTCTTATCTTTTTTAGAAGCGTTCTTCTTTTTAGCCTTATCTATTTTTGCCTGATTATCATCAATCTTTTTCTGTAGATCAGACGCCTTTTCTTTCCATTCGTCTGCTTCTTTTTTGTTAGCTTCCTTGAAATCTGCTGATGTTCTGGAAGTTGCATTAGCTGCTTTCAATGCAGCGGATGCTCTGCTCTTAGAATCATTATTACTATTGAAAGCATCTGTTATAGCTTCAATAGCACTCTTTTTGTCCTTCTTGATTTCTTTTTCAAGTTCCTTGGATAAAGAAGTTGCATATGAGTTAGCAAATGTCTTAGCTGCAGAGGTTGCTGCATCTGGTGAAGCTGTTGCATTAATCAGTGAGTCCATAATTTTATCACTTGCTGCAATAACTTCACTTGTACTCTTATCTATACCGACTGCAAAGCCTTCTCCCCAGTAAATACCCATCTGTTCCATGACTTTAGATGGTGAGGAGATTTTTGCTTTTGCCCTGACAACTCTCTCGGCTTCGGCCTCTAATCTCGCTGCGGCTGCTGCAACTGCACCGACTTGACTATTGATTCCAGCGGCCATACCGCTTCCAAAGTATCCACCTATAGCACTTCCTTTACCATAGGCTCCACTTCCTGCGGATGCTGCGGCTGCACTCATTACAGAGTTAGCGGTTCCGGATATACTACCCGCCTGACTCTGGATTCCGCTGGCTATACCTTTACCAAATTCTTCACCTACATCACTACCACTGTCACCAGAGATGTTAGTTTTAATCGAAGCATTTATATTTATTTTTCTGTTTACATTTTCTGTTTGAGTTGTGGTAGTGGTCTTTGATGCAGCACTATTAGCTTCTGTATCTACATCACCCGCATTCTTTATGTTTGGAATAAGTTTTACATTAACTACCTTGTCTACATCTATTGTTTTTTCGGCGTCTTCCTTAGCGACTTTATCCGCTTCGCCTGCATTAGTTAGAGTAACTTTTTCAGTTGTGTTTACAGTCTTAGTAGCCTCTACAGTAGTTTCAGTGTCTGTTTTTTCTGGTACTACCGTTGTTTGAAGTCCTATCTTAGTTTCAACTTTAGTGTCGTCACCAGATAAGGCTGCTCCTATGTCTGCTAAAGTACCTGCCTGTACTTCTTCTGCTTTCTGTACCGCTTCCGGATCCTTATTTATTGTTAGAGTACCGTCAGCATTAAACTCTACAGTGAAGCCTGCGGTGTTAGCCCATTCTTGTAATAGCGCCTGTACTTGTTCTGTGTCACCTGCATTAAGGGCTTCTTTTAGATTCTGTTGTAGATTCTCGGACATGTCATATCCGAGTTTACCCCCTAACTCCGCTAACTCTTGAACGGTTACTTCACCCTCTGATTCAAGAGAATTTATTAAGGCCTCAAACATTTTGGATGAGTCTGTTTCCCATCCCTCAGTGTTGTTCAGTATACTTAATGTGGTTTCTGATAAGTCACCGCCTGCTGCCTGAATAGCATCAATTAGGCCGTTAACCCTATCAACGTCTTCCTGAGTTATGCCTCCTAACCCAAGAATATCCTCAAGTTTTGCACCGTAACTACCACGCTCTTCTTGAGTCATTTGACCAGAAAGCATAGCGTTGAACTGTTCTTTATTGAAGTTAGCAGCCATCACAGCCATCTCATGATTGAGCTGCTGCATTTTTTGCTGCTCTTCTTCAAAGTGAGCAGCTAACTCTTCAAGAGTTTGTTCACCCTGTAAGTCAAGAGTATTTCTTATATTTTCATAAAAGCCTTGAATAGCAGCTTCATCTCCGGATGCCATCGCATCGTATATAGCCTTAGCATATGTCGGAGAGATCTTTTCTATTTCAGGTAGTTGTTTCTTTAATAGATCAAGGCGTTCTTGCTGGTGTTTATTGTAATCCTCAAGATTCTTATTACGCTGTTCAAAAGTAACATACCCGTCATCACCATAACCTATTGGTTTGTATTCTTTTGTACTATCCCATGCAAGTGATTTAGTTACTTTTTCAATATAGTCATCGTAAGACTTTTTAGCTTTATCGAGTGCGTCAGTCCACCCTTTAGCGAACTGCATAGCATTCTTTGTTTGAGCAAATTTAGCTTCAGCACTATGAGTTTTTTCAATAGCTTCTGCTAACTTTTCCTGGGCCTTTGTTGCTTCGTCAGTAGCATTAGTAGCATCCTCTGTAGCACTTGCTATATCTTCCTCGCCGTCTACTACTGACTGGGTAACTCCAGCCTGTTTCTTATATTCTTCTGTTAGGCTTCTTGTTTTTGCTGCTGCCTGATCCAACCAGACAATATCTGCTTCAGTAACAAATTGAGTAGCCTTACCCTGCTCTCTGTTCCTTAAGTCTTTATTAATCTGGTCACTTGTTGTTTTATACTTTTTAGCTAACTCGTCTATATAGCTAATTTCTTCAATAATACCGTCTTTTTTTGTTAAACCATTTTCAGATACGGCAATACGGGCGTCTGCTTTTTCAAGTGCGGTATATGCTGCTTCTTGTTGTTTAAGTGCTTCAGTAGATTTATCTACTTTAGCCTGTAAAGCGTCCTGTTGATCTACAATTGTTTTTATACCATCTGCTGCTGTACTTGAGGCTTCTTCATACTCTTTAATGAAGTCTGGAGATAAACCCATAGCATCTATGAACATATTGTCATGTCCTACAAATGCCTGGGCTACTTGTGTCCATACCTCAGTACTGTATTTGCCTGCCATCGCAGCAACTTCAGATATAACAGACTGGTCTATAGTACCGTCTTTACCGATACTTTTAAAAATTAGAGAGTAGAAGTCTACTTTATCCGCTGCCGTCTCGAAAGACTTCTCAATTTCATTTACTACATTCCATGCATCACTTGATAATTCAGCTGTATCTATTTTGCCATCCTTAAGGATATCTGACATATAAACTTTTGCATTATAGAAAGCATCAGCTAAGTCTTTATCCAGTTTTTCTTGTTCTGATGGTAGAATTCTACTTCTGAAGTCATTGATGCCATCAATATATCCTTGGAAAGTCTTTTCTTTTCCAAGGTTATTCCAGACCTCTACTATTTGATCTGCGTGCTCTTTTTCGGATTCAAGAATAACCTTTTCACCCTCAAGATTACCTATTTTCTGTTGAATAGCTCCTACAGTTGTTTGCTGTTGTATGTATTCATAATATGCTTTAGCATCCTTCAGGGCATCCTGAAAACCGCTGCCTTGTAGATTAATAGCACCGGTCGCTTCATCCATATATTTTGTTAGGGGAGGGTAGGCTCCAGATAGATTGTCAAGAGCCTTCTTTAGGTCTGTTTGCTCAACTCCAGATAAGGAGTCCCAGCTTCTACCCGCATACTTAGAGAGAAGATCAGCATTTCTTTTAAACTCTTTTGTTTCAGTATTGAGATCTGGGAAGTCTAACTGTAACTCTAACTTACTTATATCTTTAAAAGTGGTCTCTATTTCTTCAGAGATACTATTTACGTCTTTAAGTAACTCTGTATCAATACCATCATCAAAGATAGAGTCAACAGCCTGTACCGCCCCCGTCGCGAACTGTGTAAGCCCCCTCAGCATAGGGGTAAACATACTTCCCCAGTCAATTTGGAGCTTTTCTATGTTAGACTTGAGTATATCTATGTCACCCTGTAGGTTGTCCATCATGGTGTCATTAGCTCTCGCTGTTGCACCAGTGCTATTTTCTATAGTTTTATTTAGGGATTCATAGGCATCTTCAGATTTATTCAGAATTGCTAGTAGGCCGCTGAAACCACGTTCACCAGCCAAATTCTTAGCTATTACCGCCTGCTCCTGTGCAGTATACCCGCTCATCGCAGTACGCAAGCTGTTAAATATAGTAGTTAAACTCTTTAGATTTCCAGAAGAGTCAAATGCACTTTCACCTGTTAGTTGTTTGAACTTTTCAAGTGCTCCGTCGGTGTCAGCAGACAGTCGTGAGATGAAACTTCTTAAGACATTACCCGCCTGACCGCCCCTTATACCATTTTCAGCTAGTGCTACAAGGGCAGTGTTTACATCCTCAAGAGATAAACCCATACTACCTGCAAGTGGGCCGACATATTTCATCGACTCACCTAATTCACTTACGGATAAGTAAGCGCTATTCGCTGAAGTTGTTAATACATCACCGAAGTGGGCTGCTTGATCTGCTCCCGCGCCAAATGAATTCAGAGATTGTACTATAACCGCTGCTGCTGTTTCTACGCTCTCACCTGATGCGGTAGCTGTATCAAGAACACCCTTCATACCATTCTGTATGTCAGATGTATCCCATCCGGCCTTAGCAAGTACCTGCATAGAGTCAGATACTTCTGTCGCTGTATATTTTGTAGCAGAAGAAAGTTCCAGAGCGGTCTCTCTTATAGCAGCTAAGTCTGCTTCTGTACCGCCTGAGAACGCCTGAATAGCACTCAAACTACTGTCAAAGGCTGCGGTTATTTTTACCGCTTCTATTGTAGCTTTAGCAAGCGCTTCAGCGCCTTTTATAGCCCCTTCTGCTAATAGTCCAAAACCCTTAGCTGCTAAATTACCTGCTGCAACTGCGGCTCCATCAGCAGACAAACCAAACTTTTCAAGAGTACCCTGCAGTCCTCCCAGTACTCCCCCTGCTCCTCCAGCGCCACTACCTATCTCAGCTATTTTACCCTTTAATATCTGGGCTTTATTTTCAGTAGCAGTTAACTCTCTCTGTAACTGTTTATATTGTTCGCTGCTCTTACCTAATTTAGAATCATTACCTACTTCATTAAGTTTATTTTTTAATAACTGGGCTTTTGAAGTAGTAGCATTCAGTTCATTTTCCAGTGCTTTCAGGGCGTTGGTGGTAGCATTTACCTTGTCAGCGCCCTTCAAGTTTTTAGCTTGTTCTGAAAAAGTTTTAAACGCCTGACCTGATCGTTTCGCCTCACTCTCAAGGTCTTTTAGCGATCTTTTAAACTCTTTATCATCAGCATAAAGTTTTATATTCAGTCCTGTATCAGACATAGTGATCACCTTATTAAAAAAGGGAGTGCGAATACTTTTTAGTATCCGTCACTCCCCATGTGACAGTTATCTATTATATTTAGAAATTGTCAAAGTCATGTTGATTTGCTCGACGCTTAAATTTCCTATTCTTTTTCTTTCCAGTGTTTCTGTAGTCTACCCAAGTTAGATTCGAATGTTCCGTAATGTAGTTCATTACGTCTCCTAATGTCATGTACCGGAAGTCGTCCCTGTTGAGGCCGGCACTTCTTGCTGAGACGAGGACTCTGTCGAGGTCGTCAATAGCTGGTCTCCAAGATTCGCGCTCTTCAGAGCAGTCAACAGGGTGGAGTATTTTTTTTCGGATACCATCGACTGTACTATAGCGGGTATCAGTGTGAAAAAGACATCATCCAAAGGGAATCTGTCAAACTGTTTAAACCACCTCAAGGGGGGTGTTTGAAATATAGAGTCATCCGCATTTGCTGCTAACGCCCATGCTACATTTAACACCTTTTGTAACGGCAAAATATCGAAAATTTCCAACGGATTATTAAAGATATCAGACTTATTTTCTGAGCCTTCGGTCTCAGCGGTTTTCCCTATCATGTTAAGCAGGGGCTTAATCATTTGCATAGGGTCTTCCTGGAACTGAGCCTTATAGATGTACATCCAAGAAATTGAAGTATCAAACTGTACTTCTTTTTTGTCTATCTCTAATGTAACTAGCATATCACTTTACCCTCTTCTATAAAGAGGATGGGCTATTAACCCATCCTCGGTTATTTAGCTACCTAATTCTCAAGGAGTTGTCTTAACGGTGTAGTAGGTCTTTGTTGCATCTACAGTTGTATCCTCTGACGGATAGTAGACATCATTCACAAGCTCATAATACCCACTGGTTGAAGGATTGCCCGTCGGCTCCTGTACTGCTTCATACTCGGTCTCTACATACTCATAAGGCGCTTCATACCAATCATCGTATGCATCGTCGCCCTCGCTGCACTTCACGCGAACAAGACCCGTGTCTTTACGTGCAGAAGCTGCAAGAGAGATTGAACGCTCTTCTGGCTCCTTATTCTCCTCAGTTGTGTTGCCTGTCACCTGAGGACGGGTACTCTTCACGCGATAGAAAAGGTGTCTCACGGCGTTAGCGTCGCCCTCGAACTCGAAGGCCAGAGCGTAGTACCTCGGCTCAAACTTAGGATCGGTACCTTCAGCGGTAACACCGTCCTTATTCTTGAGCATCATGAGTACTTCTTGCTCGAATCTCGGTGGCATGTGGTAGAAATTGAAGTCACCTTCATAGGTTCCAGAACCAGTTGTGGAACTCCACCACTCTTTGTTGTCAGCATAGTATCTATTAATGTCGCCCTGTGCTTCAAGGCTAATAGAACGAGCTGATGGGAATGCGATTACCTCTCCATAAGTAGGAGCACCTGTGTCAGCGTCCTCAGAGATTATCGGCCAAACATGGACATTCTTCACGCCAAACTCGACAATATTCTGATCCATTTTATTACCTCCGTTTTTAAAAACTAAAAACTATCTCATACATTTGTTCCGCTTCAACATATACTGGTGGTTGCTTCGACCAGATATACCCGTTTTCATTGAGGTAATCCTCTAAAGTATATTCCAGTTCTTTATCTACCACTCCAATATGTAAAGCTATTTGATACATCTGGACAGACATATATACTTTATTGTCCGCCAGTAAGTTCACTGTTTCATTATCCCACCAGACAAGATACTTATCAGTTAGGTATTCATCCTCATCGAATTCCATATAGGCGCAAGGGAGCTTATTTATACTACAAAAAGATTCAATTAGAGTTTTCACTGTTGTGAACTCTTTAAGTCTTTTAGTTGACATTACCCTTTCACCGCCTCTGTTAGGTTCTTTTTAAACCTATGTTTGATAACTTGTAAGCTGGGAATTACATGGGGCTTCGCTTTAGTGTGACCCGCTTCTTTTCCCCACGCAACAACTCTATGCCCCTTTTCAAGAAGGTGTACCAGTGGAGTTCCTGGGCGTTTCGCATATATTGTGTACTGATTCTTGTCAGTCTTTTTATATGTCCAGTAGGATGGGTATTGAGTCCATCCTCTACCCTGTGCTAACTGTTTAACTACTTCGGCTCCATCCTTAGCGGTGTTTCTGGTAGCAACATCTATTTTGGTTTCACAAGTTTTCTGGTATTCTTTTACAAGATCCGCTATAGCGTCCCCTAAGTCCTCCAAACCTATGTTCCTGCCCGCCAATATTACCACCGCCTTAATAGCTAAAACTTTAATTTTGTACAACTTCTTGTGTGGGGGTTTCTTCTGTTGGAGTTACCGACGGGGTCTCCGTCGGTAAGTCAAGTACCAATTTAGGTACTGCCTTTTTCAGCTCCAACAGTAGTACATCCCTTTCAGGCAAGAGTTGTTCCCTTAATACCCAATATTGATCACCGCTACCGTGTATAACCACCACATCGTTCACATCTACAAAAGGTACTTTCGGAACTTTTATAAGGTTGTCAACTACCGAAGTATCAACATCAGTTTTACTTGTGTAGTAGCGTTCAATACTTACCGATTGCTTTTCAAACCTCAACTCCCCCCGCTTCTGGACAAGTTTCCTTTTACTTTTATCAACCTTATAAATACTAATCTTGCCGTCTGGGAATACCTCTATCTTTTGATTAGGGCGTGTCGCTTGCATCTTCTACCCCCTCCTCTTGTTGAGTTTTAAACTGGAGCGCAAGACACAAGATGTCACTTTTGTAGTTCTTAGGGAACTTATCCAGTGATCCTGCCCTATCGTATAGAAGTCTATTAAATAATAGATCTTTAGCTAGAGAGTTTGTTTCATAATCAGTTACCCCGGTTTTTAAGGTCAGGTATGAAATACCCCTCTCTAGCTGGGCGGTGAGCTTTGCATCATCAGCCGCATCCGTCCATGTTATATCTAGGAAGTTTTTGGCTTCTTCCAATAGTTTTTGACTCACCGCCATCTTTAATCACCTACTTCTTATCAGACGCCTTCGTCATCGTCAGTGCCGACAACTGCTACCCTCTGGTACAAAGGCTCCAGACCGCTGATGTCCAGATACAGGAAATCAGTGTCGGATTTTGCACGTCCAT
>JAEIGA010011839.1_pt1 | contig 13224 bp, 8 predicted proteins | sample 9270691 | NCBI WGS metagenome assembly JAEIGA01 (sample SAMN17057246, study PRJNA624740) | gut metagenome | biome: biome; isolation source: fecal sample | host: Bos grunniens | place: China: Xizang | collected 2019 | reverse complement strand
TGTACCCGGAGCCGGGATCGAACCGGCACGGATTGCTCCACTGGTGTTTGAGACCAGCGCGTCTACCGATTCCGCCATCCGGGCTGGTGTGCTTTCCGGTTGCCTGTGGGCGCGGGCTTCGCAGGACTGAAATAGGCACATGAAGGATAGACCTTCTGGTTGAGGAATGCAAAGGTATCGGAAATTTCGGAAATTGCAAAATAAATCTGCCATGGGAGCTCCAGGAAAGTGTGCTTGACTTTCACCACATTAGGGGGCCTGGTGCAAAAACCATAGGGAAATGCACTAGATACCCACCAAAACCGGGGTGTCTAGTGCAAAACATATAGGAAAACGCTCTAGACTCCTACCGCAATCCCTGCTTGGACCCCAATATCCCACAAAAGATTGTTATATTTGTGAGTTATAAATCAAAATCTATGGAGCAGATAAATATATATGACGGTGAGCAGGTGATCAGCCGTATTTTTGTGGAGGATGGTGTCGATAGGCTGGAGGCGTGCCTGGAACCGTATGAGCATGTTTATGTGGTGATGGACAGCAATGTGGCGATGAAGTGTTCGGCGGCGTATGAGATGTCGCAGATGCTGAACCGTCGCGGTGTGCCGGGAATGCTTGTTGAGGCGTCGGAGGATGCGAAGTGCATGGAGACCGTCATGGAGATCTGCGGATGGCTGCTGGAGAACGGTGCAGACAGGGATGCGCTGGTGTTGGCTATAGGTGGTGGCATCACCACTGACATGGTCGGCTTTGCTGCGTCGATCTATAAGAGGGGAGTACGCTTTGCATATGTGCCTACTACTCTTCTGGCACAGGTGGATGCTGCCATAGGCGGTAAGACCGGAGTCAACATGGGGGGCTATAAGAACATGATGGGAGTAATCCGTCAGCCGGAGTTCACATATGTATGCCCGCAGGTGCTGGAGAGTCTGCCGATGGAAGACTTCCAGGCAGGTGCAGCGGAGATGCTCAAGACATTCATCATCGAGGATAATGGCAACTATGAGGTGGCGGCTGGCCTTCTGAAGTCGCTGACTAACGATTTCATAGAGCTGTGCGCAGGAGCGACATTGAGCGACGGTGAGGCGCGTTGGCCTGAGGCTTTGACCGGCAGATTGTCTGACCTTACGCCGCTGATCGCTGCGGCTGCGAGGGTGAAGGCAGGAGTGGTGTCGCGTGACCAGTTCGAGAGCGGCGAGCGCATGAAGCTGAACCTCGGTCACACATTCGGCCACGCAATCGAGGCTTTGGCACACAAGAAGCATAATGACATTGACCACGGTCATGCAGTTGCACTCGGAATGGTGTATGCAGCGCAGCTTGCAGAGAAACTGGAGATGGCGGAGCCGGGATTCGCGGCTGCCCTTGAGCGTGACCTTGATGCTACATTGCTTCTGATATACAATCCGTACAGCATACACGACATGGCGGAGGCCATGCGCAAGGACAAGAAGGCGGAGAGCGGCAAAGTGCATTTCGTACTGCCGCGTGCAATTGGTGATGTGGTGGTGCATGACCTGACCGTGGACGAAGTAGTGGCGCTGTTGGGATAGATGTCCCGACTTCGCTCGGCATGACGGCAAGGTGTGATAAAGTGATTTGACTATGATTTGTACAACGATACAGAATAAGACAGCAGAGCAGATCCTGGAGGCTCTGGAGCATTGCGAGATGGCTGAGATCCGTCTGGACAGATGTGAACTATCAGCCAGGGACACAGAGAACGTGTTTACTTCTGATGTGCCTTTGGTGGCGACATGCCGCATTTCGGAGGTGGCACAGAATGAGCCATCCTTGCAGGGATTGACAGACTCTGCGCGTGAGATCAAGGCGATGCAGATCGCTGAGAAGAGGCTCGTCAGAGCTATAGAGGCGGGAGCACGATATGTGGATGTGGAGATAGAGGCGCAGAAGCAGATGTCTAAGAGAGTGCGTGGTGCTGCCCATGAAAATGGAACAATATTCATAAGATCATACCATGATTTCGAGGGCACGGATTCATTCGAGTCGCTCAAGGCGATGGTGGAGAAGTGTCGCTACCATGGAGCTGATATCGTTAAGCTGGTGACTACTGCACATAGTCCAGAGGATGTCGCTAGGGTTATGGCATTATATGATTGGGCCCGCGGTGAGAACATCGAGCTCATAGCGTTCTGCATGGGCGAGGCCGGTCGTCAGTCGCGTCTGGATTGTCTGAAACATGGTGCTCCGTATACATATGCGGCCCTCAGTGCCGAAGAAGCAGCCGCTCCGGGCCAGTGGCCGGCGGATGAGATGCGCGAGGCTGTGTATGGAGGATTCGGTTTCATAAATACGCCAGAGGCATTGCAGATGCCGGTGTCAAAGAGCTTTGCTCAGAGAGCTATCATAGCGGCAGCGTTGGCAGAGGGAACATCTCATCTCCATGGATATACCCCATGCGGCGACAATGAGGCAGCCATTCAGGTGGCTCGCAACCTTGGAGCAGAGGTGGAGATCGATGGAACAGAGGTTACCATAACGGGAATATCAGCAAGCCTCGGAAGCATGGATATGACAGAACTCCATGTCGGAGAGTCAGGTCTGCTTACCAGAATGATGATTCCGGTGATGGCACAGCTTTGTGCAGGTCCTGTTACATTCACTGGTGAGAAGACATTGCTGAACCGTCCGCTGACAGGTGCACGTGAAATCATGGAGGCATTCGAGGCAGAATGTCATTCTGTGCAGATTGCCACGGGCGAAGCCCTCGCAATGACGGGTGAACCACTCCGTGTGCCGTTGACAGTAGGCGGTCCGCTTAAGTCCGGCCGCGCTGAGATATCCGGCAAACATGGCTCACAGCTGATCTCAGGCCTTCTCATGGCCCTTCCGTTTGCAGAGAAGAACTCTTCGCTCATTGTTCATGAGCCTAAGAGCATTCCATATATGTTCATCACCCTCGAGGTTCTCAAAAAGTTCGGCATCAAGGTTGGAAACGACATGCTTGGCGGACCTGATTTCCTTGAGTCAGGCGGAGACTGGTCGCTTTGCACAGAAATGGTCTTCAAGGTAAAGGGTGGACAGAAATACAGGGCAGCCAACATCAATCTCGAAGGTGATTGGAGTGCCGCGGCTAATTTCTTGGTTGCTGGTGCTCTCTTCGGTAAGGCTGAGCTCGCTGGCCTGGACACCACATCGCTTCAGGCAGACCTTTCGATCATGGACATCCTCATGGATGCTGGAGCAAGCCTCTCGCAGCTGGATGGCGATAAGGGCAATATCACAGTGCAGCGCGCTCCGCTGAGAGCCTTCAGCGTGGATGCATCGAACTGCCCGGATCTGTTCCCGATCCTCGCAGTCTTCGCTGCCTTCTGCCAGGGCACTTCCAGACTTGCGGGTGTAGGTCGCTTGGCTAACAAGGAGAGTGACAGGGCAAAGGCTATACTCGAGATGCTTACTCAGATGGGAGTGAAGGCTTCCATTGAGAAGGATGAACTCGTTGTTGAGGGACAGACATTGGTGCAGAGACTCATGGGCGGCAACCTCCTGAAGGGTGGAGCATATACTTCTTACCACGACCACCGCATGGTCATGGCTCTTAAGGTCGCATCACTCGGTGCCGACGCTCCGATCACCATCGACGACGAGTCATGCGTGGCGAAGTCCTTCCCACAGTTTAACGACATGTTTGCAAGCCTGGCGGTTAACACACTGTAGGTCAATAAGTTGTTAAAACTGCGTGCCGTCAAAAGGGAGCACGTACATTCTGTAAAACATTGATTTGTAAGCACATAGGTGTCAGAAAATTTTAGATAATTATGAACACATTTGGAAGAAAATTCAGGGTATCGATATTCGGTGAGTCGCATGGTGAACTCATAGGAGTGGTGTTGGACGGTGTGCCCGCTGGCATCGAACTGTCCCCTGAGGAGTTTGCTTTTGACCTGGGCCGCCGCAAGAGCGGGGCGAAGGGGACGACTCCTCGTATCGAGGAGGATGTGCCTATGCTCGTGAGCGGCGTGTATGAGGGATGTACCACAGGTGCTCCTCTTACCATAGTGTTCAAGAACATGAATACCAAGTCTTCGGACTACAGCCAGTTCGCGGCCATGCCTCGTCCAGGCCATGCAGACTTGACGGCAGCACTGAAGTGGGACGACTTCCAGGATCCACGCGGTAGCGGACATTTCTCAGGAAGACTGACGCTGCCGATTGTGGCTGCGGGTGTGGTGGCTAAGAAGATGCTTGGCGATCTGACCATATTGGATGACGCTCCGGTCAGGGAGGTCAGTGCTCGACTGGTTGAACTGGGTGGTATTGGTTTGGATTTGGGTGAACAGATTGCCACGGGCGAAGCCCTCGCAATGACGTATGATGGCGAATGCCATGCCATGACGTGTGGGGAAAATGGTCTTCCAAAGGAGTGGCAAGTGGCCATTGACAAGGCCTTGGAAGAAGGCGACAGCCTTGGTGCTGTGGTAGAGTGTACCGTTCCTGATATCGACCCTGGTTACGGTGAGCCGTTCTGGGATAGCGTGGAGGCTATGATTGCACATGCCATCTTCTCGATCCCGGGAGTACGTGGTCTGGAGTTCGGAGACGGTTTCCAGGCAGCAAGGATGAAAGGCTCAGAGCACAATGACCCTATAGGAGCGGACGGCAGGCCTTTGAAGAACGGAGCCGGTGGAGTCAATGGCGGCATCACAAACGGAGCTCCTCTGAAGTTCCGTGTCGCATTCAAGCCGACATCCAGCATCCGCAAGGCCCAGCAGACATTTAACTTCGAGACCGGCGAGATGGACACTCTCGAGGTGAAAGGTCGTCACGATGTGTGCTTCGCTCTCCGTACACCTGTAGTGGTGGAAGCGATGACCGCTATCGCTCTTGCCGACCTTGTTCTCTTGAAGTAGTTCAGCACTAAAGTCGTTGATAGATAGTGTGTTAAGGGTTGTTGCCTGCTGCCAAATGCAGCTGGCAACAACCCTTAACCTATTGAAAATCAGTAGTATGTGTGCTGATGGGTTACGGACGCTGGTAGAGGCGGAGGCCGAAATCGGGAGCTACGGTCATCAGGTGGGCGAAGATGTCTGACTGTTTGCGTTCGAAGGAGGCCCAGGCCTTGTCGCGCACAAAGAAATACACATAGATCGGGAGGCCATATGCTGTGGCCTCCTTTTGTGTCACGATGATGTCCAGCGACGGGTTCACTTCGGGGTGCGTCTGGAGGTATCGGGTTATGTATGCGCGGAATATCTGGATGTTGGTAATCTGGCTGGCTGGGTCTTGCAGCGATGAGGCTCCGACAGGTCTTGCCGCCTTCATGTAATCACTCAATACCGGGTATGCCTTCAGAATGTCCGATATCATGTCCTCGGAACATATCTCCAGAGAGTTAACATCTATATATATGCACTTGTCCGCCCGGCGGCCACCGCTTTCCTGCATGCCGCGCCAGTTCTTGAACGGAGCGCTGACCAGGGTGTATGGCGGTATCATCGACAGGGTGTTGTCCCAGTTGCGGACCTTGACTGTGTTCAAAGTAATCTCCTCCACTGTTCCGTTAGCGCTTCCGTCAGGCATCTGGATCCAGTCTCCTATCTGGATCATATTGTTCTGGGATAGCTGCACTCCGGACACAAATCCGAGTATGCTGTCCTTGAAGATCAGCATCAGCACTGCCGCTGAGGCTCCCAGGCCAGTGAGCAGTACAGTGGGGGATTTGTCTATGAGGACTGCGACGATGATTATAGCTCCAATGAAGTACAGCATCACCTGAAGTCCTTGGATGAGTCCTTTCAACGGGTGGCTCTTGTATTTGTCAGTCTTGCTGTACGCATCCAGGAATATAAGGAGCACGGAACTGCCGATCATGACCCCGACAAGGATCATATAGGCAATGTCGATCCGATGCAGAAGGCGCACGATGTGACCTGTCGGCCCGAAGGCAAGGTTGATGAGGAAATAGAAGGCGGCTGCAGGGATGAGAAGCAGGATGCGATGCCCTAGCTTTCTTTTTGAAAGATAGGGTTGCCACCTAGAGCGGATTATCTTCAGGTTACGCTTGCTGAGCCACATGAAGATGCTTTGGAATATCCAGTTCACGCCGATGGCAACCATCACTATGCAGATAAGTGCGGCAATGCCGTCTATTGTGTCTGCAAGATCGGGGTCCATCTTGAAGCGCCCTGTCATTAGGCCGTTCAGCCATTCAACTATAGTAGTCATAATCTATCGTTTTATGGTGCTCTATTCCAACATCCATGCAAATGGGTTTGAAGATTGCCACGTCACTTCGTTCCTCGCAATGACGTGTGGGTACAGAAAAAGCCCGACAAAACTGCCGGGCTTTGTTTATGATGATGTCAGTGATTAGCGGATCACAGCATTCTTAAAGCCGAATGAGTTGAACTCGTGAAGGCTCTTGCTGCACTTCTTGGCACCCTTGAACTCCTTTGTTGAGGTTGTTGTTGCCTTTGTAGCAGGAGTGAATGTCAGAGGGAATGTAGGATATCCTGTCTCGGATGTGCCAGAGATGTATGAAAGCTGTTCGTAGTCAGTGAGGTAAGCAAGATACTCCATGATCACCACCTTGTAAGTCTTTGGTGTACCGTCCTCGAGCTCAAATGATTCCTCGTAGCCGATTGCTCCGAGTGAGCCGTCTTCAAACATTCCTCCGATACAGATTGGGATTTCGCTGAGGTAGATGCTTTCATCTTCACCCTCTCCAAGGAACCATATGTCTCCTGGGCCATACTGGCCGAAGTTGTAAGTGCCGATCTTCTGGTTGTAGATAGCCCAGCAACCTTCTTCCTCCATCCAGTTTACAGTCACGTCAAGACCTTCTGCCTCTGGACCCTCGTAACCAGTCATGATGAACGTCTCGTTTGCTTTTCCCTTTGAGAATGTCACCTGCTGTGTAAGTCCGTTTGCTCCTGTGATTGTCCAGTCGCCAATCCATGCTGCATAACCCTCGCTCATTTCTGCCTCAACTACAGCGAATGGCTCAGATGCAGCGTAGTATCCTGTTGCTCCTGCTGCAGTTGCTCCGATTGCGAGAGCAACGTATTCGCCACCTTCAAGAGTCCAGCCTTCCTCAACAGATCCTGTGTAAAGAAGAGCTGAGAGGTCATAGTTTGTGCCATTTGCCTGATTGAACTGATTTACGTAATCTGTCCAATATGCAATCTCGCTCTCTGCGATAGCCTCGATGCCGTAAGTGTCGTAATCACTTTTTGATACAACTGATGTGAGGTAAGTGTTGCTGTCTGTACTGTTTACTGAGATCACATGCTCGTATGACTTTCCGTCGATCTCTCCAGCACCAACATAAGTAACTGTCCATGCAGGGTTTACCTGGAAGCCCTCGAGCGGAGCTGCTGCAGTTGTGAATTCAAATGTTGCAGGCTGACCGTAAACCTCACCCTTAGTTGAGAGACCGAATACTACGAGAGAGTATTTTGTCTCAGCCTCAAGACCTCTTACAGTTACGTTCTTGCTTGTTGAAGACTGGAGAGACTTGCCCTCTGCCATGATAGCAGCAACCTCAGTCTCGATTGCCTTTGTAATGTCAGTCTCGGTAGTTGGGAAGTAGTGCCATGTGTCAGTCTTCGCGCCGTCATGCTTTACCTTAAACTTGGCTGTATTCTCAGTAACCTCAGTGAGCTCGATAGTGAACTTGATGTTCTCGTTGATCTGCGGAGTCTCAGGCTGCTCCTGATTTGGCTTCTCTGGATCCGGAGTAGGCTCTGGAGTAGGCTTCTCCTGGCAGCTGAATAAAGCTGCAGCAGCTGCTACGATAGCAGCGAATTTGAAAATCTTTTTCATATACTTATTGTTTTGGTTTGTTTTTCAGAGCGAATGAATTTCAAAAATACGTACAAATTTCAGCAAATGCAAATTTAATACCCTCCACCGAGTGCCTTGTACAGATTGATGACACTCTTGATCTCGTCCAGACGATCGGATGTTTCGGTGAGTTCGGCCTGCAGAAGGTTCTTCTGTGCGGTCAGCACTTCAAGGTAGTTTGCGTTTCCGTGCTTCATGAGGAGCTGTGTGTTCCAGACGGCAGCCTGGAGACTGACGATCTGTTTCTTACCTAGATCGACGCGTTTTTTTGCTGTCTGCCATAATGTGAGTGCATTGTTTACTTCCACTCCGGCGTCAAGCAGGGTCTGACGGAAAAGATATGCAGCCTGCTCATGCTGGGCCTGTGCTGTCTGGAGACGGGCCTTGTTGACGCCACGTCCGAATACCGGCTGTGAGATCCCTGCTATGAGATTGGCGATAAGGCTTCCCGGATCCAGGACTATGTTGCCGTTTCCTGTGGTCCACCCCAATGTTCCGCTCAATGTCACTTTCGGATAGAATGACGCTTTGGCGGAGTTTACATTATAGAATGTCTGGGCGAGCGCAAGCTCTGCCTGGCGCACGTCGGGGCGACGGCTCAGGAGTTCTGCGGGCACGCCCGTCGAGAGAGACTCCGGAAGTTCCTGGTCTGCAAGCGTGCTTCGGCTAATCTGCATAGGAACAATGCCTACGAGTGCGCAAAGGGAGTTCTCTACGGCAAGGATTTCCTTCTCGAGTGTCAGTATGTTGGCCTCTATGCTCAGTTTGTTTGCCTTGGCTTGGAGCACTGCCGCCTCATTGGTCTTTCCGGCGCGCTTGAGAGCTTCAAGAGTCCTGATGCTCTCATCCCATGTGGTCATGGTCCTGGTGCTGATCCTGAGCTGTTCATCAAGCATCAGGAGCGTATAGTAGCTGTTGGCGATTGTAGCCACGAGTTCTGTCTGGACTGCCTGTCTGTATGCTTCACTCTGCTCAAGGGCAGCCTGTGCCTTGCGCTTTGCGTTCCTAAGTCCGCCGAAGATGTCAGCCTGCCAGCTGGCTCCAAGGCTTGCCGAGAACTGGCCAGGGAGTCCGCCCTGGGCGCTGAAGTCCGCCCCGGGAAGAAGCGCCCATCGCGCGGCGAGCAGTGATGCCTCGGCTTCCTGTACCTTGAGTCTTGCCACATGAAGATCTGTGTTGTAGTCAAGACCAGTCTGGATCCACTCCTGGAGGAGAGGATCTGTGAACATCGCCTCCCATGAGATGTTGCCGGTAGAGTAGCCTTCGGCACTAGGCGACATTCTTCTGTAAAGACTGTCGACAAAATGCATCTCCTCGCGCTCGTACTGCCTGTAGAGGCCGCATCCGGTCAGTGATATGAACGCTATGGTGATGAGTATTCTGCTAAATATCTTATTCATATTTCTCTCGTTTAGGCATTATCTTTTCCTCAATGTACTGGAACACGATGAAGAGGGCAGGAACCACGACGATCAGTGCGATGGTGCCGATGAGCATTCCTCCTACGGTTCCCACTCCGATTGAGATGTTTCCGTTTGCTCCTACGCCGCTGGCGAACATGAGAGGAAGCATACCGAAGATCATTGTGAGTGATGTCATGAGGATAGGTCTCAGACGGGCCTTTGCCGCAGCCATTGCCGCCATTGTGATGCTCATTCCCTCGGCTCGCTTCTGCGACGCATACTCGGTGAGGAGGATGGCTGTCTTGGCGAGCAGACCGATCAGCATGAGGAGACCGATCTGGAGGTAGATGTTGTTCTCAAGTCCGAACATCCTTGCGAAAAGGAAGCTGCCGGCAAGTCCGAACGGTACGGAAAGGATGATCACGATAGGAATGAGGAAACTCTCGTACAGTGCGCAGAGGATCAGATAAATGAATACCACGCACATTGCGAAGATGACAGCGACGGAACTTCCTGTATCGGCTTCCTCGCGGGACATACCTCCGAACTCATATCCATATCCGGCAGGGAGCACCTCGGCAGCCACTTCGCGGACAGCCTTGATGGCCTGGCCGGAACTGTAGCCGTTCGACGCCTGTCCGCTCACTGAGATCGCGGTGAACAGGTTGAATCGTGAGATGGACTGAGGTCCATAGATACGGGTCAGTTTCAGATACTGGTTGACTGGTGACATCTCGCCCTGGGATGTGCGTACAAACATATTCTGCAGCGACTCTGTGTCCAGACGGAACTCAGGTGCAGCCTGGAGCATGACGCGGTAAAGTTTCGAGAACCTGTTCATGTTGGAGGCGTAACTACCTCCAACATAGCCAGAAAGCACGCTGAGTACATCGCTAGGTGAGATGCCGTTTCTCTTGCACTGCACTGCATCCACTTCCACCAGATACATCGGGAACTTGGTGTCGAACGATGTCTTGGCGCGTGACACTTCAGGCCTCTTGTTCAGTTCTATGATGAAGTCGTTTGTGATCTTCTCGAGATCCTCGAGCTTTCCGCCCTTCTGGTCCTGCACATAGACCTCGAAGCCATTGCTGGCTCCGTATCCGGGGATCATACCACGGGTATAGATCATAATGTCGGCTGAAGTTATGTCTGCGGTGCGTGCGTACATCTCCTCGATGATCGAGTCGATGTCGTCACCCTTGCCCTCGCGCTCCGACCAGTCCTTCAGACGGAACACGAAGTTACCTGTAGACGATCCCTGGCCGAACATCATACCCCAACCGGTGGTTCTTGAATATGCCTCGATCTGCGGGATGCTGCCGACCCTTCGGTCGATCTCCGCCATGACCTTCTCGGTCTCGGCGATGTTGGTTCCCGGAGGAGTGCGGAGGTCCATGTTGATGGTTCCCATGTCCTCCTTAGGCACCAGACCTGTCTTGGTGGTGTTCATCAGGTACACAAGTCCGCCGCATGCCACAACAAGCATGATGACGGTGATCCACTTGCGTTTGAACATGAAGAGCACCAGGTGCTTGTATTTGTTCACTACAGCGCCGAACGCAGTGTCGAACGCCTTGTGGAAACGGCTTGAGAAACTTGCCTTCTTGCCTTCGACTATCTCCTCGTGAGGAGTCATGATCAGGGCGCAGAGGGCAGGGGAGAGGGTGAGCGAGTTCACGAGCGAGATACCTACCGCCACGGCCATTGTGAGACCGAACTGTGTGTAGAATGTACCTGTGGTTCCACCCATGAAACTTACCGGGATGAACACGGCCATGAACACGAATGTAGTCGCAACGAGAGCGGTGGAGATGCCTCCCATAGCGTCTACGGCTGCCTTGTATGCGGATTTATAGCCTTCGTCGAACTTCGCCTGCACTGCCTCCACCACGACGATGGAGTCGTCCACCACCGTTCCGATCACAAGCACGAGTGCGAAGAGTGTGATCATGTTGAGGCTGAATCCTGCAACATAGAGGAAAGCGAATGTACCTACGAGTGATACGATGATCGAGATGGTCGGGATAATTGTCGAACGGAGACTCTGAAGGAAGATGAACACCACGAGGATCACAAGGAGGATCGCCTCGAAGAGGGTCTTGATCACATTGTGGATAGATGCGTCAAGGAAGTCCTTGGTACTCATGAGGTCCACGATCTCCAGACCCTTAGGCAGCTCTGCCCTGATCCTTTCCACTTCAGCATCGACGGCTTCGATGATCTCGTTGGCGTTGGATCCAGATGTCTGCGAGATGTTGATGGTGGTTCCCGGATGTCCGTTCACCAGACCGACATAGTCATATGACCTCTCACCAAGCTCGATGTTTGCCACATCCTTGAGTCTGAGCACCGTACCGTTGCTCTCGGCACGGATCACCATGTTCTCGTAGTCGGTCACGTTCTCGTAACGGCCGCGGTATTTGAGCACGTAGCGGAAAGTGTTTTCAGACTCTGCTCCGAGCGTTCCGGTAGGGGCTTCGAGGTTCTGCTCCGCCAATACGGCTGATATGTCCGAAGGCATGAGGCTGTACTTTGCCATCTTGCCCGGATCAAGCCATATACGGAGCGAATAATCACCGCCTCGCACGTCCACCTCTCCGACTCCGGCAATACGCGAAAGTCTCGGCTCGATGTTGATCTTGAGGTAGTTGGTGATGAACTTTCTGTCGAATGAGTTGTCTGGGCTATATACGGCCAGAGTCTTGATGCGGCTGGTCTGGCGCTTGCGCACGGTCACACCGCTTCGTGTAACCTCGGCAGGCAGAAGGCTCTGCGCCGATGCGATACGGTTCTGCACGTTGACCATGGCCATGTCGCCGTCTGTGCCCTGGCGGAAATATATCTGGATGCTCGCCGATCCGGAGTTTGTAGCGGATGATACCATGTACATCATGTCCTCCACTCCGTTGATGGCCTCTTCGAGCGGCACGAGCACACTCTTCTGCACTGTCTCGGCATTGGCTCCCGCATATGCTGCGGAAACGCTCACTGTTGGCGGCGCGATTTCGGGGAACTGCTCGACAGGAAGCTGCGCAAGGCTTATCAGACCCAAGAGAAGGATCACCACCGATATCACACCTGCGAATATCGGTCTGTCGATGAAAGTCTTGACGTTCATTATTCTTCTGTCTGCTTGTTGTGAAGTTCGTTCTTGCTCTTGATTGCTGTGCCTTCCTTGATGAGGCCTGCTCCCTCAGCCACGATGATGTCGCCCACTTCAAGACCGTCGGTCACGATGTACTCGACGCCGTTGTTCTGCGGGGCGATATGGATCTCTGTAGAAGATGCTTTTCCGTCCACTACCTTGTATACGAACACGCGGTCCTGCAATTCATATGTCGCGGACTGCGGAATCACGATAGCGTTGTGGAGTGTGGTAGGGATGATGATGGTGCCGCTTCCGCCGTTACGGAGAAGGTGGTTGCGGTTGTTGAACACGGCTCTGATGCTGACGGCACCAGTGCTCTCGCTGATGGTACCGCTGATAGCGTTGATCTTTCCTGTGTGCTCGTATTTCTCGCCGTTGCTCATGATGAGCTCAACCTCGGGCATCTGCCTGATGGCGTTGTTCAGCGAACCGTACTGCTGCACCATGTCAAGCATCTGGTTCTCGGCCATCGAGAAATATGCATATACGCGGCTGTCGTCAGATACGGTCACCAGCGGCTGTGCGATGTTGCTGTTCACGAGGGCTCCGACGCGGTATGGGATCATGGAAGCGACTCCGTTCACCGGCGAGCGTACCTCTGTGTATGAAAGATTGTTGCTTGCGTTCACCTCCTCAGCCTTGCAGAGTGCAAGTCGTGCCTCGGCCTCTGTGAGGTCGTTCTGTGCTGTCATGAGATCGAACTCAGACACGACATCCTGCTCGTAGAGGTTCTTGTTGCTGTCGAGGATGAGCTTTGCTGTGGAAAGTGCAGCCTCTGCACTTTTCACATTCGCGACAGCGATTTCATATGCCGCCTTGTATGGGGTCTGGTCGATGACGAAGAGCACCTGGCCCTTTGTGACG
>JAEIGA010011838.1_pt1 | contig 13224 bp, 20 predicted proteins | sample 9270691 | NCBI WGS metagenome assembly JAEIGA01 (sample SAMN17057246, study PRJNA624740) | gut metagenome | biome: biome; isolation source: fecal sample | host: Bos grunniens | place: China: Xizang | collected 2019 | reverse complement strand
AGTGACTGTTGAGCTTTCACCGTATGACTTAACTCGCGGACGAATCACTTACAGATTCAAATAATCTGAGTTACACTCCGATTGATCTAAGGAGGTTAGGTACATGAAAGTGAGACCATCAGTTAAACCTATCTGCGAAAAGTGTAAAGTTATCCGCAGACGAGGCAAAGTAATGGTTATTTGTGAAAACCCTAAACATAAACAAAAACAAGGCTAATTAAAGAGGAGGTGCACACCATATGGCACGTATTGCTGGTGTTGATATTCCACGTGACAAACGTATTGTCATTTCATTAACATATATCTACGGTATTGGTAAAGCTACAGCTCAACAAATCTTAGCTGAAACTGGTATCTCTGAAGATACACGCGCTCGTGACTTAACGGAAGATGAGTTAAACAAAATCCGTGAAGCGATCGATAAATTAAAAGTTGAAGGTGACCTTCGTCGTGAAATCTCATTAAACATCAAACGTTTAATGGAAATTGGTTGCTACCGCGGTCTTCGTCACCGTCGTGGACTACCTGTTCGTGGTCAAAATACTAAAAATAACGCTCGTACACGTAAAGGACCTCGTCGTACAGTAGCGAATAAGAAAAAATAATTAATTTGTAAAGGAGGTTACTATTCATGGCTCGTAAAACAAACACTCGTAAACGTCGTGTGAAAAAGAATATTGAATCTGGTATTGCACATATCCGTTCAACATTCAACAACACAATTGTTACAATCACAGACACACACGGAAATGCAATTTCTTGGTCAAGTGCTGGTTCACTAGGCTTCAGAGGTTCACGTAAATCTACTCCATTCGCAGCTCAAATGGCAGCAGAAACAGCAGCTAAAACTTCTATGGAACATGGTTTAAAAACTCTTGAAGTTACAGTTAAAGGACCTGGTTCAGGTCGTGAAGCTGCTATTCGTGCTCTTCAATCTGCTGGATTAGAAGTTACAGCTATTAAAGATGTAACTCCAGTTCCGCATAACGGATGCCGTCCACCAAAACGTCGCCGTGTTTAATTTTTCTGTATAAAAATAGTATCTTTCGTCTATAATGGGTTATGATACATTATTATGTTTACAGATGATTAAATTAGTTGTTGCGCATAGTCGAGAACAATTACATGGGGGAATTTCGGTTAGAACCTATTTAAACTAGCCGAGGTTTTGACGTTTTGAAGGAGGGTTTAGTAATGATTGAAATAGAAAAACCAAAAATCGAAACGGTTGAAATCAGCGATGACACCAAGTACGGAAAATTCGTCGTCGAGCCACTTGAGCGTGGATATGGTACAACTTTAGGGAATTCCCTACGTCGTATTCTATTATCTTCATTGCCAGGTGCAGCTGTCACATCTATTCAGATAGATGGAGTTCTACATGAGTTCTCAACAATTGAAGGCGTAGTAGAAGATGTAACTTCTATTATTCTTAACGTTAAGAAATTAGCGCTTAAAATCTATTCTGATGAAGAGAAGACGCTTGAAATTGATGTACAGAGTGAAGGAGTAGTCACTGCTGCTGATATTACACATGACAGCGACGTGGAAATTCTGAATCCAGATTTACACATTGCTACTATTGGTAAAGGCGGCCATCTACGTATGAGATTAACTGCTCGTCGTGGACGCGGCTATACACCAGCTGAACAGAACAAAAGAGATGATCAGCCAATAGGTGTAATTCCAATCGACTCAATTTACACTCCTGTTGCACGTGTTTCATATCAAGTTGAAAACACACGTGTAGGGCAAATGACAAATTACGATAAGCTTACGCTTGATGTTTGGACTGATGGAAGCACTGGTCCAAAGGAAGCAATCGCATTAGGATCTAAGATTTTAACAGAGCACTTAAATATCTTCGTTGGTCTTACTGATGAAGCACAAAATGCTGAAATTATGGTTGAAAAAGAAGAAGATCAAAAAGAAAAAGTTCTAGAGATGACGATCGAAGAATTAGACCTTTCTGTTCGTTCTTACAACTGCTTAAAGCGTGCTGGAATCAACACTGTTCAAGAGCTTGCTCATAAAACAGAAGAAGATATGATGAAAGTACGTAATCTAGGACGTAAATCTCTTGAAGAGGTTAAAGCGAAACTAGATGAGCTTGGTTTAGGTCTTCGTAAAGACGACTAATCAAGTAAAAAAGCATAGTTGTCATTGATATAGCAAAAAATGTTGATACAACTATATAGATAATAATTTCAACAAAGGAGGGAAACTTTCAATGGGTTACAGAAAGTTAGGACGCACTAGTTCTCAACGTAAAGCATTACTTCGTGATTTGGCTACTGACCTAATTGTTTTCGAGCGTATCGAAACTACTGAAGCTAAAGCTAAAGAGCTTCGTTCTGTAGTGGAAAAAATGATCACTCTTGGTAAACGCGGTGACTTGCACGCTCGTCGTCAAGCAGCTGCATTCATTCGCAACGAAGTTGCAAATGAAGAGTCAGGTCAAGATGCACTTCAAAAATTATTCAGCGATATCGCACCTCGTTACGAAGATCGCCAAGGCGGTTACACTCGTATCATGAAAATGGGTCCACGTCGTGGAGACGGAGCTCCAATGGTAGTTATCGAGTTAGTTTAATTATATTTTCCAAAAAAGGGTGGGGACAGTTTAGAACTAACGTGTTCTTACCCTTTTTTTACACTCGCTGTTCTTCTAATTTTCTAAATTGACAGTGATTGTATGAGAAATACGCATTTAGAGTGTTATGATGGCTGTACATTTTTTAGCTGTGCTTCACGTCTAGCTCTCGCACCCCTCCTATGCTTTTAATAAAAAGCTGTGGGTATACGCTGCTATTCTACTAAGGAACATTGGTTTCCATTAGGGGGGGTGCAGCGTTTTTTAATATATAAATTTTGGCTTTAGTGAAGGGTGATAAAAGGTGTATAAATATGCACTAAAAAGTAAATAAGGTTCTAGACGAGCAATTGAAAGCGTTATACACTTCTTATTAGAAACATTCGGACAGAAGCTTTAGGATACGGAGGTGTTAGCATGAGTAACGAATTAGTGAAGGTCGATTCTGTCTCATATACATATGAAGGACAACTAGAGAAGGCGCTGAAGGATGTCTCTTTCTCGATAATGGAAGGGGAATGGCTCGCGATTGTTGGACATAACGGTTCAGGCAAGTCAACGATGGCGAAGCTGTTAAATGGGCTTCAGTTTCCTGAGTCAGGTAATATATATGTCAAAGGTCAGCTACTAACTCATGAAACAGTCTGGGATATCAGAAAAGAAGTTGGAATGGTCTTTCAGAATCCAGATAATCAGTTCGTAGGAACGACTGTACAAGATGATGTGGCTTTTGGTTTGGAAAATAACGGGGTTCCCCGTGAGATTATGGTCGAAAGATTACATTGGGCTTTGAAAAGTGTAAAAATGGAAGCATTTCTCGATCAAGAGCCGCACCATCTTTCAGGTGGTCAAAAACAGAGGGTAGCAATAGCCTCAGTTTTGGCCCTGCAACCGAGTATTATAATATTGGACGAAGCTACTTCCATGCTTGATCCTCGAGGGAGAGAAGAGCTAATGGAGCTAGTAAGAGTATTAAGGGAAGAGCAAAAGATAACTGTTGTCTCTATTACGCATGATTTGAACGAAGCGTCAAAGGCAGATCGTATTATCGTGATGAACGACGGACAGATATACAAAGAAGGGAAACCGGATGAGATCTTCCGATTAGATGAGGAATTATCAGCTATAGGTTTGGATATTCCCTTTGCAATTAAGCTTTCAAAAGCGTTGTATAATCAACAAGTGCCGATATCCGGTAGCTATTTATTATTTGAACAGTTGGTGAAAGAGCTATGCGAATTGAATTCCGAGAAGTAGAATACCGTTATCAATTGAATACACCTTTTGAGCGAATGGCAATCCAAGATGTGAGTTTGGAATTTTCCCCGGGTAAATACTTCGCAATCATTGGTCAAACAGGCTCCGGAAAATCAACTTTGCTTCAGCATTTGAATGGGCTGTTACGGCCTACAAGGGGCGAAGTGCAAATCGGAGATAAAACGATAGCCGCAAATAAAAAACAGAAAGATTTAAAATCTATTCGAAAAAAGGTCGGTATCGTTTTTCAGTTTCCAGAGCATCAGTTGTTTGAAGAAACGATTGAAAAGGATATTTGCTTTGGTCCAATGAATTTTGGAATACCAGAGGATGAGGCTAAGAGAATAGCTAAACGGGTACTTGGCTTGGTCGGATTGTCGGAAGATATTCTTCAGAAGTCACCATTTGATTTATCAGGAGGACAAATGCGAAGGGTAGCGATTGCTGGTGTATTGGCAATGGAGCCAGATGTGATTGTGTTGGATGAACCAACTGCAGGATTAGATCCCCGTGGACGTAGTGAAATTATGGACTTATTTGCTTCGCTTCATAAAGAGAAAAATTTGACGACGATACTTGTAACACATAGCATGGAAGATGCCGCAACGTATGCTGATGAAATTATCATTATGCGAGAAGGAACGGTTTTCAAGAAAGGAACGCCGCTTGATATATTCTCACAGCCTGAGCAGCTGCTTGAAATCGGCTTAGATGTGCCGGAAACGGTTCGTTTTCAATTGTTACTGCAGAAAGAGGCTGGTTATCGCTTTGACAAGCCTTGTCTTTCTATTGATTCTCTTGCTCAGGCAGTAGCAGAAGTATTGAAAAGGGGGGCATCATTATGCTAGATAGCATGCTGATTGGGCGTTATGTGCCTTCAGATTCCACTCTCCATCGAATGGATCCTCGATCAAAATTAATGCTTGTCTTTCTTTTTGTTTGTATTGTGTTTATCGCTAATAATACAGTTACATATGCGATATTAGGTTTATATACATTAGTCTTGGTTTATATGGCTAAAATCCAGTTGCGTTTTATTATAAATGGGTTGAAACCAGTTTTATTTTTAATACTTTTCACTTTCTTTTTGCATGTTTTTTTTACAAAAGAAGGTGAACTATTATTAGACCTTGGTTGGGTAACAGTATATGAAGGTGGACTAAAGCAAGGAATCTATATTTCCTTACGCTTTACGTACTTAATTTTGATTACGACTTTGCTGACGCTCACAACTACACCGATTACTTTAACAGATGGTCTTGAGAATTTGTTAAATCCATTTAAAAAGCTAAAAATGCCCGTTCATGAACTGGCATTAATGATGAGTATATCACTCCGCTTTATTCCAACTTTATTAGAGGAAACGTCAAAGATTATGAAGGCTCAAGCTGCCAGAGGTGTCGACTTTTCTACAGGACCTATTAAAGAACGAGTTAAAGCGATTGTTCCATTGCTAGTTCCGTTGTTTGTCAGTTCCTTTAAAAGAGCAGAAGAGCTTGCAATAGCAATGGAAGCAAGAGGTTATCGCGGAGGAGAAGGTAGGACGAAATACCGTCAGCTGAAGTGGGGAATAGCAGATACTTTACTTATGCTATCGTTATTAGTGTTGGCTATTATTCTATTTTATTTCAGAACTTAGGAGTTATTTAAGATGCAACGAATGAAGTGTATCATTTCATATGATGGAACGTTATTTTCCGGCTATCAAGTTCAAGTGGATAAGCGTACAGTACAGAGTGAGCTTGAATCGATCTTGGAAAAAATGCATAAGAAGCCTGTAAAAGTAGTTGCTTCCGGACGAACAGATGCAGGAGTACATGCCCTTGGTCAGGTTATTCATTTCGACACTCATCTGGATATTCCGGCAGACAGATGGGTTCAGGCATTGAATGCCATGCTACCCAAAGATATCGCTGTTTTATCTGCTGAGCCTGTTAGAGAAAACTTTCACGCTAGATATGATGCGAAAGGTAAAACATATAAATACGAGATTCAATTAAGTAAAATCAGAAATCCGTTAATGCGCCATTATGCCTATCATTACCCGTACTCCATTGATAAAGTGAGGATTGAAAAAGCGATTACTTACGCTATAGGTACTCATGATTTCTCAAGCTTCTGTGCAGCGAATACAGATGTGAAGGATAAGGTGCGCACTATTCACTCAATCGACTGTGAAATATCAGGTGATCTTCTGACACTTACCTATACAGGGAATGGTTTCTTGTACAATATGGTGCGTATTTTGACAGGGACTCTCATTGAAATTGGAACAGGTAGACGAGAGCCAGAGGAGATGGAGCAAATCATCGCCGCTTGCGACCGTAGCAAGGCAGGGAAAACAGCTCCTCCTCAAGGTCTATACTTGCAGAAGGTATTCTATTAGAATGTATTTTACATCACAAAAAACAAATCCCATCAATTGTTGGTAGGCAGAATTGAGGAACATTTTCTTGACAATCAACCCTATTGTAGTTAATATAATATGGTATGTATTTTATTTAATCCCACGATGAGCCCCGGAAGAGTTTTTCGTGATTGTAAATAAATAAACTAATTTTTCTTAAATTATCAGGAGGTAAAATAATGCGTACGACATTCATGGCGAAAGCAAATGAAATCGAGCGTAAATGGTATGTTATCGACGCAAAAGGCCAAACTTTAGGTCGCCTTGCTAGCGAAGTAGCATCTATCTTACGTGGTAAAAATAAACCGACATTCACACCGCATGTAGACACTGGTGATCATGTAATTATTATCAATGCTTCAGAAATTCACTTAACAGGTAAAAAGTTAACTGATAAAATCTACCGTCGTCACACTATGCACCCAGGTGGATTAAAAGAAAGAACAGCATTAGAAATGAAAACTAAATACCCTGAGCAAATGTTAGAACTTGCTATTAAAGGTATGCTTCCAAAGAATTCTCTTGGACGTCAAATGTTTAAAAAATTACACGTATATGCTGGCGCTGAGCACAATCAACAAGCTCAAAAACCAGAAGTATACGAATTACGCGGATAATTATAAAAGGAGGTAACTATCTTGGCACAAGTTCAATATTATGGAACAGGTCGTCGTAAAAGTTCAGTAGCTCGCGTACGTTTAGTACCAGGCGAAGGACGTATCATCATTAACGACCGTGAAATTAATGAATATTTCCCATTCGATACTCTTATTTTAGTTGTAAAACAACCATTAGTAGCTACTGAAACTACTGGAAGCTACGATGTACTTGTAAACGTATCTGGCGGTGGCTTCACTGGTCAAGCTGGTGCAATCCGTCACGGTATTGCACGTGCTTTACTACAAGCAGATCCTGCATACCGTCCAACTCTTAAATCTGCAGGCTTCTTAACTCGTGATGCACGTATGAAAGAGCGTAAGAAATACGGTCTTAAAGGTGCTCGTCGTGCGCCTCAGTTCTCAAAACGTTAATATTGCTTTATATCAACGTTTCAAAGACTCTCAACCATTTTGGTTGAGGGTCTTTTTTATTTTTAAAGAACGTCAGTATTTTGAAATTTGATGGTATCTAGCCTATTTTGTATCCTAGGGGCTGACCGACATAAGGTAGTGAACAGGAAATGCCATGTTAATTTCTGAGGGGAGATTTATTATGGTTGCAAGGGTCCGGGTGATGTAGCTAGACAAATCGATTCACTCCGTTCATATTTTCTTTATTTCAGTCGGTGGCCTCACTAACTTTATGTCGCTGAACGAGGCACTTTCACATTTCAATCGTACTGTTTGGCCTCTTTTAGTTTTGCTCTACATCCCCAAAAACGACGGGAAACGATTTTCTTACGCTACAAGAAGCATATAAAATGGATGATTTTCCTTGTAATAACACGAACTAGTATGGCATGTGGTATATAACAGTTTTTAGGGAGATGATTAAACCTGGTTGACCATTTGTAGATATATACGCTGCTGTACCTAATAAATCAATGCTAAATATCTCAGAAATAGGAAGAATCACGTTGCAAGGTTCATCGAAAACTAAGGATAACTCATTCATACAGAATGGGTACATTAGAACGAAAACCTTGAATGAGGTGGAGCTTTGGATAATGTCATACTGACTTTTAAAGATAAGCAAAGAGATAAACAGTTGAAATATGAACGAAAAGTATTGAAGGAAATTACTCCAAAACAGTTGAAGGAACGTTTTCAATTGTTTTTTAATAATAAGCACTCTTTAGGGGTAGCTTTTTCTCAGGTTCTTGAGGAAGGATGTTATGATGTGGCTATTGAATCCTTCTTGTTGGGGGCAAATTTCAGCAAGTTTGGTTTTTATGGTGAGTCACTAGAAGAGGTAAAGTCGAGATGTTATCTTGAGGAGAAGCATCTGATTGATACGCTTTTCAATTTTATTTTGTATTGGGGAAAAGTAAGTGATTATGACATGTATAATGAATCGCTATATTATCAATGTGAAGGTTATGTTGACTGCTGGTGGCAAGACGGATTTACTAAGGGTGCTAAGCGCTACAAACTTCGCTTGCATTAACAGTTCTAAAAGTTCTGCTCGTCCCATATGGTAAATGTAGGACGAGTGGGAGGGAAAGGGTATGTGGAGTAGACTGAAGTATACCGGTTTGGCTATTGGAATAGTATCGCTGTTTCTGATTTTTGCATTTCAATTGCTTGAAGAATATTCATGGAAATCCTGGAATCTTCCGCTGTCAGGTAAGGTTATTATTCTTGATCCTGGTCATGGGGGTCCTGATGGCGGAGCTGTTGTTGATGGAGTAGTGGAGAAGGACATAGCACTTTCGATTGCTCACAAGATACGTGATTACTTGCAAGAGCAAGGAGCACTTGTTATTTTGACAAGGGAAGAAGACGAGGATTTAGCTGGAGATGTAGAAGGCTACCGAGCGCGTAAAAGGGTTGATTTAAAGAATCGTCTAGAGTTGATTAATAAATCACAGGCAGATTTGTTTTTAAGTATACATTTAAATGCATTTCCATCCTCTAGTTCGAGTGGAGCACAAACATTTTATACTTTACGTTATAAAGAAAATAAATGGGTGGCAACACTTATTCAGGATGAATTAAAGGATAACCTTGAAAATACGAAAAGAGTAGCAAAGTCTATTGATCATGTGTATGTTCTGAAACATGCAAAGAAGCCAGGGGCACTTGTGGAGGTAGGTTTTCTATCTAATTCAAGAGAAAGGCAAGAATTAATTCAAAGCTCCTACCAAGAAAAGATAGCGGCTTCTGTCTATAAGGGTATTATGAGGTACTTTACTGAAGAGCCTGTAGAAGATGAGGAAGATAATCAATGATAGTGTAATTTATCTGAAAATCTCGAATTGACATTCATTTATAACAAATATGATATACTTAAAGGTGAGAATGAATTCAAGAGAGGTGCTATTTTATGTTGACAGAACACCAAGTAGTAGAGCTTTTAGGGGCTTTGCAAGACCCTTTTCTACATAAAAGTTTACAAGAAACGAATGGAATTCAAGAAATTAAAATAAAGCCAGAGAAAAATCATGTGAGCGTTAAAATCAATATTGCTAAAACTGGTACACCAGAGCAATTACAATTGCAGATGAAGATTGTCGATTTGCTGAAAAAAGCTGGTTTTGAATCTGTCGGTATTCGTTTCGGTGCGCTTTCGGAGGAAGAACTAGAAAACTATCGTGGTAGCAGTGCTCCAACTGATGGTTTAGGCCTTTTATCTCCAACAAGTAAGACGAAGTTTATTGCTATTGCTAGTGGTAAGGGTGGCGTCGGTAAATCTACTGTATCGGTGAATTTGGCAACATCGCTTGCTCGTTTAGGAAAGAAAGTCGGATTGGTTGATGCTGATATATATGGCTTCAGTGTACCGGATATGATGGGAATTACAAAACGACCAGTTGTTCGGGGGGAAAGAATTTTCCCGGTTGAACGTCTTGGTGTAAAAGTAATTTCAATGGGATTCTTTGTTGAAGATAATGCTCCAATTATTTGGCGTGGTCCAATGCTAGGGAAAATGCTAAACAATTTCTTCACGGAAGTAGAGTGGGGAGAGTTAGACTACTTATTGCTTGATCTTCCTCCAGGAACAGGAGACGTAGCATTAGATGTTCATACGATGTTACCTGCTTGTAAGGAAATCATTGTAACTACTCCTCATCCAACAGCTGCATTTGTAGCGGCAAGAGCAGGTGCTATGGCGATTAGAACGGAACATGAGGTCATTGGTGTTGTCGAGAATATGTCTTACTTCGAAAGTAAGGTTACGAATGAGAAGGAATATGTATTCGGGCAAGGTGGCGGAAAGAAATTGGCTGAAGAGCTTCAGACTGAGCTACTAGGTCAGCTGCCGTTGCAACAGCCTGATTGGAATGAAGAAGATTTTGCTCCTTCTATATATGAAGCGGATCATAAATTAGGTATGATTTATACAGATATCGCCAAGAAAGTTATTGGGATAGTTGAAAAATAAAAATATAAAAGGCCCATCTTATAGTCATTTGATGACAGTGAGATAGGCCTTATTTTATTGTAAGGATTATTAAACTTACGACGGCTAATTCCTAAGCGCCGCCACCGCCGCTACCGCCACTACCACTTCCTTGGCCTCCTGATTCTTCTCCACCGCTTCCGGTATCAGTTTGGCTTGATTCGCCCGATCCTTTTTCCTTGGAATCGGATGATTGTGATGGTTGAGATAGGATTGTTTGCAGCTTTTCTTGTACTAAAGGACTGTTAAAGGTTTTAATAATTGTATTCTTAAGTTCTTCTCGTACTTCATTACTCTTTATTACTTCTGCAATTTGTTCATCCATTTTAGGGTCTTCCAATACCTCGAGTAGCAGTTTACGATAGTCAGCATCTTCCATTAAATCTTTCATTAATTTTTTATGAGCAGATTCTAAACTTTTTGCGTAGGCAGCAGCGAAACTGGGATCTTGAAAGGCTTTTTTCCAAAAAGACATTGCCTCATCGGTAGTTAAATTTTCTTCGATAGCAGACTTGACAATGTTCTGTTCCATAATCAGATGTTTTTTCATTTCTTCATCTGCAAATATTTCAGCCAAGGTTGCTTTCCCATCATCTGTTTTCAGCATATCAATAACAAGGTGCTTTGTTTCTTCATAATCAATGTTTTTAATGCTAGTTGTATCTTCATTAGAGCATGCTGTAAGAATGATGAGCAAGAGGAGAGTGGCTGTTATCTTGAATTTCATAGCTATATTCCCCTTCCGTTCGCAATATAATGTTAATTTAGGCTGAACCTTGAATTTTATGCGTCATTAAGATAATTAGTAGAAATTTTACTTTTTGATTGGTACAATTACCCTAAAAGAACAATTATTGGGGGATAAAATGTGAATAGTCGTCACTTAGTACGCTTATTTTTTACAACGTTGTTTTTAGGGGGAATAATAGCAGGTATAGTCGGCTTTCTTGTGAGATGGGAGCAGTTTCAGCCGATGTTTGTGGCGGGGGATTTTCTCGAGATTATATCAACGTTTATATGGTTGATGGGAGTAGGATTAATTTTCGGTGTTATTAGTCAGATGAGTTTCTTCGCATATTTGACGATTCACCGCTTCGGAATGGGGATCTTTAAAAATTTGTGGGACGGTGTTCAGGTTGTTCTAATCGGTTTTGTTTTATTCGATTTAGTTTATTTACGTTACATTGCTTTTGGTGATGGCGGTAGTATTTTGCCTCATCTCTTTTTGGCGGCAATTGTACTAGCTGTAGGGCTAGTTATTGCATATGTGAAAATGAAGCAAACTAACAAGCGGGCATTTATACCAGCTTTGTTTTTCATGACGGTTTTTACAGTATTGCAATGGGTACCTGTTTTAGTGGAGAATGATCAGGGCTGGGTATACTTTATGCTATGGCCACTATTAGTCTGTAACAGCTACCAGCTGCTTAAGTTACATAAAATTAATGAACAAATTGCCCGAGAAGCTGGGAACAAACAATTGAATCAGAGTAAAGACTATGAAAATAATGTTTCAAAAGCATAAAGAAAATCCCGTGTTCTAAAAAAAACGACAACCAAGTGGGTGTCGTTTTTTTATCGTTATTCAATTTCTTCAGTTTTAACGGAAGAGTTGGATAGCATTTCAGAGACGGTGACCATTTTTAAGTTTCTATCACTAATTATTTGTAATATATCAGGAATTGCGGCAGCAGTTTGTTGAGCGGAATCAGATGCGTGGAACAGTAAAATGTCACCATCTTTCACCTGTTTAATATTGTTGACGATTTTGTTTACTCCGGGATTTGTCCAATCTTTAGAGTCTACGCTCCAATGAACGATTGTATAGCCGTATCTTTCGCTAATATCTAAAAGTCGTTTATCAAAATGGCCAGTAGGAGAGCGGAGGTATTTTACATCTTTAAGGCCTAATTTTCGGAATGCTTCTTGTCCTTTAATGATGTCCTTTGTAATCTCGCTATTCTCTGCATGGGCATAATCGACATAATTATAGCCTAATAATCCAATCTCATATTTCTGTTCTTGCATTTTTTCCACTAAATGAGGATGACGTTCTGCCCACGATCCCGAAATGAAGAATGTAGCATCCTTTACATTGTTTTCTTTTAACTCATTTAGAATAGTTTCTGCTTTTTCGTCACCCCAACCGATATTAAAAGTGAGAGCTACATTTTGCTCTCCACGGTATACGGCTTTAGGTCCATCTTTTGTAGAAAATACAGGGCTATCTGTACTGAATTGTATAAATAGAAACCAGGCAGTGAAAAATGCCAATGTAACAATAACTAGAGTTCGTTTTATCTTTTTGGCAGATAACGCTATAAAATAATTCATTTCTATCACCTCAATCATCTATATATTCAACTTTATGCTTGTACATGAAAGATATGACAGTTGAGATACATATTTCTATGAAATGAAGGTGACAATATAAAGTGATTTGGTGTAATGAGGTGAAGGTATGTTTGGGATTCTATTAACAGAAATAGAAAAACAGGAAATTGAGTATTTGGTAAAGCGGGAGTTGGATGAGTTACTGTATGATTTTGAAGATAGGAGAATAGAGGGGGTTGTGAAGAGGGCGATGGAAGAGCGATATCGCATTCTTTTCAAGTTATTTTCTAAGGTAGCTAGTCCATCTGAGTGCTCTCGCTATGCGAGAAATAGAAAATTTGATTAAACCGAAAAAAACTGTAGGAAAGTTATTGACTTGTAATAGAGATGCTGATATATTAATAAACGTTGTTGAAACACATTGAATTACTTAGAAAAAAACTTCTAAGAAGTTGTTGACAACGACAAAGGGAAATGTTAAATTATTAAAGTCGCTTCTGAGTGAAGTAGATAAAATAAAAAAGTTGTTGACAGATAAAGAGGTTTATGATATAATAAAAAAGCTTCTGTT